>Ga0233425_10003222_pt1 | contig 30223 bp, 26 predicted proteins | sample Watercolumn_Towu_2_FD_181712 | JGI IMG/M metagenome (GOLD analysis project Ga0233425, IMG submission 181712) | Freshwater microbial communities from Lake Towuti, South Sulawesi, Indonesia - Watercolumn_Towuti2014_140_MG | ecosystem: Environmental > Aquatic > Freshwater > Lake | place...
CAAACAATTTATATTCGATCATAATTTCTCTGCAAAGAGAGGCAAGTGAGTAGCTGTTACTGTCCCGTACCTTTCCCACTGAAAGGCTGTCATTTATATAAACAAGCTCATCTCCTGTTGCCAGTATTCCGACAACCGGGGTTTTATACACCAGAATATTTTCAACTCCAATTGAAGCAAGAACACCAATCACTCCGGGAAAAATTCTACTTCCTTTTCTGACGATTATACTGCCGGACTTTATATCCTCCCCTTTATGTCTTATATTTCCGCCTTTTTTTATTTCACTGAAGATAAAAACATCCTTACCCTCTTTGAGTGCGTCCTCTTTGGCAACAACACAGTCGCAACCTTCCGGCAGTGCCGCCCCGGTCATTATCTGCACTGCAGTACCTGACTCAATAACAACACCGGGCACTTTACCAGCCGGGATGTCCTCCCTTAAAAGCCTGAGCCTGACAGGGTAATTTTTATCAGCACCGATGATATCAACCGACCTGACTGCAAATCCATCCATAGCAGAATTATCATATGCAGGTATTGACTCCGAAGCAGTTATATTTTCTGCAAGAATTTTACCCAGGCTGTCAAGAATTGAAACCCTTACTGTCTTCAGATTTACTTCACATGACAGAATTTTTTCAGTAGCTTCTTTTACTGAAATCATTTCACAAACTCCAGAATAATTTATAATAATTGTATTTTACCATCCTGATATTTTTACAGCTTTTCCTTCGGGTTTATTAACATTTAAAAATTGCAGGATATTTAAATTATCTATGATATAGCCAGGTTCTATTTCTGCAAGCGGTAACATTACAAAATTGCGTTCCTTGAATTTTGGATGGGGGAGCGTTAAAAAATCAGAATTTATTTTGACACCTGAAAAATCAACAATATCAAGGTCTATAATTCTCGGCCCATATCTTTCCTGGTCAGGTACCCTCTTCATTTCAAATTCAATAAATTTCAAATACCCCAAAAGCTCAAAAGCTGCAGCCTTTTCATAATATTGTTTTAAAACCTCATCTTCAGTTCCGGCCCCTTCAATATATATTTTTTTGGAGAAAACCTTCCAGCAGCCCTTGCAAACAACATTATAAAAACTATCCTGTTTTTTATAATAAAGCGGTTCTGTATCATAAATTGAAGATACACATGTTATTTCAATATTCTTTTTGCCGGCAAGCTTTTCAACTGCGATGCGGATGTTTTTTTCCCTGTCCCCGATATTTGAACCGATCGAGAGGTAAAAAATTTTATTACCGGTGGATTTGCCATTTAAAAATTCCGAATAATATGGCAATTTCAGGAATTTGTCCCTTTCCGCTTTAAATTTTACCCCTACATGGTCAAGTGTTTCAGTAATTGGAGGGCTGGATTTTTTTGCATGGATCTCAAGAGCGGAAACACCGGGAAAAATAGCAAATATATTCCCGGCAATCTCCTCTGTTAATGTCTCAAGCAGATCAAACCTGTTTGAACTGTTGACCCTTTTTACAAGTTTTATAATATCCGAATAATTCACTGTCCCTGCTATATTATCGATGTAGCTACCGCCCGGGCATGAACGGAAAGATTCCCTATCCAGCTCAACTTTTATATCGAAAACAAATTCCTGCCCGTCAGTCTTTTCCGCAGGATTCACCCCATGATAACCAAATAGTTTTAAATTTTTAATAATTATTTCAAACATTGTAATTTTTTATTCTGTTTGCAATTTTAACTGCTTTTACTGTCTGTTTTACATCATGAACCCTCAATATGTCGGCTCCATTTAAAAAACCGCAGACTGCTGCTGCCAGGCTCCCTTCCAATCTTTCAGAAGCCGGTGCAGAATCAAGAATATGACCGATAAAAGATTTTCTTGATGCGCCAAGCATTACCGGGTATCCCATATTTCTGAACTCATTAAGCTTTGCAATAATATTTAAATTATTGGCTATGCTCTTTCCGAATCCGATACCTGGGTCTATCATAATCCTTTCTGCTTTAATACCCGCCTCAATCGCTTTTTGAGCCTGAGCATATAAAAAATTATAAATTTCATCAATGACATCATCATAATATGGATCCTGCTGCATAGTCCCGGGGGTTCCTTTTATATGCATCAATACAACCCAGGCATCTGAACTCCCAACAGTTCTTGCCATATTCTCATCAAAAGTGAGCCCGCTTATATCATTAATCATATCTGCACCAGATTTTATGGCCTGTAATGCAACTTCAGATCTGTATGTATCAGCTGAAATAATCAGGCTGGAATTTTTTTTGGCAAGCTGGATTACAGGTATGGCTCTCTCCATTTCCTCCTCCACTGAAACAGGTAAGGAACCGGGTCTTGTTGACAGGCCACCTATATCAACAATATGGGCACCTTCTTCAGCAATTTCCGAGATTCTCCTTTCAGCATCTGATTTATTTAGATATTTACCACCGTCATAAAATGAATCGGAAGTTATATTAAGTATGCCCATTATAAGGGGGCCCTCCGATTCCAGATCAAAACTTCTGCCGGCTATATTTAACACTTTTCGGGAATTTTTTTCTTTGATGCTTCTCAAGTATTCAACAAGGACAACAGACAGTTTTTTAAGCCCGAAGGGTTGCTGTTTAATCTTTTCGGCAAGGTTTTCGATTGAATCTGAACCGCCAAGGATTATTACATCTGTCAAACCTTCGGCTTTTACCAGAGTATCTCTTGAAGTTACAACATCCCCGTCCCTTGCAAGCATCTCCTGTTTTAAAATATTTGCGGCTCTGACATCAATATCTTTTACTTTCAGTGCAAGCGGAAAAATTTTTTTTGCCATGATCCTCTGGCCGTAAATTGTGGCACCAATCTTTGAAAATTCCTCTAAGGCCTGCCTGTTATCAGCTATTTCAAGCTTTCTTATCTTATAGTCCATGTTTTTATTTCCTGTCTGATTTAATCAGAGCCATAGCTTCAGCTCTTGAGGCGGGGTTCTGTCTGAACAACCCTCTTACTGCAGACGTGACAGTCAGGGTATTTGGTTTTTTAACTCCCCTGATGCTCATGCACAGATGCTCTGCCTCAACAATGATCATTGCCCCCCTTGGCTCAAGCTGGGTCATGATTGCATCTGCTATAAGAGTTGTAAGCCTTTCCTGTACCTGCAGTCGTCTTGAGACTATTTCAAGAACTCTTGTCAGCTTGCTTAATCCGACAATTTTACCGGATTTATTAGGGACATATGCAATATGGGCCTTGCCGACAAAGGGCACCATATGGTGCTCGCAAACTGAGTAAAACGGAATATCCTTTACTATGATCATCTCATCATGGTTCTCATCAAAAAGAGGCTGCAGTATCTGTGCAGGGTCACTGCCTATTCCGCTGAAAAGCTCCTCATACATTTCCGCTACTCTGCGTGGAGTATTCTTTAAACCTTCCCTGTCAACATCTTCACCTATGCCCCTTAATATCAGCCTCACACCTTCTTCAATCAAACTTTTATCCAATTTAAAACTCCTGTTTTTTGTATTTTAAAAGTAATTATAACTCCGAAGAACTGCCAAAACCGCATTACCATAATACCACAACGCCGCCGGTAGAAATATATTAATACTACTGGCGGCGCAATAAACATCTTAAAACTTCAAAGGGATAATTTCAGGCCTTATTAAACTTTCTTGAAGTTATCTTTTATATCCTTATCAATGTTTTCAGCACTTGATCTTGCAACTTTGGCTTTCTGAAGACTCTTAACCTGGCTGCCGACTTTACGGGCAGTTTTTTCCGGTGTTGCTTCACTGGCTGGCCTGGAGGATTTGGAGTCTGATTTTTCCCTGGTTTTTTTCTGGCTCTTTACATTAAAGAGCAGGTTCATAACCTCTTCCCTTGAAAGTGTTTCCTTTCCCATAAGTTCATCGGAAAGAGTCTTAAGGGCTTCTTTATTTTCAATAATTAAGTTTCTTGCTTTTTCATACTGTTCAGTAATAATTTTCTGAACCTCTTTGTCGATTTCAGAAGCTATATCTTCACTGTAATGCGGTCTTGAAATTATTTCTTTCCCCAGAAACACTTCTTCATCATCAACTTTATATGTAACAGGTCCCAGTTTTGTACTCATGCCAAACTCTGTTACCATCTTCCTTGCAAGCTTGGTTGCCCTGTCAAGGTCGTTCTGGGCGCCGCTTGTAATATCATCAAAATTAAGCTCCTCACTGACCCTTCCGCCCAAAAGCTGGGTGATATTATCAAGCAGTTCCTTTCTGGATTTTAAATATTTATCCTCTTCAGGGAGTGTAATAACATATCCGAGGGCCCTTCCTCTTGAGATTATCGAAATTTTATGAATCGGATCCGTGTTTGGAAGTATATGTGAAAGAAGAGCATGACCTGATTCATGATACGCAATTATCTTCTTTTCCTCTTCAGATATTACACGTGTCTTCTTTTCAGGACCTGCAATTACCCTCTCAATAGCATCTTCAACTTCAAACATGCTAATCTTCTTCTTGTTGTGCCTTGCTGCAAGAAGGGATGCTTCATTGAATATATTTGCAAGATCTGCACCTGTAAAACCTGGGGTTTCTTTTGCAATTGTTTTAAGGTTAACATCCTTATCAAGAGGTTTTCCTCTCGCATGTATTTCAAGAATGCCTTCACGTCCGATAAGATCCGGTCTGTCTACAGCAATCTGCCTGTCAAATCTTCCGGGTCTTAAAAGCGCCGGATCAAGTATATCAGGCCTGTTTGTTGCAGCAATAAGGATGACAGTGCTGTCCTGGTCAAAACCATCCATCTCCACAAGAAGCTGGTTAAGTGTCTGTTCTCTTTCATCATGGCCACCTCCAAGGCCAGCCCCTCTGTGCCTTCCGACTGCATCAATTTCATCCATGAAAATTATTGATGGCTGGGAAGATTTTGCCTGTGCAAACAGATCCCTAACCCTTGAGGCGCCCACACCAACAAACATTTCGACAAATTCAGAACCTGAGATCGAGAAAAATGGCACGCCTGCTTCACCAGCCACTGCTCTTGCGAGAAGTGTTTTTCCGGTTCCCGGAGGACCATACAGGAGCACGCCCTTAGGAATCTTTGCGCCCATTGCTTTGAATTTCGAGGGACTTTCAAGGAATTCCTCGATTTCCCTCAGCTCTTCTATTGCTTCATCTGCGCCGGCAACATCTTTGAATGTAACTCTGTTCTTACCCTTGTTTGCAATCCTGGCCCGGCTTTTCCCAAATTGAAGGACTTTGCCCCCGCCCCCCTGGAGCTGGTTCATCATGAAGAAAATAAGGCCGAATATTAATAGAAACGGCAGGGCGCCTATTAGTATCTGAAGCCACATCGACTGTTTCTGGTTATCAACCTTAAATGGAATAGAATTATCAAGAAGCAGTCCCGTTACATCATAATTTTCAAGGTATGAAACCTTAAATGACGATCCGTCATTTAATTTTCCTTCGATTATTTTATCGTCGCCTTTAATGCTTAAAGGTTCAGCTGTATTAATCTGGTTGCTCTCAACCTTCTTAACAAATTCATTCAGGTTCAGTTCCACAACAGTCGGAGCCATAAACAATGGATTCCTGAAAATCAGGAAGATTACCACTATTAATAGAATTAACAATGCGATATTTTTAAAACTTCTTTTCAAGTATCAACACACTCCTTTTTAAATTTATGCATATTATATATTATTTCAGATATTTAGGAAAATGACCGGGCTTCAGATAATTGCAGGTTTTACAAAGTTTTTACAATTGAAAGTTTTAAATAACCGGAATACAGGCCCGTTAATAACAGGCAGTTTAACACACTCTTTGTATAGACGGATATTTTTTCAGGCAGCAATAAAACAGATTTTCCAGAGTCATTCTTCCTCGACATAACCGATATAGGCCAGGTTCCTGTACTTTTCTCCTATATCGAGCCCATAACCTATTACATATTTATTTGGTATATCAAATCCTTTATATTTGATATCATTGGCAGTTTTTCTGGGGACATTCTTATCCAGAAGCGCACACACTGCTATGCTTTGCGGGTTCCTTGCTTCAAGATTTTTAATAAGGTAATTCAAGGTTCTTCCAGAGTCTACTATATCTTCAATAATTATCACATCTTTTCCTTCAATGTTTGTATCAAGATCTTTTGTGATTCTGACAATTCCTGAGCTTACCTTAGCATTTCCATAACTTGAAACTGCCATAAAATCAAATATTACAGGTGCATTAATATACCTGCAAATATCAGCAACAAAAATAAATGAACCTTTAAGTATTGCAATCAGCACCGGTTTTCTGTCTTTGTAATCCCCGGTTATTTCCCGGCCCAGTTCTTTCACCCTTTTATCCAGGGTTTTTTTATCAATCAATACTTTTATTTTTGAGTCATCTATCATTTTTTATACAGCCAGGATACCAATAGGACAATATTACCATTAAATTTTATTTATTTTTATAAAAAATATTTTTTTTGTATTTTTATTTAACTTCACCCTGTCATCAATTCCCAGACCCCCAACCCAGATAATTTTGTTTTTATCATAAAATACAGGGATATCTTTTCTTTTGCTTTTTGGAACCTTTTTATCAATTAAAAAATCATGCAGTTTTTTGGAACCGCCAAGGCCAAGAGGATAAAATTTTTCACCGCAAGAGCCTGAAGAAAACCTGACACTTACCGGAAAATCAATCTTTGAAAAATCAAAGAAAGCTTCATTTTCTAAAATTTTTCCAATGTCTGCTGTATATAAATCGCCGTTCATGAAACCGTAACTTACGCTAAAACCTCTTTCTGAAAAAACAACTGTATCCGGGGGGCTTTTTTCACTTATTCTAATCTCCGGTACACTACCTGTATCAATTGGCATCAACTCAGTGCCGAAGCCTTTTAAGCCTGTTTCATTCTTTTTAAAAATAAAAAGTCTGTCCAGCTCCTTCAGCGCTCTGATTCCGGCACCGATATCGAAGACCCTGCTCTCGCCGCCTGAGTAACAGTATTTTAAGATCCTCCCGATTGAACCGCTTTTTAAATCTTTTAAGCTGCCCTTCAATTGCTCCACTGCCAGAATAATTACCCTTCTTTTAAGAGCCTCGTGCAGCAGAGAAAACCTGCCAAGTTCCATCTCAATTGATAAAATTCTGCCGGAATCGTCAGTCTTTCTTGAAGCAGTCACCTCTTCAAGCATTTGCATGGCAATTTTTTTTAAAAAATCATCTTCAGTTTTTATTATTTCAATTGTGTTTAACAGCCTTTTTTCAAAACCGGTACTAATGTTTTCCTTTATAAAAGGTATCAGAACATTTCTGATCCTGTTTCTGAAATAAATGTTCTCAAGGTTTGTCCGGTCAATACGGAAATCAATACCATTTTCATGAAGGTATTCGGATATTTCATGCCGGGATATATTTATAAGGGGCCTTATTATTGTCTCCGGCAAAAAAGTCTCCTTATCCACAGGTTTTATTCCTGCAAGTCCGCCAAGCCCGGATCCCCTGAACAGATGCATGAAAAAAGTTTCGATATTGTCATCAGCCGTATGGCCAACTGCTATTTTTGAAATTTCGTTTTCTTTTGCAATACTGCCCAGAAAGTTCAGACGAATATTTCTTGCAGCATCTTGAAAGCTAAGTCCGGACTGGCAGGCTTTTTCTTTCACATTCAGTTTCTTTAAGAAAAGAACAATACCCAGATTTCTGCATAAAGCCTCCACAAAGGCAGCATCTTCACCGGACTGGCCGCCACGTGTCATATGGTCCAGATGAAATCCGTAAAGTTTTAATTTGTATCTCTCCTTTACATTATTTAAAAAATGCGCCAGAAAAACACTGTCAGGGCCGCCTGATATGGAAATTAATACTGAATCATTCTCACCAAGCATGTTGAAGCCGGTGACAGTGTTAAGGATCTTAATGTAAAGCTTATCTTTGAATTTCATATATTCAAATCAGAATAAAATTTACTTTAACGTAAAAATCCCCGGCAGAAGCTGCGCACCTTATATGTCCGGTATCTACAGATTAAGAGCCTGTACGTCACAAGATAAAATCATGTTATTTAAACCGCAGACCAGGAAATATTTCTCAAAACTGCAGTTATTCCACCTGGTAATTGAGCCTCTCTATGCTTAGTGCGTTACCGTTGCTGTCATTAATATCCAGAATAACCCCGCTTATCCAGTTGTCATCACTTGCCACAATAAATTTATGCGGCATTTGGGTTATAAATCTCTGGATTATCAGATCTTTTTTAACTCCAATTACAGAATCTCTCGGACCAACCATGCCGGCATCTGAAATATAGGCGGTTCCCCTTGGCAGCACTCTTTCATCTGCTGTCTGTACATGAGTATGGGTGCCTATTACTGCACTGACCCTCCCGTCAAGATACCACCCCATAGCCATTTTTTCACTTGTTACCTCTGCATGAAAATCAACAATTATTATACGTGTTTGTGGCCTTATTTCAGCTACAAGCTCGTCCATTTTTCTGAATGGGCAGTCAAGACTGTCTATGAAGACCCTTCCGCAAATATTTATAACCGCCACTTTGATTTCAGGTTTATTTTTAAGGTTAAAAACGTTATATCCTTTACCGGGTGTCAGCGGCGGATAATTTGCAGGCTTTAGAAGTCTTGGCTGCATTTCAATATAATCATATATTTCTTTTTTCTTAAAAATGTGGTTTCCTGAAGTAAGAATATCTATCCCTGATTCAAGTAAATTTTCAGCAATATTGGGATTAATTCCGATCCCGCCTGCTGCGTTTTCACCATTTGCAATCGTCAGATCGATATTGTTTTCAAGCTTCAGTTTTGCCAGTTCTTTTAATATGCAGTTACGACCCGGCCGTCCAAATATATCGCCCAGAAATAGTACTTTCATTCATATCTTTCTATCTTAGTTGTTTTTAAAATTATAAAGAATTATACCTGATACCCTGTACTGATTTTATATTTTACTGCATTTTTTTTATGATGTATCGGAAAAAGATTAATTCCAGAAGTTTATCTTCCACTGGTTGTTCTTATCTTTTACAAGGGAAACTGCAAGATCCTTATAAATTTTTTCTTCCCCGTCATAGGAGTCCATTAAATCTATACCCACCACTGCGACATTGTTTCTTACTTCAACCCAGTTTATCTCAACTTTAATTATCGGGGTAACATCTACAAGTTCATTTTTAAAATCCTCCATTGTATATGTTCCGGCACCCTCCGGTTCAATTTCAGAGAATTCTTCCGTTTCCGGCCAGGTCTCAAAAGTAATTTCACCGGAATCTGCACTACTGTCATCTGGAACTTCTGAATCATCAACCGAAGCATGGCTTTCCTGATCCATGTCAGCCTCTGTTTCAAATGTTGAGCCATCCTCATTTGGAGACTGGCCGGTCCAGTTTTCAATTCCTGAGGGGGACCCAAATTCTCCGGCATTTATATTACTAATATCTTTATAAATGTAAACATAACCAAATGCTCTGTTTATATCATTTTCAATAAGTGCCCCGAAAAAATTTTCTACAATAAGCACAGCATTATCAGCCTCTTCTTCCCTGCTAAAAAGGCTCAGGAAATCTTCCTTTAACTCTTCTGCTCTGGTGCATGAAGAAACAGGTATGGCAATAAAGATTAAAACCAGGAAAAGAGATGCTGCCTGCAGTAAAAATATTCTGCCTTTTTTAAAAAAAATAATCATGAAGAAATTTATAATAAAAAGATTGGTCGCGGGGATAGGATTCGAACCTATGACCTTCGGGTTATGAGCCCGACGAGCTACCGGACTGCTCCACCCCGCATTGAAGCCTCTAAGCGTGAAACATTATAATATTTTTATTCTGTTTTGGAAATAGTTAATCCGACTTATTGATTGGAATTTTTACGGCCTTCTCCAGTTTTATATTTTTAAGCATAAGTTCCAGCCCGGTAAGTTTCTTTTCAGTTACAATGGCAGAAAGGTCAAGCCTTAAAAGTGGATAGAGTGGATCATTTTTTTTAATGTAAAATCCATTTTTAATAAGAAATTTAACAGGTATTACAGGGCTGTTTGCATAACTGTCTATATCAGTTTCATCATCTAAACGCTTGCACACTGTTTCAATGGATGAAATCCTGTTTTTTATGCAATCTTTCTCAAAAGACAGCAGCAGTTTTTTACCAATTCCGAGGTTTCTGTATTCAGGCAGGACAAAAAGACAGCTTAGGAATGCAGATTCCGGGTCAGGCGGATAGAAATTAAAATATTTAAGCCTTGGAAACATATAATATTTTCCCGCAATCAAAACACCAATACAATTTTTTTTACTGAAAACTGCTTTCACTGTTGCGCCATTTGCAATAAGAAAATTGATAAATTTCTTCTTCGATGCAATATTTTTAACCTCAAAAATTTTGCTTCTTATCAGCTGCCATAAGGAGTTGCTCATGTTGATATCATCAAACAGGCTCGCCTTTCCGTATTCAAGCCAGTAAGTGCAGTTGCAGCACTGAAGCTTTAAACTGTCAATTTTGTCGGACTGTATATCTTTAATTGTAAAGTTCAGATCCATTGACTTATATCCTTTTTATAAAACCATACACGTTTTTAATTCCAGTTTCTGAAAACCAAACTTACTGCTGAAAAACTTTGCTACGGTGCGTAAACAGTTTATGGGGATACCCGGGATTGCCTTATCAGATTCAATGAATATTATATTACCATACTGATTTTAAATAAATACCATTTCTTTGCAGCAGGCATCCTGCCGTCCTGGCCATTCCCAGACAGAAGTTCAGATATTTCTTGTTATTTGTTATTATATTAGTATAATTTAAATGCTTTGAATCTGAATTATATGCGATACAAGTACTGACTTATTTTTGCACAACGTCCCTGTAGCTCAGAAGGATAGAGCACAGGTTTCCTAAACCTGGTGTCGGCAGTTCGAATCTGCCCAGGGACGCCAAACCTGACCCACTACTTAAAAAATTGCCATTTTCACCATTAATATATGAAAAATCAAAATGTTGTTGTAACAAAAGATGGTCCATATTTAGTTTCAGGAAATCTTCCGTTATCCAAAACATTCGCAATTGTTGGAAGCAGGCAGTATCATACAAATCGTTCCAGTAACCATTTGAATAGTATTCAAGGTTATTTTCTTCGTTATCTTCCTCATCCCATGTTGTCCCTGCATCATTGGGCTCCTCATCCGCCCAGTGCTCATACCACACTTCACCGGTTAACCAATACCAGTTATCTGAGCTTTTTTAAAATTTTTTCATCCAGGCAAGCATTATTATATTTTTAATTTAAATGAATTTATTTTAAGATAAATGATTAAAAACAATACGGGTTGCAGCAATATGAAACTTTCAGGAATTATTCTTGCCGGCGGCAGGAGCAAAAGATTTGGTATAAATAAGCTGGAAATTAAAATTGGGCAAATTCCCCTGTTTATTGACCAGGTTATAAAGCTCAGTCTCTTTTGTGATCAGATTCTTATTGTCACTTCGGCTCAAAACAGCAATTTTATTCTGCAGGAATTAAATAAAATTAACAATTATATTAATTATTACAAACCCTTGGACTTTTCTATCCCTGAAATAAAAGTCGCAGACGATGAAAAAACACAAATTCCTGCACTAAAATCCGGTGAAGATTCTGTGGGGCCAATCATGGGCATATATACAGGACTTAAAAACTCAAAAAATCTTTACAATATTGTAGTTGCTTTTGATATGCCTTTTATTTCAGAAAAAATCCTTAACCTGCTAATTTCAGCATTAAATGATAAAAAATCATCATCAGGAAAAAATAAAATTAAACATTTAGATGAGGAATTATTTGATGTTGTGATCACCAGAAATTTAAAGGGTTTTGAGGCCCTTTGCGGTCTGTATTCAAAAAACTGCATCGGGGCTTTTCAGCGAAGTATTGCCAGGGGCAACTATAAGATACTTGATGTTTTTGATAAATTAAATTCAAAAATTATAACAAATGACCTTTTGATAAAATATAAAGTTGACCAGTTGAATTTTTTTAATATAAATAAGATTAATGATTATTACAGGTTCACGGATATATGGAACATCAGTTTTTCCGGACTGGATTTTATTAAAAAGTGGAAAAAATTTTTTTACAGAAAAAATTTATACTTTGACAGAAAATTCCAGGATCCCACTTATATTAAAAATTAATTAAAGAAATAATTTAATTTGAAAAAAAATTTAAAATGTTTATATTTATATGAACATATAATAAAAAGATTTTTCCAAATGTTAACAAGGAGGCATAAAAAATGGCAGATACAGGGGAGGAACAGAAAAACTATGGCAGGGACAAAAAGAGAGGCGGCCATGGTGGTTCGGGAATAGCAGGTGCAGCATATTTTATGGCTTTTATTGGCGCTGCCGTGTACTACATCCAGCCAACAGAAACTTTCGGGGCAGGGCTACTGGGTTTCCTGAAGGCCCTGGTCTGGCCGGCATTTATGATTTTTGATTTGTTAAAATTCTTAAATATGTAGTTTAAAAGAATGATTGCGGTTTAAAAATCCCTTCAATTTAAGATTTTAATACCGCAATAAATTATATAATTATTCATCAGTGTCTTCTGATTTCTGTGTATAAATATCAGCCATTTAATGTCTGAAGCGGTGATAAAAAAATAGTTATGTTTTTTATATCTAATTAAAGGGAATTTCCTCGGTAAACCTGATTGCACCAGTACTGTCGATTGTCTCATATACCCAGGAGTTTTTTTTCACTTTAACATTTATAAAGTGATAAAATCCTCCGTCTTCATCTGAAAAGAAAGGATATTCCCCGCTTAATGCCGTGATTATAAATGTGGTGCCGTCATGGCTCTGTTTATTGTAAACATGTTCGTGCCCACTGAAAACACCATCCACCTTATTCTGTTTAAAAAGCTCCCTTATACGGTTTAAGTTTTTTTTGCTGGAAAATGCCACATGTTTTGATCCGTCTGTTATTGTATCTGGATTCAGGACAGAATAAACAGGTGTATGAATAAATACAAAAACTTTTTTATCCTGCAGTATCCTTAAAACTTTTTCCAGCCACTCAAGCTGGGTCCCTTCTACTGCGCCCCAGTAACCCTCTTCAAATGCATTTAGAAGCACAAAATAAACATCATTGTATTCAAAGAAGTAATAAAAAATTTCAGATTTCAAACCATCATTAAAAAAATTTTCCAGCATTTCCGGAGTCTTAACCTTATAACTGCTGGAAAGACCAGGACAGAGTACGATATCTCCCGGATAGAAAGAGAAACTTGTCCCGTCCAGGGATCCGCTGGAAATAAACCCTGAACCTTTTTTAGTTTCCCTGACTTTATAATCTTCTGATATAAAATCCTGCGGAAAATATACCGGGATGCCGGATTTTACAGAATCTGAAAAAGCTTTTTTATTTAACATCTCAAAAAAAAGTTCTTTTGTAGTTTTATTTATAATGTCGTGATTTCCGGGTGAAATGTAATTTACAACATTTATTGTTTTTAAAACATCCAGGTAATCCTTAAGCTGTCTGTTTATCACATCCCTGTCTGTGGTCTGTCCATTAATAACATCCCCCACTGTCATGTGGAGCCTGGGGTTTTTTTCTTTGATCAATGCGGCTATTTTTGAAAAAACATCAGGCTGAGACAAATAATCATCAGCAGGCCTGTTATCGCCTGAAACCGTAAAGGAAAACACCGGCTGATTTTCCTCCATGGTTGAATCAGAAACAGGTGCCCTGTAATCTTCACTGAATTGCCTTTTTTCTGTTATAAAAGTGCCGGGGGCCGAAGGAACAGAGTAAATATAATTTTTACCGATCCTGTTACTGCTGCCGGAATTGAAGATATGACAGCCTGCCAGGCAGAAAATAACTGTCAGAAGCAAAGAAATTTCAAGAATTCTTAAAGCACAAGAAAAAGCAATGGTATTTGCTCTATTTTTTTTACGGTAATTCATAATTTAAGTAATTGGGTTTTTACCTTAATATGCCTGTTCGTCAATTAGAAAATACATCTTAATAATAGCACAAAACAGAATAATCCGGATGATTATTCTGAAGAATCTATCCTTATTTTACAGCAAGGTAAATGTTGCATGCGCCATAAAGAAGGGGTATTGTTTTAACTTCCTGCCAGCCACTTGTGATTATGAGATTATTAAGTTCTTGAGGTTCCGGAAACTGCCTGATCGTGTCATATAGATATCTGTAAGCATTCTTATTACCTGAAATAATCCCGCCGATTGCGGGCATGATAATTTTAAGGTACAGGTTATATAGTTTTGAAAAAATCCCTGATTTTATATTTCCGAACTCCAGTATTAAAAGGCTGCCGCCTTTATTTGTAACCCGGCAGAATTCTTTTAAAGCGGCTTTTCTGTCAATAATGTTTCTTATTCCGAAAGAAATTGTCACTGCATCGAAAAAACGATCCTCAAAGTTAAGTTCGGCTGCATCTGACCGGATAAATTCCATACCGGAAATTGCCCCATATTTACCGACGGCAGCTTCGAGCATTTTTTCTGAAAAATCTATGCCCCAGATATGTGAATCGGGAAATTTTTTGTGTATCCGGTATGAAGATGTACCTGTGCCGCAGCATACATCAAGAATTTTACCCGCCCCGGTTGAAAAATATTTGAGAAGTTTTCTTCGCCATAACCTCTCAATGCCAAAACTTAAGATTGTATTGGCAATATCGTATCTGGGAGAAATATTGTTAAAAAGATTTACAACAAATTCCCTGCTGTTTTTATCTGTTCCGGTATCCAAAATCAATTTCCTTAACTTTAAAAAATCAGCAGGTTTTATATTTTTCCGTAAGCATTTCAAAGGCGGATACGGTATCTTTGATACTGTTGTTCCAGGAAAAAACTTTCTCGACCCTGGCTTTATTTTTTTCACCTAGTTTTTTAGCCTGAGCGGTATTATCAACAGCCCACAATATTTTTTCTGCAAGCACCTCCGGACTTTCACCCTGCGCATAAATTCCGCCATCCTCAAGAAATCTGCGGTTATTTTTTGAATCATAGCATACAACCGGAAGGCCCGCACCCATGTAGTTTATCACTTTGCCGCTTGCTTCGCCGGCTTTATCTACTTTAGGCTCAACCGCTATATCGCTTACCAGAAGGTAATTGGGAAGGTCAAAATAGTCAACCATACCTGTCATAACGACATTCTTTTCCACACCAAGCTCAGAAATTCTTTTCCTTGTTTCTTCCACGGGATAGCCGACTATTAGAAAACAGACATCTTTTCTTCTTTCCAGGACATGAGGAATTGCATCCACCAGGTTCCATATCCCCTTTGCAGCAAGAAGAGCCCCGGTAAAAATTACAACCGGATTATCTTTGGGGATCCCGAGCCCTTCTTTAAACCCGTCAGGTACAGGTCTGTTAAAAAAATCCGTGTGGACGCCATCTATTACGACTTTTATTTTTTCCTCTTTTATCCTGAAACGGTTCTTAATAATGTCGCCATTGGAAACAGAACTGCAGATGAAAAAATCCGGCAGCCTGCAAATAAACTTTTCAAAATTGTGAAAAAACCATTTCACCGGAGCAAATTTCAGCCAGTTAAAAGTTCCGAGCTCTGAGGTCAGACTGCCCTGCACGTCAAAAACAACCGGAACCTTCCCGAATGCAATAAGGTATTTTACCAGGCCCCCCACAAATGCCCCTTCATGTAGATGCCCGTAAATCAGGCAAGGTTTTTCTTTAATATATATGGCAGCAGCCTTAAAAAAAAGCAGTATATCAATATAGAATTTATGCCAGGAGGGGCCCGCTTCAAGTTTATTGTACCAGGGTATATTTACGATCCTTCTGATGTCCATTCCTTCCAGGTTTCTGCCGTTGTGATACGTGCATATAATATTTTCATATCCATGTCTGGAGAGCGCCTGCATTTCGCCAAGTATCCTCATATGGCACCCTCTGTCAGCAAAAAAAGGTGTTGGTACGATATTTAATATTTTTTTTCTTTTTACGGAAATCTCAGATTTCTTTGCCATTTTTTAATAATTGCCGGTTATATATAAAAATAAAAAATACAGATGTCCTTAAATTAAATCATCAGGTTCAGACGATATATTTTAACACATTAATATAATTAATATAAAATACTGATTAAGATTAAAGATAACATGCAATAGAAACGAGAATCCTGCCGTAAATTTTTTAGCTTACCAGCATCATTGTCTGAATAAAAAGCTTTTCAGCATTATCTTTTTTTATTTTGATGAGCTTTTCAATATCTCCGGCATTATATTTTAACAGGTCCCTGACTGTTATAATTTCATTTTCATAAAAGGTATTTTTCTGCCAGCTGCTTAATCCGTTCAGAATTGAAATGGGGTAAAGTTTTTTATTTTCAATATAATATTCCAGATTCCGTAATTCAGGATAATGCCATGCAATTACTTTCATCTTAATGCATTCCGAATATTTTATCACTTCGCTTGTAACACTGGTATTTGTAACAAGCCAGCCTTCTTTCATATCAAATCCGTTATTTTTTAGCATACAGGCTTTTTTTATATCTTCAAAGCGGCTGTGAACATACAGGGCCGTCTTTATGTCACTTCTCATATCAAGGTCATTATGGTATTTGCATTCGATCATATAGTGCAGGTTATCCTTTTCAGCAACCACATCTACTTCATGGTCCACACAAAATCCTTTGACAATCCTGCTCACCTCTGTCTTATATCCGTATTCCGTAAATATTTTTGCCACATATTTTTCAAATACATATCCTGTCGGTCCAAGATCCATAATCGATCTCTTTAATTTATATTTTAAGGCAATATCGGGCTTTCTGGATTTCAGGTGTTTCAGGAGACTCCTGTATATCTCTTTTGACGGTACCCGGTTCCTTGGATCCCTTTTTACCCTTTCAATGGCCCCTGTTATTGTACCTTCATCGGCGCCTGACTTTTCAAGTGACCGCCTTATTTTCTCTTCATTAAATATTTCAAGGGATCCGTCTTCTTTTATTATATACCTGTCCAACAGGGCAATAACTCCGTTTTCTCACTTTTAATATCAGTGCAATTTATCAATCAGGGTTTTTATTATAATGCAGTTTTTTTAAGTTTTAAAATTATTTTTTCTTTATCCCGTAAAAGAATCCTCCCCTGTGGGAGCCAAGAGTGTGGGTGCTTAAAAAGGCTGATGAATCCCACTGCAGAACCATTTTATTCAGCTTTGAAAGAAGATCATGCCTGCAAACGACATTTATAATGTTTACGTTGCCGTCTTTTCCCTCGCCGGCATAGCATGTAGCGCCAAAACCCGACTCTCTCAACATATCCGCCATTCCGGCACAGTCATTTTTTGAGATGATGTTTACACTTACCAGGTCCCTTGAAAGCTTATCTGATATGGTCATGCCCACAATTGTACCCACGGCAAAACCTCCGCCATAAGCAAAAATGCCATAAATATTCTGGTTTATATTTTGAATTACCCTTGCTGCCACAAAAATAAAAATGGTCACTTCCAGAAATCCGACAAGGGCGGCAAAGACTTTCCTCCGTCTGACAATGAAATTTATTCTGATGGTGCCAAGGCTCACATCAGCAATCCGGCCGAAAAAAACAGCCAGTGTCCAGAGAAGAATTTCAGTGTTAAATCCCCACAACTTATCCGCCTTTTTATGTAAAAATCAAACTAAATAATAAAAACTCTTTTATGGCCTGATTCTACTCAGCCTTTCATCCTCCGGCAGAATATTGCCACCGTTATCTGCAGCATAATTTGCCCCATTTACAAACATTGTTCTTACCCTGCCCAATTCACATCCCCCAAACTGTAAAAACGGGGCATCAAGCACACCTGTCCTTACAGCATATGCAATCACTTCCGGGTTTGAAAGAGGGTCATCATCACCGGATTTTTCAAAAAAATTTCTGCCGGCATATTTTTGAAGTGATTTTATTTTATCTATAATCATACCGGCTTCGTGCACAAGCATATCTTTTCTTTTAATTACTACCCTGTCATTTTTCATGTCCGGAACTCCGTTAAGGCAATTCTCAATAACTTTGTTGACAATGCTGCAGCTTTCAATGATGTCATCCGGTTTTGCCGCATAGCTTGATTCACAGTATGCAACAACATGGATTATTGAAGGATTTAACTGCATCTGCAGAAACGTTGATGATGCGAGCTGCCCCTTGCCCTTATTGAAATCCGGCGGCATGCTGTAGAGACCGCACCTTGTCTGCCTTAAACTTTTAAAACTGCTGTCATGCAGGGATTCGATCATCTCCACTTTTGCCAGCATTTTCGCAAGATCCATCGAAAACGAAGTCTCGGGGGGAGTGTTGAACATATACTGTGAAATATATGTTTTTACTCCTGCTTTTTTTGCATTGTGAGCGGCAAGATATGCCGAAGCCACCGCGACGGCATCATGGCTGTATCTTAAGCTCCAGTGGTGCGACTCATTTATTTCGACAGGAACTCCCCTGTCCGCATGCCATTTAACTGCGCGGATATTTTCCTCTACTGCATCCTCAAGCGTTCTGGTGCTGCGGCCGTCAAGTTCATTGTACCAGCAAAGCGGAACAGCGCACCATGCATTATTAATTGAATCAAGAAGTATTTCGGCAAACTTTATAATATTATTTGTGCCGCTGTAGCATCTCATAATCGGCCAGTTGCCCCTGCGGGAAGCTTTAAACAGCCTTCTTAAATCACTGGCGCTTCTAACCGGAACCCCACCGGCTCCATCCTGGAGCCTGTTCATTTTTTGCGGTTCGAAGAAAAATTCCTGTGCATTCTGGTCAGGTCCCAGGGATACTATGTCAACTGCTGAAGCGTCTGAAATTTCCTTTATGCCTTCCTCAGTTTCCTCAAGTCCCGGCCTTCCAAAATGGTGCCGGATAAGTGGAAAAGGCCTTTTGAATTCCATTCTTTCAAGCAAATTCTGGGGAAGAATTCTATCTTCCAGGCTTTCAAGTTTTCTGTCGTAAAGGAATTTTTCAACGCTCTCTGCGCTTTCTCCGCCGGTAAAAACCTTTGAAAAACCTCCAAGAAGTCCGGCAGCCCTTAGAGCCTCCGAAACGGAACCGGTGGTTCCAAGAACAAAGATTGTTTTTTTCTCCCGGGAGATTATTTCCCTGTTTATTTGTTCAAACAGCCCCACAGCGCTCTCGGGAGAGAGTCTGTAGCTGATGCCTGCAATATCGGGCCTGAATTCCCTGATGGCCTTTTTTAATTCATCAACATCAACTGAACAGCCCACAAAAGTTGTTTTAAACCCTGAATTTTTTGCTATATTTAAAAAATTTAAGATTCCGGCAGTGTGGACACAGCTTCCGACTGCCGCACCAAGTATTTTCTTCATTCCGCATTTAATGGTTCAAAATTAACTGCCGGGGTTGCCGTCTATGAATATGTCCAATATCTGGTCAACCGTCATTTTTTCAAGCCTGAGCCTGACCAGATTGCGTCCGGTCTTTCTGAAATCAGTTTTAAATATTATATTTGCCAGATCTATCAATGAGTTTATTGTGCTTGTGTTGACCCCGAACAGCGCTCCAAATTCCGCAACAGGCACAAGGCTCATCGGAACGTCTTCAGTGATATACCTGGTATTTATTGTCTTGGGTGCCATAATGCCGTAATAACCCGGGTTGCTGTGAATTCCATCAAAAAGATTATCCTCGATGACGTTATATGCCATTGTCAGCCACTCAAGCGCTGTCAGCACATTTTTGCATCTTAATGAATAAGCAACTTCAACCCTTTCCCTGTCTATGGCCTCAAGAACCTTTGCAACCGAAGGGGTGACGCCTTCGATATAAAACTGGAAATTACCCATTGTGGATTCAATTCTGCTTGCGTTAAGAAGGGTTATCGCAGGGTGAAAAACCACACCAATGTTGTTAAAACTTGTCTCAATTACACTTGTGCCTGAAATGAATTCAGGGAAAGCCTGGTTTATGACATCCAGGGCCTCCTCAGTTTTTACTGCAGGTATTGCTGCAACAGGTATGGCCTGTTTAATCCTGAAAATTTTTACTGATGCAGGTCCCATGCCTCTGCTTGCATAAATAAAAGTCTGGGCCTCGGTAACGATTACGTCTTTTCTGTTTCCGCGCTCCCTCAGGATATTTAAAAATTCAAGAGCCCCGCAGGTTCTGCCGGGATTAAGCATTACAATCTGTCCGTCTGTAAGATATGGGGCGCATCTCTCAGCCATAGCCGCGTGGGCAAATGCCGGAACAGCAATCAGAATCACATCGGAGTCCCTGATAACTTCACTGATGTTATCGGAGGCGAGGTCCACTCTGCCGAACCCGCTTATTTCACCTTCAACCTCAATGCCCTTCATTTTTATGATCGGTATAATTTTTGAGAGGGTTCTGTTATATAGTTTTACCGGAAAACCCTTTATTGCAAGATGTGCAGCCAGCGCCTTGCCGCCATGCCCGGCTCCTAATACTGCAAAACTCGGTTTGGACATAATCCCACCCGGTTAATAAGTTATAATTTTGTTTTTCAGAATACCATATAATCATAAAACATGAAATAAAAATGCAGACACGTCAAGAGCTTATCTGCTGAAATAAAAAATAATACCTCCATAGTACAAACAGCTTAACAATATTATTAAGTTTCTATGAACATGCAGCCAGCAGACTATTTACAAAATAATAAACATATAGGAACTAACCGAAAACTATGTTTCTGGCTTCTCTTAAATTTTCTTTTTTAAAGTGTTTCTTCAGAAATAATGTTTCCCTTAATTCCGATATTTACCGCCTTTGCATCGATGTATTTTCCGGCATTTTTCATAGCCTGTTTCACCAGGGATTTAAGCCCGAAACAGCATGGTACCTCCATGTGGACAACAGTAAGTGATTTTATATCGTTGACCCTGAAAATCTCTGTGAACTTCTCAAGATAATACTGTGTGTCATCAAGTTTCGGACAACCCACCAGCACCACTTTTCCTGCCAGAAAATCTTCGTGAAATGCGGGATAGGCAAACGGGACACAATCAGCAGCAATCAGGAGGTTTGAACCCTGCAGGTAAGGCGCAGTCGGGGGAACAAGCATTATCTGAACCGGCCACTGTTTCAATGAAGATCTTCGTTCGATCAGCTCCCTTAAAAGACTCTGAATTTTGGCAGATTTTTCATCGGTTGCCGGGCCGCTCTTTTTTTCAGAGCCTCCGGAAAAGCTATCCACCACATCTTCTGTGCACTCTTCCTGCGTGTCACGAAGATCCATAACTGCAGAGCCCGGACACCCGCAGGGCAGCCTGCCGCTGCTTTTCCCGGAATCCTGACGATCGGGTTCTGCCTGGCCAGGTACTGCAAGATTATGATCCTTTAAATAATTCACCGCTTCGTTATAAAGGGCAGTTTCATTGTGGTCCTTTAAATGTTTCAGGTGGGCCCCAATAACACTTGTTCCCTGCTTAACGATGTTTTCCATAACCTTTGTCTCGCTGTATTTTTCCGCTTCCCTCTCAATTATATTGATTGCCCCGACAGGGCATTCCCCTATGCACGCCCCAAGTCCATCGCAGAACAAATCGCTGATAAGCCGTGCCTTGCCGTCAAGAATCTGCAGGGCCCCTTCAGGGCAGTTTGGTATGCAGTTTCCGCAGCCGTTGCACAAATCCTGGTCAATTTCAATAATTTTTCTTAGAGCCATTTCTTTTTCCTCCTGTCAAAAATCTTTAAAATAAATTAATTTTATGTAATGATACTATATAAGTATCATTTGTCAATAAAAATTTTTTATTTGAACCTTCCGTTAACTTTTACAGCCCGCCAACGTCTTTTATAAAAACTTTCAATAAATTTTTAAAAGTTTTTTTAAAGTTCTATTTTAATTTTACACTTATTTTACATTATAAGCGCCCAGCCAGCTTTACATAGCATGGGTATTCTGAAATAATCTGTAAAAAAATTGATTTAAATTATATGGAGTTAAAATGATTAAAAATTCAAAAAATATACTTCTGGTTTATCCGAAATATTCGAAAACATTCTGGAGTTTTGATAACATACTTGGGATACTGGGTAAAAAGGCATCTTTTCCTCCGCTTGGCCTGCTGACGATATCCTCGATGCTCCCGCAAAACTGGAACAGAAAACTGATAGATACAAACGTTACAGGCTTAAGTGATTCAGATATAAGGTGGGCCGATTACGTTTTCATTAGCGCAATGATTGTTCAGAAAGAATCGGCGGTCCAGTTAATTGACAGGATCAGGAAATTTGGAAAACCTGTCGTTGCGGGTGGTCCGCTTTTTACTACAGGCTGGGAAACCCTTCCGGATGTTGACAGTCTTTTTTTGGGTGAGGCTGAAGAAACAATTAAAGATTTCATAAAAGATGTTGAAAACAACAGTATAAAGAAAAAATACAGATGTGGAGAATATCCTGATGTTTCGGGAGTTCCGGTTCCTGACTGGAAACTTATAAATGTTTTCATGTACCACTCGATGTGCATACAGTATTCGAGGGGATGCCCTTTTAACTGTGAGTTCTGTGATGTTGTAATCTTAAACGGAAGAACGCCAAGGACAAAGACCAGAGAACAGATAGTAGCCGAGCTGGATGCCCTTTACAATATAGGATGGAGGGGCGGACTGTTTTTTGTTGATGACAACCTGATTGGAAACAAACAGAAGCTTAAAAGAGAAATACTTCCTGAAATAATAAAGTGGCAGAAGAGTAAAAGGTATCCATTTTCTTTTAACACGCAGGTTTCAATAAATATTGCTGATGATGATGAGCTTATCAGATTGCTTGTTGAGGCAAGCTTTACAACAGTGTTTATTGGAATAGAAACGCCCGATGAGTCCTGCCTTGAGGAATGCAACAAATACCATAACAAGAACAGGGATCTTGTCCAGTCGGTGAAAAAGCTCCAGAATTCAGGCCTTGAGGTGCAGGGGGGGTTCATAGTCGGTTTTGACAGTGATACAGCTACGATATTTCAGCGTCAGATTGACTTCATTCAAAAAAGCGGGATTGTTACCGCAATGGTAGGACTCCTTACAGCCCTCCCAAAAACAAGACTTTATAAAAGGCTCTTTGAGAGCAAGCGCCTGGTAAATGAATCCTCAGCCAATAATACAGATATTACAAGCATGAATTTTATTCCAAAAATGGATTATCACACACTTTTATCCGGCCACAGGAAAATAGTGGAAACTATCTACAACCCTAAAAATTACTATGAGAGGATAAAAACATTCCTGATGGAATTCAAACCACCTAAAAACAGAATTAAAAGAATTAAATTAAAAAAGTTTCATTTTAAAGCTCTTTTCGGCTCTATCTGGTTTCTGGGAATAAGGGGCCGCGGGAGGAAACACTTCTGGAAACTGCTTCTGTGGGTTGCCATCAAGTACCCCGGCCTGTTTCCTTATGCAATTGGTTACTCGCTTGCCGGGATTCATTTCAGGAGTGTGCAAAACCAGTAGGCGCAACAGGAGAATTGCACATTTTAAGATTTTAAAATTTTGAAAGTCAATAAAAAGCCTGGTTTTATTAACCAGGCTTTTTACTTCCAGCATTCATTTTTATGATATTTGAAACAACTTGAGTTTTGTTTTTTATTCTTTCTCTTCTATGGCAACAGGTCCAGGCTGTGACACCGCCATTCCGGCAATCTCAGCTTCAGCAGCCTTTTTGGGCTGTGTAAAAAGTGATACGATTATAAGTACCAGAAAACTTAAAGGCACAGAAAATATTGCAGGATTATTTATCTGTATCGGCGCAATGACGTTGGGTATATTATAAACCTCGTTAAATGTTTTCTGTGACAGAAGTATAAGCGCCAGCGCAGAGACAAGACCGACAGATATAGACGCAACAACTCCTTTGGCTGTTGTTTTTTTCCAGAAAAGTATCATAAGGATTGCAGGAAGGTTTGCTGATGCTGCTACGGCAAAAGCCCAGCCAACAAGGTATGAAACATTCATATTTTTAAAGACAATCCCAAGAATCATTGCTATCACTCCGACAACAATTGAGGCAATTTTGCCTGAAAAAACCTTCTTTCTGTCAGTCATTTTGATCCCTATAAAACGGTCCATAATGTCATGTGCAACCGCACCGGAAGAAGCGCATATAAGCCCGCTGACAGTCCCCAGTACAGTAGCAAAAGCAATTGCCGATATTATTGAGAAAAATATAATTCCAAAAGACCGTGCAAGAAGCGGCGCGGACATATTATCATTTGTCAAATCTATTACACCATTTGTCATGGCGCCAAGGCCCATATAGAGAGTCAGTATGTAAAACAGCCCGATCCCGGCGATTGCAACAATCGTTGATTTCCTTGCTGCAATTGGACTGGGAACAGTGTAATACCTGATAAGAATATGCGGAAGAGCGGCTGTGCCGAAAAACAGTGCAATCATCAATGAAATGAAATCAAGCCTTGTAAAAATAGTGGCTCCCTTCAATGTATCCAGCTTATATATCCTCCCGGGTTTTAATATCTCGGAACCTGCTGTCGGGTTCTGGTAATACACCGTTATGCTTCGGCTGTCGTCACTGATTATCTGCTTGCTCCATAAAAGCACATCGCTTTTCTTAATCACTCCGAAGAAACTCAGGGGGTCAAGGGTGCCTGTCTTTGCAGGGGATTTCCCGTCAATATCCAGAAGGTTCCCAACCTGGTAAAATTTCTCTTCATCAATCGTACCGCCGTTATAAAGTGTCCTGCCGTCTGTAAAATTCGTGACAAAAAGGGTCTCCTCCAGAATGCTCTTATCTTTGTTGTATTTCCAGATCGAGTCAACATTGTTCTTTGAAAGTTCGACAAATGAAAGTTCCCCGCCATTTTTATTTATTTTCCATTGCTGCCCGACTGAATAGGCGCCATCAGCAATTGCTATGCTTTCTTCTGTAACGGACTGTACCTGTATGGTTTTGAAATCATGATAGGGCACATTTCCGCCCTGGTCCGGTGAAGTAGAAAAACCCCTTGAAAAAAGTGTTATTACAAGAGCCAGTGAAAAACCAAGCAGAAGCGCCCCTTTTATAAACTGCACGTATGTAGTTGACGCCATACCTGCAGTTGCAACTATTACAATAACAATGCTGCCCACAATCAGAACCCCGGCCCAGTGGGGAAGCCCAAGCAGAGGAGTTACAAGCGAGCCTGCACCTACCATTTGCGGTATCAGATAAAAAACAGATACGATGAGCGTGCTCACAGCAGCCATCAGTTTTATGCCCCTGTTGTTGTATTTTGCATCTACTGCATCGGTAAAAGTATATTTTCCCAGCCTCTTAATGGGTTCGGCAACAACAAAAAGTGCAACAATCCAGCCCGCAAGGTACCCGATTGAATACAGGAACCCGTCAAAACCCGCCACTGCAATCATTCCGCAAATTCCCAGAAACGAAGCGGCAGACAGGTAATCACCACTGAAGGCTATGCCGTTTACCGCCCAGTGTATCCTGCCCCCTGCCGCGAAATATCCGGAGGATGTTTTGGCCCTGTTAGCAAAATAGTATGAAATATAAAGAACCACTGCCACAAATATAACAAAAATAATTATCGCCCAGACAGATGCTGTGTACTTCATTTGGCTCCTTCCCCGCTATGTTTTTTTGCCAGTTTTTCAATCCTTAAGGTTTTCTCTTCAATATATCCGCAGACTGCGTTATAAATCAGGGCAAGGATTAGCGCCAGAAAAATCAGCCCGAACCCGAAAACTATGGCAAGATTCAGCATCCCCATGTTCAATCCCATCAGATTGGGATTTACAACATTTATTACTATAAAAATGCTGTAGACAATTGTATAACCGGCAAACATCCACAGGCCGATTTTTGCCTTGCTTCTGGAAGCCTTTTCATCTTCCTTCCATTCAGTGGCGGGACCATGACTCATAGAATTTCCTCCGTATTCTTTATAGAGATGGATAAAAGTTTGCAACAAATCTTACTAAATTATCAGAAAAAATTAAACAACATTTGTTGAAAAAATCACTGATTGACGATAATGGAAGCTTCATCGTCAAACGGGTTGACCCTTGACACCAGTGAAAACATGTAAGGATAATTTGCTTTTAAATGCTTGATATATGTGATCCACTCACTTATGATAAGAACATAAGCCCTTTTAATATCTCCAGATATGTGATTGAAGTCCGAATCCGGCCCGGTGCTTAAGTCTTTTCTGTATTCAAGCTCCTCGGTAAGATGAAATACCGACCATAAAAGTTCGGTAAATTTTTCATGTTCCAGCAGGTTGGGGTTTTCCATGAGCCTTAAGAGAAAGGGCCTTTTGCTTACCAGGAAATTCTTAAGTTCATCAAGGTTTCCTGTTCTGCTGTTTACAGAATATTTGAACTTTAAAATTGAATTTGTAACCCTTTCAAAATCTTTTGGCTTCCAGTTCTGGATTGCGGAAAGTTCTTTTTTTACATTTTCGGAATTCAGGTCAAAACAGGAGAAATAATAAATAAGGCGAAGCCCGGCTTCACTAAAAAAGGCACCTATGACCATATTTAATTTTTCAAGCATTGACCGCTTTTCCCTTGAAGTTAAAAGCCGGTCAATAATTAAGGTTACGATCAAAACCTCCACCGGGGTAAAGGCTATGTCACCAACAAGATATAAAAATATATGATTAACATCCCCAAATATCAGATAGTGCACAAAATACAGTATTGCAGACAAGGCAATCAGAATTAATCCAAGTATTATTTGCCACCTTATTTTTTTCATAAGAACCGTCCTTTAACTTTAAAATTTTTTTATTTTAAAATTTGCTGCTTTTTTACTTTTCATTTTTAAATATTTTGTGCTAATTTTATCACATGAATTCAAGGTAAAAATAAAATTTATTATTTTCCTTAAAACAGCCGTTTTAAAATTGCATGCCAGTTTCATCTGGTAACCGGTTTTTATTTAAAGGATCCAATCCAAATGGAAAAAGAAGAATTTGAACAGCTAATTGAAGATATACTGTCAGAGGTGCCGGAGATATTTAAAAACAGAGTGGAAAATTTAAGCATTATAATAGATGAAGAAAAAATACCTCCTGCAATGACAGAAAGAAAAAAATCAAAAAGTGCCGTTACCCTTGCGCTTTACGAGGGTGTGCCTATGACAAAGAGAAGCCACGGAAAACCTCTCTTCCCGGATAGAATAACCATTTATAAAAAAGCTATTGAATCTGTATCCATGGGCAAAACTGAAATGGTAAAAACAACCAGAAGGGTTGTGCTTCATGAACTTGGCCATTACTTCGGCCTGGACGAAAAAAAACTCTCAGAACTCGGATATTGAAAAAACTTTCCTTTATGTTATTATTTAAATTAAAATATTTTTCACTTTAAGTGAAATAAAAATTTACATAATAACAAAATTTATATTAGCAATTAATAATAAATTCTGTTATAATATATAATTAATAAATGGTTCTGCACTGAGCAGATTGAGGAACAGCAGCCGAGAGACCTGCGCAGGAAATAAAAATCATTTATATTTTAGTTTTTCGGGTCGATAATAATTAAAAAGAATTTTTAAACTTAGGAGAAGAAAATGGCTGAATATAATAATTTTACAAATACGTCCGATAACAAGCCGGAGGCAAAATTTAAAATACCTCAGGAACTGCCCCTGCTTGCACTTAAAAACAGTGTGGTTTTTCCATTCCTTTCCACTCCACTTGTTGTAGGAAGGAAAAAATCCATAGAAGCAATTAACAATGCGTCAAAGGAACATAAAATAATTGTCGTTGTCGCCCAGAAAGAGGAGGGCAAGGAAGCGGTTGAAAAAGATGACCTGTATGATGTCGGGACTGCCTGTGCAATAAAACAGGTGGTCAATATTTCAAATGACGAAATAAAATGCCTTGTTGAAGGCATAAGCCGGGTCAAGATCAAGTATTTCACGCAGACTGAGCCCTATTTCAGGGTATTTACTGAAATACTTGAAGATATGCCCTACCCTGCAGGAGAAGAGATAGAAAATTTAAATACAACAATAAGGGTGCAGGTTGAAAAGTTTATACAGCTTGGAATACCTCTGCCTACAACTTTTGTTGTTGCCGCCACAAATATATCAAAACCCGAGGTTCAGGCTGATTTGTTTGCCTCATACCTTCTTTCGGAAACTATCCAGAAGCAGGCAATACTTGAGGAAATAAATATAGAAAGAAGGCTTAAAAAGCTGACAGAATTTCTTGCAGAAGAGCTCAGAAAGTTTGAGGTTCAGTCACAGATAAGGGACAAGGTACAAAAGGAAGTTGGCAAGACCCAGCGGGAATACTATTTGAGGCAGCAGTTGAAAGCAATAAAGGAAGAGCTGGGAGAAGCAGATGAGTCATTTGAGCTTATAAATGACCTTGAAAAGAAACTGGCTAAAAAGAAACTTCCAAAAGAGGCCCATGACAAGATAAAAAAAGAAATAAAAAGGCTTGAAAGCATGAACAGCATGTCGCCGGAATATTCTTATATCAGAACATACATTGACTGGATGCTGGAAGTTCCCTGGTCCGAAAAAACCAAAGATGTGCTTGACATTAAGAAAGCCAAAAAGATACTGGACGGTGACCACTATGACCTCGAAAAAGTCAAAGAGCACATTCTTGATTATCTTGCAGTAAGAAAACTTAAAGGCAAAAGCACAAAGGGCTCGATACTTTGCTTTGCAGGTCCTCCCGGAGTTGGTAAAACTTCTCTTGGACAGTCCATTGCAAAGGCAATGGGAAGGAAATTTATCAGAATGTCAATCGGAGGAATAAGGGACGAAGCTGAAATAAGGGGGCACAGAAGAACATATGTTGGCGCCCTCCCGGGAAGAATTATCCAGGGCCTTTCACAGGTAAAAACCGGCAACCCTGTATTCATGCTGGATGAGGTCGACAAAGTCGGGGCAGACTACAGAGGCGACCCCTCTTCAGCGCTTCTTGAAGTTCTTGATCCTGAACAGAATAATTCATTCAGGGACCATTACCTGGAAGTGCCTTATAATCTTTCCAACGTGATGTTTATTACCACGGCTAATATACTGGATACAATTCACCCTGCCCTGAGGGACAGGATGGAGATAATTGAAATTCCGGGTTACAGCTCAGAAGAAAAAATTCATATTGCCGAAAAATTCCTGATTCCAAAACAGATGGAAGAACAGGGAATTAAAAAATACAAAATTGAATTTTCTGAGGAGGCTATTCTTTCACTGATTGAAGAATACACCAGAGAAGCCGGGGTAAGAAATCTTGAGCGGGAAGTCGGCAATGTTTGCAAAAAAGTTGCAAGAGAAATCCTTGAGGGTAAAAAATACCCGAAAAGAATTACAAAAAACAAAGTATATGAGTACCTTGGAGTATCCAGGGTCCAGCCCAGTGAGATTGAAGATAAAAACAGAGTAGGGGTTGCAACAGGACTTGCATACACTCCAGTAGGCGGAGATATACTGTTTATTGAATCCACACATTACAAAGGCTCTGGAAATTTGACTCTTACAGGCAGCCTTGGAGAAGTAATGAAGGAATCGGCAAAAGCTGCAATCAGCTTTGTCCATTCAAAAGCAGGTGAATTCGGCATTAATGAAAACATGTTTGCAAAAACCGATATACATATCCATGTTCCGGCGGGTGCAATTCCAAAAGATGGCCCTTCAGCAGGTGTTGCAATTACAACATCCCTGGTCTCTGCTCTGACTTCGATACCGGTGCTGCGGGACGTCGGAATGACTGGAGAGATTACTTTAAGAGGCAGGGTTCTGCCCATTGGAGGATTGAAGGAGAAACTTCTTGCAGCCAAGAGGGCCGGCCTTAAAAAAGTGATATTGCCGGTAAAAAACAGGAAGGACCTTGAAGAGGTACCGCAAAATATCCTTAAAGGGCTGAATCTGGTATTTGCTGAAAACATAGATGACGTAATTAAAAATGCTCTTGAATCAGACCCGTCTCTTGGCAGGAAAAGCGGAAGCCCTTCTGCAGACGGTAAGGGTATGGCCCACATCAGCGCATAGATACCAGGAGGCTTATAAAAAGTAATTGCAGTTTATAAATTGTTAATGCACATTTAGCGATAAAAAGGCCGGCGGGCAGAAAAAAGCACAGCAGTTAAATTTCAAATTAATGCGGATCTGCCTGCCGGCATAATTATTTATAAATTAATACAATATTATAAAAGGACAATGAATTTTATGTTAAAAAAAATAATTTCAATCTTAATCGCAAATACGGCGATTATCTTGGTGCTGATGCTGTTTGCTTCTGGCTGCAGCATAAAGGGGG
>Ga0233425_10003223_pt1 | contig 30222 bp, 25 predicted proteins | sample Watercolumn_Towu_2_FD_181712 | JGI IMG/M metagenome (GOLD analysis project Ga0233425, IMG submission 181712) | Freshwater microbial communities from Lake Towuti, South Sulawesi, Indonesia - Watercolumn_Towuti2014_140_MG | ecosystem: Environmental > Aquatic > Freshwater > Lake | place...
CCTGGCCTCAGGCCCCTGCCAGGCATGGGTGTCCACCAAGTGGTCGAAAACATGTCTCGGTATGAGTTGTAGTAATTGACCCATGAGTGTGCTACAATGTGCCATAAGCCCCATAACTCCTTTCAATGTTTAGGTTTTCGGCAAACCCATTATAGCATTGATCGGCTGTCTTGGGGCTGTTTTACTTGCTATCTCAAGTAATTTCTACCGGACAGCAGTGACACCCAGCGATGGCAGGTGCCTGGGTATTCTTGTTATCTGGGGACAATCGATTTTTTGAAAAATTTGTGCTATCATATAAATAGGAAGAGAAAAGGGCAGGTTTTTTGGGGTACCTCATCGGCGAGGGTCAAGGCTTCCAACTTAATACAGTCTCACCTAAGTCTCCCGCATAGTCTAGTTTTGTTAACAACTGAATAGTTTATTCAAAAGGAAGGTGCATGAAAATTGTTCTAGCCACTCCTCCGGCGGATGGCTCCAAATGCGGGATCGGTATGCCTCCGCCTCTCGGGCTGATCTACGTCGCTACGGTCGCTCAAAAAAGACTCGGAAATAAAATCACCATTATGGACGCCTACTCGGAAGGTCTTTACGCCGAGGAGGCTGCGGCTCGGGTACTGGCACACCGGCCGGATATCTTTGGTTTGTCCGTGATGAGCACCAACATTAACCGCGGCCTCAAGTTTTTGCAAAAGGTAAAGCAAGCCCGGCCCACCGTGACCACCGTCCTGGGCGGCCAGCACGCCACCCTGTTTGACCGGCTTTTGCTCCGGGAAGTTTCTGAAGTGGATCTGGTGCTTCGGGGGGAGGGGGAAGAATCTTTTCCCAAACTCTGCCAGACTCTGCAAAGGAACCAGAGCCTGACCGGACTGCCTGGACTATCTTATCGACACCGGGGGAAAATTATTCAGGGACAACCCCAGGTTATTAAGGATTTGGACGCCCTTCCTTTTCCCGACCGCACTATTACTGATTTTCAGGGGTATTACGCTCAATGGGGCCATTGGCAAACGGACGCCGGCGTGCCGGTGACCAGCGTTCTTTCCTCCCGGGGCTGCCCGGCGCATTGCACCTTTTGTACCCGCATACCCGCGGAACTGTCCAGATGGCGGCCCCGGAGCCCCGAAAACGTGCTCCAGGAATTGCGCCGGTTGTCTCGGGACGGCTACCGGATGGCAGTGTTTACCGATGAGAACCTGACCGTCAGCACCTCCCGCATGGACCACCTGTGCCGCCTGATTATCCGGGATAACCTCCGGATGCGCTTTGCCTTCGAGGGGTTCGTGGAGCATCTACCCGATTCGACCCTGGAGCTCATGCGCCAGGCAGGATTCGACCTGTTCTTCCTGGGAGTGGAAACCGGCTCCGATCCCCAGCGGCGGCGCTACCGCAAGCCCGGTTCGGCTCAGGCCGTGGCCCAAGGGATACAGCGGGCCAAAAAGCATAATTTTCTGGTCTACGCCTGGCTCATGATCGGCGGGCCGGGAGAAACCCGGGCCGACCTGGAGAATACCAAAGCCTTTCTGAAAAAAGCCATGCCCCATCTCATCAATATTGGCAATCTCAGGGTTCACCCGGGTTCGCAATTATGGCATGAATTGGTGGGCCCCGGAGAACCCGCCACCTTGAAGGAGGCCGACAGCCGCGAAATCTCCGACTTTCCCGGCCAAGCCGATCAAACCGCGCTGGCACAACAGGCCCGGGAGATTTATCGGTATTATTTAAAACACCTGATACTGCGCCGGGGGGCCTTGCGCGAGCTCCTGCGGCTCATAAAAAACAACCCCACGGTGCGGTTATTCTTTAGGCATTCCCTCAAAAAAATTTCCCTGGTGTTACAACTCCTGAAAACCAGGCATGGTTAATTACGGTTAAACCAGGTTGATCCTATTCTCTGCGCTTTCTCTGCGTCCTCTGCGTCTCTGCGGTGCAACAAAGGGAGAACTTACCGCAGAGAAAAGATACGCAGAGAAGATGCTTTTGCGAAAAAGGCTCGCTGATCGATAATCTGATTTTTTTTACGAAAAACTGAAAACGGAAAACCGAAAACGGTCCTTCCTCCGGCACAAGTATTGCAAACTAATGGCCTGAGGATAATTCATGATCCGCCACACGTCACTCATAGCTGCCGCCGCCGGTACCACCCGGGCCTCCGGGACGGCGATGGGCGCAGGCCTCCCGCCCGGCCTGCACCGGGCCGGCTCGCCGGGCTTCTCCCAAGTCTTGAGCGAAGTCTTGATGACCCGGCAGGATCGGCCCCAAGCCCCGGGCGGCACGCGGCAAGAATTTCCCCAGCCCTTGCGCAACTCCGGCGACGCCCACCTCTCCCGGATGATGCTGCGCTCCTCCCTGGGCCGCGGCTCCGGCCGGGGGCTGGGCCTGAACGCGTCCCGGGCCTCTTCCGGTTCCGAAGAGTCCCGCCTTTTTAATTCGGTGAAATCCCGGGGCCGCGCCGTAGACCCCAAGGCCTTCGAATCCATGATCAAAAACGCCTCGGTCCGCTACCAGGTGCCGGAAGAGCTGGTGAAGGCGGTGATCAAGGTGGAAAGCAACTTCAATCCCCAGGCCACCTCCCATATGGGCGCCATGGGCCTGATGCAACTGATGCCGGGGACCGCCCGGGACTTGGGGGTAACCCGGCCTTATGACCCCGCGCAGAACATCGACGGCGGCACCAAATACCTCCGTGAAATGCTGGATCGCTATGACGGCGACGTCCCCAAGGCCGTGGCCGCTTACAATTGCGGCCCCGGCAACGTGGAAAGGGGCCGCCTTCCCCAGGAGACCCGCAGTTATCTGAAACTGGTGAGCCAGCACTATAGCGGCAGCCAGAACCTCCGCAGAGGTAGAGCTCTGCCGGCACCGCCGGTCCCCAAATCGGCTCCCCTGGACGTTCCCCCCGCCCCCCGGGAGGTAGCCCCAGCCTCCAAGGAAGCGGCGACCACGCAAGCTTAAGCCTCGGCACAGGCCCCTGGCGGAGTTAGCCCACCCGCCCCTGGAGGCTCCCCTACAATCCTGGAAAATTCCCCTGCCGGCCCCCGGAAGAGCTAAAGCTTCCCTCTAAATTTCCGATAAGTCACATAGGATAAAAATCATCCCAGAGGCCCAGAGGTTTGTTTTTTCGCCAACCTCCGGTAATTATACAACCTAGCCTCATTGCCCCCTGGGTCACGGGAAAAGACCGGGAGGCGAAGGAGGCTTTTCTAAGTAAAGTCTCTCATGAGCCGAGCAGCTTGCCCGGCATGAACTTGGAACCTTGAACTTTAAACCTTGAACTTCTCTAAGAATGGATAAAGCGACCATTATCGGCCTGCTGTTGGCGGGCGCAGCCTTAATCGGGGGCCACTTCCTGGAAGGCGGCTCCCTGGGCATGATCCTGCAAATCACCGCCATGGTCATTGTCTTCGGCGGCACCTTCGGCGCGGTCTTCATCAGTTTTCCCCCCTCGCAGCTCAAGCAGGCGTGGCGGGAATTTCACCAGATCTTCCGGGAGCCGGAGGATGACGGCCCGGCTTACCTAGCCCGCATCGTGGAGTTCGCCTACCGGGCCCGGCGGGAAGGGATGCTCTCCCTGGAGTCCGACCTGCCCCGCATCAATGATCCTTTCTTTCGCCGGGGGCTGCAATTGGTGATTGACGGCCACAACTTCCAAAAGGTCCGGGACGTCCTGGAAGTGGAGCTGGCCCAGATGGAGGAAACCGGGCTGGCGCCGGCCCGGGTCTTTGACACCGCGGGGGGATATGCCCCCACCATCGGCATTCTGGGGGCGGTCTTGGGGCTCATCCAGGTGATGCAGCACCTGACCGAGCCCGCCAAACTGGGAACCGGGGTGGCGGTGGCCTTTGTGGCCACGGTCTACGGGGTGGCCTCCGCCAACCTCTTCTTTCTGCCCGTCAGCCACAAGTTGCGGCTGCGGCACCAGCGGCAGATGCGGGTCAAGGAGATGATGCTCCTCGGTATCTTGGGGCTGGCCCACGGCGACCACCCCCGCCTCATCGAGGAAAAACTGCGGGGCTTTTTGACGGATCTCCCTCCCCAGACCATCCTCCCGGGGGAAAAAGTTAGAAGCCTGCCCCCGCGGTCTGCGGAGAAGGCCAAATCCCATGCGGTTACGGCGCGTACCTCCCAGCAGTAAGTCCGAAGCCGGCGGCAACCGCGACCGCTGGCTGGTGTCCTACGCCGATTTTATCACTCTGCTGCTGGCCTTCTTCGTCACCATGTATGCCATCACCCGCCTGGACGCCGAAAAACTCCACGTGGCCCAGAATTCCATCAACCGCGCCCTCAGCGCCCCCGTCTTTCTGGGGGGCTTTCCCATTGACTCCGGGTTGGACAAAGACACCGCGGCCGGCCTCAGCGGCGACCTGGTGGGAGCCACCCTGGTGCGCGCCGCGCCCTCCAGCCAGATGGAGGAAGTCACGAAAACCATGTGGGGGGCCCTGAAAGAGCAGCTCGAGAAGGAGGAGGTCCGCCTCCTGCACACCGGCAAAGGTCTGGTGTTGCGTCTGCCGGAATTCCTGCTGTTCGATTCCGGGCAGGCGAAGTTAAGACCCGAGGCCTTGCCGTTGCTGGACAAACTTGCCGGGGTTTTAAAGCTCATTCCCAATCAGGTGGCCATCGAAGGGCACACCGACAACCGCCCCATCCACACCCCCCAATTTCCCTCCAACTGGGAACTGTCCACCGGCCGGGCCGCGGCCCTGGTCCGCTATTTCGTGGAAGAACAGCAGTTGGAGCCGCCGCGCCTGGAGGCTGCGGGTTATGGCGAATACCGCCCCGTGGCCGACAACGGCGATGAAAAAGGCAGGCAGGCCAACCGCCGGGTGGAGCTGATCGTCAGGCCCATGGAAAAGTCCATCAAGCCCAGGCTGGAGCCGGGCCGATGAACAGCAGGGCTTCAATCCAAAGCTTTTTAATTCCACCCTGCCGGCTCATTCAAAATATCCCGTCTCCCCCCACCAGCCGGGAGCCCACGTGTTCCAGTCCCAGGCGTCAACAGCCGCCTGGTACTCCTCGGCTGCGGTCTGCGCCCGAGACAGCATGCTCTGAAAGTGCCGGTATTGTTCCGGGCTGCCGACATAGAGGCAGCCGCAACCGCTGGCGTCGGCATAAACGTAGTAGACCTTGGGGCCTTTACTGATCGAAAAGAACTGCCTCTGGGGCAAGTTCAACATTTGGGTCCTTTGGTCCGAGTTCATGGGGATAATCTGTTTGAATCCCGCGCCGGCAAGAAGCTGGTAGGTAGTTGGGGCCATGGGATCGGATGAAATCTGGGGGCCGCCGTTGCCTGCGCAACCCATCAAAAAAAGAACCAGGAGAATCATAAGGCTTTTCCGGAACCGCCAAATAGCTTTTTTATGCATAATTTTATTCCTTTTATGACGGATGAATGTGAGAGTATCCCCTGCGGCCAAGGTTGCGCAGGTGCCTGTTTATCCTTATATTTACCATATGGCCCGGTCTAGGCATAGCAGCACATAAAGGCAGGTGAAAATTTATGAAGGTATTTTTTTTACTGAGTAATGCAGTACTTTTATTATTGCTTTTGAGTCCGTCAGTTCAAGCTCAAGGCATGGAGCAAGATAATGCCATCTATCAGGAATTGGCTGCACAGGGAAGGCTGACGACGGGAGAGATAACTACGGTTTATGACGTCCCCTGCGTGGAAGTTATGCTGGAAAATGGTGAAACTATAAATACCTTTGTCCATTCCATACCTTCTTTAAAGAAAAAGTCTCTGATGGTTCAGGACAGGATTGCCCTTATTAATAAAACCCATTATCTATTGACTGTTAAAGGGCCAGGCAACATGAGCACCGATAAGGACAAAATGTTCGTGCCCCTGGACTATTCCATCGAACCGAAAATTCTGCCGGAATTTTTATCGGGTGCGGCCAATCAAGAAAAGTACATTCTGATTGATCTCCGTCAGCAATATCTCGGCCTTTACGAATGGGGGGAATTGAAACACTGTTTTCCCATTTCTTCCGGAACCGCAAAAAGGATGCCTATAACAAACTTCGCGGTACTCCAGATGGACCAGGTTCACAACTCCAGCAAATATGACCAGGCGCCCATGGATCATGCGCTGCATATCGGCAGGGACTATTTTATTCATGAAGGCATAGTCCCCGGCTATCCCGCGTCCCACGGCTGTATCCGGCTCTTTCCCCTGCATGCCCGTTTCCTGTTTTATGACTGGGCCAAGCCGGGAATTCCCGGGAAAATTATAGGTTGAGGACGTTGCCAAAATCAAGACAAACGGAGTCCGCACCGCGGCGATGGACTCCCCCAGTTGCGGGTATTGGATCTACTGAATAAAATCTCTTCTGAAAAAGCGTTGGCCCCGGTGCAGCAGCTAACCGGGGCCATCAATTTTGGTTTTAATCAATCTTGCTTCCACGCCGCCGGGCTTAAATCGCGATCCTCGCGTCGTGTCCGCTTTCCCTCGCCCCATGGACTCAAGGGCAACTGTTGCAGTCTTTCTGCTTATTGGTCAGATGAATCTCTTGTCGGCCAGGAAGTGCCTGGCCGATCGCCTTGGGCTTCGTCGCCACTCCTTGCCCCGGCTTTACCTTGGAGGGGCCAACGATCTCCAAGCCGCTCCGGACCCTGGCGTTTCCGCCGTTATATGTCCGGATTTCCACCGCAAACGGCGCGGCCTCGCTGCTGGCCTCAGCCACCAGTCCCCAGACGAATTTCTTGCGCTCACCCGCTTTGAGCACCGCCAATTCCTGGGTGGCTGCCCCTCTCAATATCTTGACGCCATACGGGGTGATCAGCTTGAAAGCCAATCTTCTGATGTCTTGGCGGGTCGGGTTGCTAAGCAGTAGTTCGGCGCTAAAACCCTCACCAAGTTTGACCCGGCGCGGCAATTTCAAAGTTGCCTCGTAAAGGTTTTTTAGCCGGAAAGGAGCTTTGCCGCTATAATCCAGAAATTGGGCCATGACCACAAAGTTGTGGGACGAATTGAAGGTTCGGGGCAGCTCATAGGAAAATTCCAGGCTCTGCTGTTGGCCCGCCGGGACGGCGACATTTTTCTCGGCGATGGGAAAGGTCTCCATGGGAAATCTCTTAACCGGGGGTTCGTCCCTGGCTAAAGATACCTTGAGGATCCCTGATTGGTCGGTCCTGGTTTTATTTTTGAGGGTCACCTTGATTTTCAGGGTCTCGCCCACCTGATAGACCTCCTTGGCCACACTGACCGTGACCTCGGGGTCCGCGGGGGGAGAACACTCCCCGTGCTTCTTGGGCCAGTAGGCATCGCCATAAGAATTGGGACAACAGAGATGTTCCAGCCAAGAGGCCTGATATTGAAAGTTCTGGGCAGGTCTCTTACAGGGCGTGTTCCTGGTAAAGACCACATCATTATCGGAATCGGTAACCTCGGCCACGGTCCAGTTTTCTCCGGCCATAATTACCAGGTCAACACCGTTCCTGCCTGCCACCCACCAATTGCCGGCCCCGGCCCCGGCCACCGGCCTGGTATCCGGACCTAACCCACCCTGGTGCGGATGCAAACAATACCATTGTTGGCCGGAAGGACCTGCTAAGAGGGCCTCAATCCAAGTATCAAAGGACCATTGTCCGCCCGCCAGATCCCCGGTAACCGGGTGGCTGGGAACACCTATCGCCCTTAAGAGAGCCGTGAGCATATTGGCCATATCGGAACATTGGGCGTTTCCATGTTCAAGGAGTTCAATGACATCGAAGTAAGAATGGTTATCAACGCTGTTAAGCGATGCAACCACATATGCATTGAGCTTCTTACTGGCCTGGTATTGACTCACCTCTCCCTTTATCTCCTTGATGGCCCGGCTAAAGACGCGATGGTCATTGGGATGTAAATTATAAGTAAGTGCATAATCAAAATTACCTTCCGGAGGGGGGTAGAACCAAATTCCGGTTTTGTTGAAGGAGAACCTGGCCGGTCCGCCCACTTCGGCGGGGTCAAAGATAATATAAAATTTCTTGGCAGACTTCTCCTGAAAACATGGGCTTTTTACAACCACTTGATATTCACCCACCGGAATCTTTCCCGGAACGGACCAGTTCGTGGTGGAAGTCCAGCTCCAGCGTCCGGTGAAGTACCCCGGAAATTGTTCCTGCATCGGGACTTCGGCGATGGATTGGCCGTTAGTGTCCAAGATCTCCACCTGGGCCGGCTGGTCGCAGCACGTCTGCACCGTGATATAAGGCCCCGGCCCCTTGCCCCGGGGGAAGACCTGGCCGTCGATCTGCTGTTCGGCCGGATCGGCGGTGAAGAAGGGCTCGCCGCCCAGGATTTCCACAAAAGGGGCCTCCAGCTTTTTCCCACCCACCAAGACTTCATTGGATGACGGGCTGAGGGTGGTGCCCATGTACTGCCAGGCCCTGACGCGATCCCCGGCGGCCAGTTTGGCCGATAGGGCCAGTATGAGATCACCCCCCACGGCTCCGCCGTATCCCACGATGCCGCCGTTTCTCTTCACCACCACCGTGGCGTTCACCACCGTATTCCGAATGACCACGAACTGGGCCCCATCGCAAATGGGAGATAGAACCAGAGGCGCATCCAGTTTCTTTACCGGGTCCACCGGGTCCGAGGGGTCGCTCGGTTTTCCGCAGAGTTCCTGGATGGCCGTCATTTTGGAGGCATCAGTGATGGGTTTGGCCAGGGGGCACCAATTAGCGTCGCCGGTGGCGCCGCCACCGCCCACTTCGTCGCCACCTTCGAAAACCCGGACAATGGCTCCCACCAGAAGCCCACTCAGGGTCACGGCATTATTGCCGATGATGGGAGGCTCCATAACCGGTTTTGGCGGGGGGATGGGCGCAGGTTTGACCTCCACGGCATCGGATTCGAGGCTTTTTATCAACTTGTCCGGGACATCTTCGCAGGCCTTCTGGATAGCCGTCACTTTACCGCCCTTATGCAGCGGATCGGTCCACACCGGCACCCAGCAGGAGGGCGCATCCCGCCGCCCCACTTCCCCCTGATTCTCATTGACGTGCACCCGCACGCTTTCCACCAGCTTATCCACGGGGACGATCACCCCGCACTCATAAAGGTCTTTCCCCACCTCGGGTTTGCCGAGCCCCCCGGGGGGGTAACCGGTTACCACCACCGGAATCGGGCTCTGGCCGCTGGTGATGTTGCCCACGGTTTGGGTGGCGGTGATCTTTTCCCCCAGCTTCAGCCCCCGGGTAAGTTGGATATCGGCAAAGCCTAATATAGGAATAGCCTTGCCGATTGATTCGCTTCCTCCCGCGAAGACCTCCACCGTGGCCTCCGGGATAAAACCGGATACGTGCACGGCCCCGGCGCACTCATGGATGGGCGGGTGCACGAAGGGCGGGGACAGATTGTCCGGGTTTTTAATGGGGAATTCGGGATAGATCCGGGGATCGGCCCAGGCCGGGGAATGGGGATGGCTCAAGAGGAAGCAAATCAGGATCATGCTTGCCACTAGAAATGGGCCAGCCCTCCCCAAATTAGATTTTTTAAAAATAAAACGCCATTGCCGCAATTGCCTTTCGAACGCAGTTCTTTCGGACATAGAATCCTCCTTTAGGGTTAAAAGAGACCCCTATTATTAGATGTTTCCATTGCCCTAAGTTGGTTAAGACGCCTGCGGATTAGCCCTTAATTCTCAAACAATGCGCTGATTCAAAAGCTGTTAACTTGATGGATAAAAGGCACAAAAAGAACGTTGAGGAGAATTAATAAGATGGGTGAGGGAAGGAAACCATAGGTATGGCAGTGCATTTTGCCTCCCGTGTTTCCACTATGGCAAGTAAATTGAAATTTAGTCTTTTTTTAGGCAACCTTCTTTAAGGCCGTGATAAACCTCTCGAGTTTTCCCACTGCGATGCCGAATCCTTGCAACTAATTTTTAGGCTTGTGAGGCCATTAATGTCAAGAAATTAATATAAAAAACAAATATTGGGGCAGATAATTTGGAAAGACCATGAGCAAGAAAATTTCTTGGAACAGGTTAAAACCATTCTTAATGTCCCTAGATACCTGTGCCGCCCACGCTAGAGTTCCAGCCTGATCCCTTGGTGGGCCGGGATGGTCTCAATCAGGGCAAAGGGGCTCCGCACCGCGACGATGGACTCTCCCAGTTGCCGGATGTTGGCTTCCCGGATGGGTCCCAGGCGGCCGGCGGCCAGATTCAGATAAGGGATGCGCCGGGGATTGATGGCCATGATGCGGGCGCAGGTGGCGTCCACCGCGGGGAGGCTGCGGCCCATAACCAGCAATCCCGCGGCTTTGGGAGTCCCCATGATGGGGCCGTCCCCTTCCATGCCGATGATGCCGTCCACGATGGCCAGCTGCGGTTTGACGGCCGCGTTGATATCCACAATGGAGCCTTCGATGCCCGCGTGGTGCAGGATATTCTTGGGCCAGCCGTAATAGCTGCCGGGCATGACCCCGAACAGATTTTTCATGGACAGGGTCACCCCGGCCCAGTGGTGGGTCTTCATCTTGGCCAGAGACACGATCCAGTCCACCTGTTTCAGGGTCTCCGGAAGGGTGAGGGTGGCCAGGTGGGTGGCCCCATGGGCGTTGGCCACGGTGAACACCGTGTCGTAATTCAGGTCCACAAAGGGAATCCGGTCTTCACAGAGAACTTCCGCCAGGCCGGATTCTTCCAAAACCAGGAGGGAATCCCGGCGGTGGCCCACGCCTTCGGCCACCAGCACCCGAATGGCGCCCAGGTGCAGAAAGGCCTCCACCGCGGCCCGGACCACCAGGGGGTGGGTAGTGATATGGATGGCCCCCGGCCTGGTTTCCACCAGATTGGGTTTGAGAAGGATGCTTTTCCCCCGGATTTCGGCGGGTGTTACCTTAAGCTCCTGCAGCCCCTGCAAGATCAGGGAAAGGAGGTCCATCTCGTACCTGGGGGCCTTAGTGATAAAGGTCTCCGCCGGCTTTTCCCGGTTAAAGGGCCGGGGCAGGCCTTCGGGCAGGAACCGGCGCCAGCCCCAATAGCCTGCCAGCCCCACGGCCGTACCGGCCAGAGTGACGCCGATGAATTCCCGCCTCGTCCAGCCTTGGCGTGTGGGGCTTTCCTGATGGTTCACGATTTACCCCCAATGGCGAACACGCTCTCCAGCCCCCGGGGAGCCCGGGAGGCCACCAGCAGCAGGGACAGGGAGGCGGTGTCATAAGGGCCGTATCTTTCTTGGTTAGCCAGGCATTCCTTGATCCAGGCCCCGGCCTCCGCCGGGCCTTCTCCCCAAGCGGCCAGCCCCATCAGCCCCCAGCTCAAGGCCACCGGCGTGCGCACCTCCCGGAGGCGCGAGTGCAGATAGTCCAGGCTTTTCCGGACCCGGGCCGGTTCCGCCGCGCCTTTCAGGGCATTGAGGGCCGCTCCGGTGCTCTCCGGGAAGGGAAACAGCTCCCGGCCGAAGACTTTGGTATTGCCGTAATTCCAGCCTCCTCCGGGCAATTGACGGTCCAGCAGCAGCCGGACCCCTTCCTTCACCCGCTCGTGCTCTCCCCGGCCGCTGATTCTTAAGGCCAGAACCGCCAGGGCGGTGGGCTCCACCCAGGAATGGGTGGCGGTGATCCAGGGCCACCCTTTCAAGGAGGGATCATGTTCGTAAGGCAAATCCGGAGTCCGCGGCCAGTGGCGGCCCGTGGTGGCCAACATAAAGCGGGCGGCCTTATCAGTGGCGTCCCGGTAGTCCCGGGCCCGGTGCCAGGCGAGGACGGCCAGGGGAGTAAGCCAGACGGCATCGGGGTGTTGGGGGGTGAGAATGACCCGGCCGTCGGCCAGTTGTTGGGCTTTGAGGCGGGCCCGGGCGGCTGTCAGCCAATCGAGTCTTTGTCCCGCGGCTTCGAGAGCCACTGCCGCCCAGGCCGTGGCGTCGGCCCGGTAGCCGCCGCCCTCCTGGCCGGCAAATCCCCCTTCAGGGCTGCAAACCCGGCGGCGGATGGTTTCCAAATAAGCGGAGACAAATTGATCCTGCATGGCAAACCGCGCCCGATGATGGATAAAATTATGCCCGCAATTTCTTTCCCCGGAAGGGAAAAGGCACTTGCGGTCATTTCTTCATGATGGTTTCCATGATCCTGATGACCGCAGGCCCGAGGATGACCACCATGATGGCCGGAAAAATGAAGAGGATCAGTGGGAAGATCAACTTGACCGGGGTCTTGGCCGCCAGTTCTTCCAATTTCTGGCGCCGGGTGGTGCGCAGGGTGTCGGATTGCACCTTCAAGGCGGTGGCCACGCTGGTGCCGAAGCGGTCGCTCTGAATGAGGATGGAACAGAGAGAGCCCACGTCCTCCACGCCGGTGCGGTCCGCCAGGTTCCGCAAGGCCTGCTCCCTTTCCAGACCGGCGTTGATCTCCAGATTGACCAGATTCAACTCCTTGGCCAGGGCCGGGCAGCTCATCATAAAGTCGTCCGAAACCCGCTTCAGGGCTGCGTTTAACCCCTGTCCGGCTTCCACGCACACCACCATGAGGTCCAGGGCGTCGGGCAGGGCCGTTTGGATCTTTTTCTGGCGGGAATCTATCAGGCGCTTCAAAATAAAGGTGGGCGCAAAATAACCCCCTGCAAACAGGACATAGCTGATGCCGATCATGAGGACCGTGCTATAGCCCCGCCCCCACATCAGGGGCATGACCAGAATGGGCAGGGCCAGGGGCAATCCCAATTTCATCCCGAAAAAGATGGATAGCGCCCGCTCGTTATAGATACCGGCCCGTATCATGAGCTTTTTCAGCTCTTTGGCTTTGCCGCTGTCCTTTTGGATGCCCAGCTTTTTCTCGAACTTTTCCACCAGCGCGGGCGGCAGAATCGCGGGGGCCTCTTCCACGTGGCGGCGGAATTCCGGTTTGGCTTGAATCCCCAGGCGCTCTTTGACCCGGGAGCGGCCCAACAGGAAAAAGGAGGCCAGGGAGCCGACACAGGCGGCCACCAGGACACCGAATAGCAGCGGAGCAAAAGGCATTTTCTCTTACACCTTAATGTTCACGATCTTGCGGATGCAAAGCATGCCCATGATCTGAAAAAATACCGCCGTTAAAGCCATCATGTGGCCCAGGGGGTGGGTGTACAACAACATGATATAGTCGGGGTTGATCTTCAGAATGATCAGCGCCATCGCCGGGGTCATGAGCATTAAAACCCATCCGGAGAGGCGGCCTTCCGCGGTGAGGGCCTTGATCTGGTTGCGCAGTTTGAACCGCTCCCGGATCAAGGCCGCAATCTTTTCCAAGATCTCGGTCAAATTTCCACCGGTTTCCCGTTGAATCATCACCGCGGTGGTGAAGTACCTGAGATCTCTCAAGTCCATGCGATAACAAAGATTTTGCAGCGCGGTATTCAGGTCCAGGCCGTGGTTATACTCTTTAAAGGTCTTAAAAAATTCCATGCCGATGGGGTTTTCCATTTCCCCGGCCACCAATTGCAGTCCGGAGGCAAAGGCATGCCCGGCTTTCAGCCCCCGGGCCAGTAAGTCCAGAGCCTCGGGGAGCTGCTTCTCGAACTTTTTGAGGCGCTGCTTTTTCTTGAATCTCAGTACATAAGTGGGGATGATACCCGCCAGGCCCCCGCCGGCCAACCCTCCCAGGGGGCCGAATTTAAAGAAGCCCAGACAGAACCCCAAGGCGCCTAACAGGAGGCTGAGGAGCACGAAATGGCCCACCGACCAACTGACCCCGGCCTGATTCAGCAAAGTCTGCACCTGCTCCAGGCTCCGAATTCTTTTCAGGGTCTGGTGGATCCAGGGAATGCCGCTCAAGGTGTCGACTTTTAATAAAGACTCCACCGTGGGTCCCTTCTTCTCCAGTTCCTCCAGAAATTTCATCCGCTTCTTCAAGCGCTTTTGATGGCGCCGGTCCGCATCGGACAGAGCCAAAACGGTCCCTTCCACCAGGCACAGGAAGCAGAGGAAGGTAATGAGGATGAGGGGATAAGGGATCCCTCGAAGCAGAGGATAGATGGTGTTTTCCAGGGTGTAGGAATGTTTTGGCGGCTTCTGGACGACCGGGGGGCTGGTAACCTTCACCTTGGGACCCGCATTCTCGCCTCCTCCACCCGGCAGCTTGAAATTCATCGTCTTGCCGGTAGCCGGAGCGGTCTGTTCTTCCTGGGAACCCTGGCCGAACACCGGGATTTCCAGCTCTTGTTCCGGGGGGGGCTGGGCTTGTTCCAGGGCCTTAATCTTCTTCACTTCCTGGCAGCCGGCGGCATGCCCCAGACGGCAGGCCTCCTCAAAGTCGGCCAGGGCTTTTTCCTTCTGCTGCAGATGATAGAAGTAGAGATTTCCCCGCTGAAAGTAAGCCCCAGGATGGTCGGGACGAAGTTTGATGGCGGTCTGGAAATCCTGTTCCGCGGATTTCAGCTTGCCCTGGCCGACCCGCACCAGTCCCCGTTGAATAAAGATCTCCGGATCTTCGGGAGCCAATCGGGCCGCCTGGTCCAAATCTTTTGCCGCCTCCCCCGGCAAATTCATTTTGGCCCGGACTGCGCCTCTCTCCTTCCAGGCTTCTCCCCGTTTGGGGTTTAATTTGATGGCCCGGGAAAGAATCGCCACGGCGTCCTGATAATGGCCCATTCCCGCCAACAGCCTGCCCTGGATGATGATGAGATCGACACTCTTGGGATTCCGGGCCAGCCCTCCCTCCACCTCGGTCATGGCCTCATCGGGCTTTCCCAAGGAATTAAGGGCCAGGGCATGATATTGACAGGCCTTCTCCGAGGGTGGGTTTTGCTGGCGATATTGGGCCAGGTAATTTACCGCCTCCTCAAACTGACCCTCCTTATAGGCCGTGATCCCCCGGGACAGCAAATCTTCCTCGCCCGCGGCCGCTCCGGTTAAGACGGCCAGGCATAGAAAGAGCAGCGTCACTATTGGCAGCCGGTGGTTCATGTCCCAAACTCGGAAAAAATAGGATTTAATTTCTCTTTAACCGAAAACGGCAAACGGCCCTAAAAAGTCTCCCGGAACACCTGGTTCGGAAGATTTATGCCCATGGCTTCCAGACGTTTCATAAACTTGGGCCGGATACCGGTGGTAATGAAACGGCCCTTCACTTTGCGCTCCTCATCCAGTCCCATCAGTTCATAAGCGAAGATTTCCTGCACGGTGATCACGTCCCCCTCCATGCCGATGATTTCATGGAGGCCCATCATCTTCCGGCTGCCGTCGCTCAAACGGGCGATTTGGATGACCACGTCCAGGGCGGAAGAGACCTGGTGGCGCAGGGCCTTATCCGGAATGTTCAACCCGGCCATGGAGACCATGGTTTCCAGGCGGGTCAAGGCGTCCCGGGGGGAGTTGGCGTGAATCGTGGCCAACGAGCCGTCATGGCCGGTGTTCATGGCCTGGAGCATATCCAGGGCCTCTCCGGAGCGCACCTCCCCCAGGATGATGCGGTCGGGCCGCATCCGCAGGGCGTTCTTTACCAGGTCCCTCTGGGTGATCTCCCCCATGCCCTCCAGGTTGGCGGGACGGGTCTCCAGGCGGACGATATGCTCCTGTTGCAGTTGCAGTTCCGCGGAATCTTCAATGGTGACGATGCGTTCATCATTGGGGATGAAGCTGGAGAGCACATTGAGAAAGGTCGTCTTCCCGGTGCCGGTGCCCCCGGAGATGAGAATATTGAGCCGGGCCTGGACCATGGCCTCCAGGACCATGGCTGTCTCCTGGGTAATGGAGCCGAATTGGATCAGGTTCTGCACCCGGATGGGGTCCCGGGCGAATTTCCGGATGGAGAGCGACGGCCCGTCCAGCGACAGGGGGGGGATAATGGCGTTCACCCGGGAACCGTCCGGCAAGCGGGCGTCCACCATAGGAGAAGATTCGTCAATGCGGCGCCCCACCCCGGAGGCGATCTTCTCGATGATTTTCAGCAGGTGGGCATTGTCGTTAAAACGGATGAAGGAACGCTCCAACTTGCCTCTGCGCTCCACAAAGATCTGATCGTAGCCGTTCACCAGGATATCATTAACCGTATGGTCATGGAGCAAGGGCTCCAGGGGGCCGTAGCCCAACAGCTCGTCCCGGATCTCCTTACACAATCTGTCTTTTTCCGGCAGCGGCAGGGCCAGATTTTCTTCCGCCAGGATGATATCCACCCCCCGGCGCAGATCCTCCTGCAGCAGTTTATCTTCCGTGTCCGCCAGGCGTGAAAGGTCCAGCAGGTTGATGAGCCGGTAATGAATCTTCCCCTTCAATTCATTAAAGGCGCTCTCTTTCTGGTCGTCGCCGCGGCCGGCGGCCATCCCCCGGTCCGTCGCCGGGGACCGCTCCCGAATACGGGCCATAATTCCCATAGCTAACTCTTCCCTACCAAACGTTTGATCCACTTCAGGCCGGAACCACTGCCTTTGGCTTCATCTCCCAGCAGTCGGCCGGCAATGGCCTTTAACTCTTGACAGACGGTGTGGCGGGGCGCCATTTCCCCCACGGGCCGGCCCTCATTGATGCAGCGTCCCACCTGCTGGGGATCGAAGGTGATCTTGTTGGTGACTTCCCGCCCCAGAAAGCTCACCACCTCGGTCTCCCCCAAATCTCCCCGCTTCTGCCAGGAGTTGAGAATTACCTCGGACCGCACCCCTCCCAGATCCAGCAATTGGAGCAATTCCAACAACTTCTTGGCATTGGAGAGCGCCGGGATAGTGGGGTTGGTCACCAACAGAATGTCGTCGGACAGTTCCAACGCCTTCAAGGTGACTTCGTCCATCTGATGGCAGCAGTCCAACAGAATCCAACTGAAGAGGCGGGTATTTTTCAGGTAGCGCAGGACTTTTTCAAAATGCTCCCCGCTGACCGCCTCCGCTTCCTCCAGTCTCGAGGGCGCCGGCAAGATGCTGAGATACTTGTCGTAGGAGTGGAACAGGCTCTGGAGATAGGTTTTGTCCAGGCGCTCAAAATTTTCTATCACGTCAATGACGGTATACTTGGGTTGGACATCAAAAAAATAAATTACCTGCCCGTAACGCAGGTCCAGGTCCACCAGAAGCACCTGTCCCTTCTGCTCCTGGGCCAGCAGGTGGGCGACGTTGGTGGCAATGAAGGTGTTGCCCACTCCCCCTTTACTGCCCAGGAAAGAGACCACCCGGGTGGTTTCCGCCACTTCCAGGCTGGCGTCCGGGGTGGGCAGGCGGTCAATGGCCTCCTGAAATTCCTCCACCCGGATCGGGAAGGAAAAGCATTCCTTCACTCCCAGCCGCAGGGCCTTCCAGAGGCTGTTGGTGGTGATTTCGTGCAAAAATAGAAAGATGGAGGGGCTTTTCGGATCAGCCGCGGTCTTTTCGATCCAGCGATCGAGCTTGGCGTCGTCTTCCTGGTATTCCAGAAAGACAACGTCGGTCCCGGAGTTCACCCGGGCAGGGAGATTGGCCAAACTCTGGGTGTCCACCAACATTCCCTGATGGGAAGTATTGATGATCTTCTGGAGATACTCCCCATTCTCTTTGGAATGGTAGTAGAGAGAAAATCGAATGGCCATCTCCTTGTTCCATCCCTGGGGTGGATCGGCCGTGGCAATGATCCATCAGAAGCTCACGGACTGCTGATGCTGGCGCTCCTTATCATTCTTAAAGAGGCGGTGCAGTCGATGGTGGCGCGGTGCGCACCGGTTCTTTATTTCCTGGACGACTTCCCTGGTCCTGGGGTTGCGTGGGCGGCGTTTTCCGGGCCAGCGGCCGGGAAGAATCCAGATAGCTCACGTCCTCCACCTTCTGGCGCCGGATGACTTGCACGGCCGGCCCGGCCGATCCGATTTCCTCCCCCCCGCCGGCCTTGAATAACTTGGAGGTTTTAACCCCCTGGGTCTCCGTGGGATTTTCATCCTTTTGGCTCCGGAGCACCAGGGAGAGATGGCTTTCCTGGGCCGCCAGGGCCAGGCGCTCCCCTTCCTCAGGCGTCACCTCCAGGGTGACGGTGGGGACGATGTGAGGTTTGCCGTCGGGATCCTTTTCCACAATTTTTTGCCCGGTGCCCAGCACCCGCACATTTTCCAATACTATCTTGGCCAAAGGATCGTTGCTGAATTCTCCCCGATTGATGGCGGCTATCACGTCCACCCGGTTGTTGGGAATGATAAAGCCGGCCACTCCCGAAGCCTCGTCCACTTTCACGGTCATGGCCCGCTTGTCGGGAGGGACCAGGGCCACCATGCCGGCGGGGGTGCCCTGGGGCGCCAGCTTGGGCTCCAAGACGGGCTCCCCGGCGTTCATGGGCAGCGTGGTCACCCGTCCGGTCAGTTGATCCACGCGGCCGAAGCTGCCTTTGGGACAGGTTGCCTGGGGCCATTGGACGACACTAAGATGCTCCGCCCTTAAGGGGTTGGCCGCCTCAATATCCTTGGTTGCCACCACCACCGGAGACGTAGGGATTTTGGCGGCCTGCTCCACCTGCCGCTGGGATTGGGACTTCATCCAACCCAAGGCCATGAAGGTGGCAGTGGCCCCAAAAACCAGGGCCATTAGAAGCCATAGCCAGGGAGGTAAGCGACGCATAATTGATCACTCCATATACATGACGGTATTGGCTCTCAGGTCGAGATCCGCCATTTTTCCAGCCAAAAAATTGGTAATATTCTTGGGCATGACCCAAAACCTATAGGTGTAAGTCACATCGACGGTCAAAGCGTTGCCGCTGGTGCCCCCCGCCCCGGCGACAGTTACGTTGGCGTCATCGGTCAGACCGGAGAGGTTAAGATATTCCCGGACTTTAGTGGTAATTTCGCTAGAGGTCCTCCGGGGGGTGACAAAAACCACGCCATACCTGGCCCCTTCCCGGGCGGCATGGGTCAACATGCCCTTGGTGTAGAGAATCATCCCGAATTCGACGATGGCAAAGAGCAGGGCGACAAACAAGGGAGCGATGAGGGCGAATTCCACCGCGCTGGCGCCCCTCTGGCTCCGATCAGCGCTTTTCATAATTCCCTCCGGGAACATGCTTGCCCTACTCAGGAAACAGGCCCCGTGCCACTCTCGGTTTCTGAGCAGCAGGGGCCTGCTCCCTGCATCCCTTAGATGGTTAGAGCGCTTAGCTGCCGCTGCCGGTAATACTCGTGGCGACGCTGTTAAACATGGTGGACAGGTTGGTGCCCAGCAACGTCACCGAACCGATGATAACCGCGGCAATCAAAGCGACCAGGAGACCATATTCCACGGCGCTGGCGCCTTCTTCTTCACGGATGAAATTCTTGACTTTGGTGAGCAGGCTCTTCATTTTTTTCTCCTTAGCAAATTTTGTATAGCAAATCTGGGGTAATGTGTTGATTCATAAGGACCACTTCAGTTGACAGCATGGATTAAGTATTGTTTGGTCCTCACCTCCTTTGGAGATACAGATTGTTTCCGGCTCACCGAGCTCACCAAAGATCGGCTTAGGAATGTCACCCAAGCTGTTTTCTTTGTGGCGTCCACTTCGGCAATTCCGCTGCCTTGACCCTGAGGTTTTAGGCCGGTGACTTTGCGCCCTGCCCTTTCGGACAGTTTGCCTTTCTCGGTGGCCTCCGTTTTCTGGTTTTCTTATCGGCAGGTTTTTCCACGGGCTTAAATAATCACGAATAAATTTTTTCCAGATAACTAAGAGGATAACCTTAGAGAACTTTTTACTTCCCTTGATGTTGCCGGGGAAGGACCCCCTCCCTATGGGATATTATTGTATTAATTAGATAATTAATTATATCCACCAGGCCTTGCCATTTCTTAATGCCCCTCCGGGGATGCCCCGGGGTCCAGGTTTAAAGTTTTGCCGCCGGCAGACCGATTTTTTGAAAGTATTCCTTTGCCCACTTTTGCCGGACCTGGAGGCTGACGGACCATGAGATTACAATCTGCGGCGACCGCCGAGAAACCGGGGGGAGAGACCTGCTGGCTCCGCCGGCCTCAGCCCCAATCTCTCAAGGAGGTGGGGGTGCCGGAAATCTTCCTGGCCAATCTCACTTTAAAACACACCTTTTATCTGGATGTCTTCGTCCTCGGGGACCTGGTGGACCGCCTGCGGCTGCCCACCACCATCGTCAACCAGTTGGTGGATTATCTCCGCAAGGAAAAATACGTGGAAGTGCGGGGGCCGGACGCCTTGCGGCCGGTGGCTAACCCCTTAAGCCTGGCCAATCGCTACGCCCTCACCGAAGGGGGGAAAAGGCGCGCCGGCCAACTGCTGGAATATGACGCTTACGTGGGGCCGGCGCCGGTAAGTCTGGAGGAATACTGGCACCAGGTCAGGCAACAAAGCATCAGGCTGGGCAAGGTCACTCCTTCCCGGTTAACCGAGGCCTTCCAGGACCTGGTAATCTCCCCGGACCTCCTGGGGCTGCTGGGACCAGCCGCGGTCAGCGGCAAGCCCTTGTTCCTTTACGGACCTCCCGGTAACGGTAAGACCACCATTGCCTTAAGGATGGGGAAGATGTGGGACGACACTATTCTCGTCCCTTACGCCCTCTACGTGGAAGGCAACGTGATCCGCGTCTTTGACGAACTCTCCCATCCGACGGTGGGCGAATCCGGCCTCGAGCAGACGGACCGCCGCTGGGTTAAAACCCGCCGCCCCGCGGTCCTGGTGGGCGGCGAACTGACTCTGGCCATGCTGGATTTGGCCTTCAACCCCACTTTGAAGTATTACGAGGCCCCGTTGCAACTGAAGGCCAATAACGGCATGTTCATCGTCGACGACTTCGGCCGCCAGCAGATGTCCCCCCAGGAACTCCTCAACCGCTGGATCATCCCCCTGGAAAACCGCCAGGACTTTCTCTGCCTGCACACCGGCCACAAATTCGCCATTCCCTTTGACCAGTTCCTGGTTTTCGCCACCAACCTGGAACCCCGCACCCTGGTGGACGACGCTTTTCTGAGACGGATCCGCTCCAAAGTCAAAGTAACCCACGTCACCAAGGAGCAATTCCTGGAGATCTTCAAAATCAACTGCAGGCAATACCAGATAGATTTCAACCAGGACGCGGTGGATTACCTCCTGGAAAATTTCTATGAGAAGACCCAGCGCTCCATGGATGCCTGCCATCCCCGGGACCTGCTGGAACAGATTATCGATTACAGCGCCTTCAACCAGGTAACCCCCTCGCTAACCCGGGAAAACCTGGATCGGGCCTGTCGTATCTACTTTGTCTATTAACCCTGGTGATCCTGGAAGAGAAGAAGCCCGATATCCCCCCGGAACCCATCCGCTTAATTCCGGGAATTAGCCCGGGGCTTCCACTAATCATATGACGGATCGGCCATGAAAAATATGAAGTTGGATTGGCCCTGGCTGGGTTCCAAATTTCTTGTCATCTTGCCCATCTTGGTGGCGATCTACGCCATCATGTGGGGTTATTGGGTCTTAACCGGGACCGGCTTGCTCGACCGGAGCGGCTGTCAGATCGGGGGCGATTTTTCTCACTACTGGGTGGCTGCCTCCCTGGCCCGGACTGGAGAAGCCACAGCGGTCTATGACGTTTCATATTTCAAAGCGGCCCAAGAAGCAATCTTTAAGGTAAAAACTACGCTTGCCTGGTTCTATCCGCCCACCTTCTTGCTGATGGTAACCCCGTTATCCTTACTCCCTTATTTGGTATCTTTGGCGGTCTGGATCATTGTAACCTTGGGGGCATATCTAGTGGTGATACGCCAGCTGGCCCCTGATCCCCGAACTATTTGGCTGACTTTGGCTTTCCCCGGAACTTTTGTGAATTTCGGTTACGGCCAGAACGGCTTCATTTCCGGGGCGCTGCTGGGGGGAGGGCTGCTGTTGCTGGATAAATTTCCGGTGGCCGCCGGTGTCCTGTTGGGGCTTCTCACCTATAAACCCCATCTGGCAGCCCTGGTTCCCCTGGCCCTCATCGCCGGCCGGCGCTGGCGGGCTCTAATCGCCATGCTGGCCGCGGCCGCCGCCCTGATGCTGGCCAGCCTGCTGGTGCTGGGCAGAGAGGTTTGGCTGGCTTTCTTTCAAAATGCCTTTCTCTCCTTCCGAGCCTTGGAAACCGGCCGGATCTCTGAGACCACGATCCTTCCCTTATTCAAGATGGCCGGCGTCTTTACCGCGGTTCAGCTGGCCGGGGGCAATCTCTTCCTCGCCGCGATTATTCAAGGCGCGGTCATGCTGGCGGTGGCCGTGCTGGTGGCCAGGGTCTGGTCCCGGGGAGCACCCCTGGCCCTGCGGTCTGCGGTCCTGGTCCTGGGCATCCTGCTGTTTACCCCTTATGTCTTCGTTTACGATTTGGCCATCCTGGCCCTGCCGCTGGCCTGGTTAGGTTGGGAAGGACATACCCGGGGATGGTCAATCTGGGAGAAAATCTTGTTCGTTCTCGGCTGGGTCACCCCCCTGGTGGCGCCGTTGGTGGCCAAACACACCCAGGTGCAGCCAGCCCCTCTGATCCTGGGGGGCCTCTTGTTCCTGGCCTGGCGGCGGACTCTCAGCGAGAGTCCGTCCGCATTCCCGGCGAGGGCGCAGAAGCCCCCTGGAGTGGCCGCAGACCTCCCGGCCGCCTCTGTTCCCCACCTTCTGGGGTCGAAGGAGCATCCATGAGAAATGCGAAGCTTGATTGGCCATGGCTGAGAGAAAGATTGTTCCTCATTATCCCCCCCCTTTGCGTGGCCCTCTTTCTGGGCATGTGGGCGTCCTGGATCATCGACAAATCCGCCTATGACCCCAGTTCTAGCACCCCCATAGGCGGCGATTTTTCTTTTTGCTGGGCCGCGGTCTCCCTGGTGCTGGGGGGCGAACCGGGCGCGGTTTACGACTTTGCCCGGCTCAAGGCGTTGGAAAAGGCCCTTTTCGGGGTTGATGTCACCGTGTCCTGGCCTTATCCCCCCAGTTACCTGCTGCTGTTGCTCCCCTTCGGCCTGCTGCCCTATCTGCCTTCCTTGGTCGTCTGGCTCTGCACCACCCTGGCCGGTTACCTGTACGTCATCCGCCGCATTGCCCCCCACCCCCGGATGATCTGGCTGGCCTTGGCCTTCCCGGGAGCCTTGCTAAACCTATTTTTCGGCCAAAATGGGTTTCTTTCGGCCACTTTCCTGGGCGGGGGACTTCTATTGTTGGACCGTTCCCCCTGGCTGGCGGGCTTGCTCCTGGCCTGCCTTACCTATAAGCCCCATCTGGCGATCCTGGTGCCGGTGGCCCTGGTGGCAGGACGCCGCTGGCGGGCCCTGCTGGCCATGGCGATCGGAAGCGGCGCCATCATCCTGGTAACCACCCTGGCCCTGGGGGCCAAAGTATGGCTGGCATTCATTCACAATATCCCCAAGGCCATGAACACCCTGGAGACCGGGGGCCTGGGCATGATGGACATGATGCCCACCGTCTTTATGGCGGTGCACCTGAGCGGCGCCGGCGTGGTTGCGGCCCGCATCCTGCACGGCGCAACCATGCTGGCCGTGGTCGGGCTGGTCGTCTGGGTCTGGAGGCGGGAATCCCCGCCGCCCCTGCGCAATGCCATGCTGGTCCTGGGCATCCTCATGTTCAGCCCCCATGGCTACGTCTATGATCTTGCCATTCTGGCATTGCCCATGGCCTGGCTGGGGTGGGAAGGATACACCAAGGGCTGGGGGCCGGGGGAAAAGACTGTGCTATTTCTGGCCTGGATTTCTCCGGTGGTTTTGATTCGGCTGGCCCAGGCCACCCATGTGCAACTCACTCCCCTGGTCCTGATAGGCCTTATCTTTCTCGTGCTGCGCCGGGCGCTCCAGTGGTCTCCAGCGCCTTCCTGGAAAATGGAAATCGCGGTTTAATACCAAATTCACGTCCGTGCGCAACAAAACAGCATATTCAAACGGCGTCCATCTGCGTTTATCGGCGGTTAAATATTAACCGCCGATGCACGCCGATAAACGCCGCTCATTTAAAGGTTTGTCGATCGAGAAGGCGAACTTGGTATAATTTCGTCTTTCTTTTTCGAGCTTTTTGCGAAGTCTTTCCTTTGCGCATCTTTTCTCTGCGCTCTCTGCGTCTCTGCGGTAAATAATCCCTTGGTTTTCACCGCAGTCAGTCATGAGCTAATAGCTCACCCTTAAATTACGAAAAATTCTTATTGTTCCTGGCCCTTAACTTTGAACCTTGAACCTTGAACTTTGAACTTTTCGAAGGAGAGATGCAGAGGACGCAGAGAAAAGCACATTCTCTAAAAAAAATCCCAGAAAAAACCCAGACAACTTTCCCCTTTGACTTAAGTCATGGGGCTGCGGGGCCTGCCGGATTATTTTATAATTAAATCAGGGCGGAGAGATGCCGGCCCTTTAGGAAAAGGAAACCAAACCATGGAACGACGCGCCATAGTCCGTATCGACCAAGAAAAATGCGACGGCTGCGGCCTCTGTGTCCCCTCCTGTGCGGAAGGGGCCATCCAGATCGTGGACGGCAAGGCCCAATTGCTGGCCGATCAGTTCTGCGACGGCCTGGGGGCCTGTTTGGGGGAATGCCCCCAGGGGGCTTTGATCATCGAAGAGCGGGAAGCCGATCCCTTCGTGGGTCCGGCCCCGGGGTCCCCGGCGGATCAGTCCCCGGCCCATCACGCGGCTCCGGCCCATCACGCGGCCCCGGTCCCGCATCCGGCTCCGGCGCCCGGGCCTGAACCCTTTGTCTGCCCGGGAAGCCGCATGCAGCAATTCCAGCGGCCCCAGGTTGTCCCGGAAGGCGGCGGCTCGGCCCTGGGCCATTGGCCCATCAAACTGAGCCTGGTGGCGCCCAAGGCCCCCTTTCTCAAGGACGCGGCCTTACTGGTGGCCGCGGACTGCGCCCCCTTTGCCGCGGGTGATTTCCACTCCCGCTACCTCCAGGGCCGGGCCTTGGTTTGCGGCTGCCCTAAATTTGACAATAATGAGGCCCATGTCGCCAAGTTGGTGGAAATCCTAAAGCAAAACGAGGTGAAAGAAATAACCGTCGTTAACATGGAAGTTCCCTGCTGCTTCGGCATCGTCCAGATTGTGCGCCAGGCCCTGGAAGCCTCCGGCAAAGAAGTGCCGGTCACCATCTGCACCCTGGCGACCACCGGCCAGTTGTTGCAGCAGCAAAAGGTCAAGGGAAAGTGAGGCTTTAGGCCATGGAACAGATGAAATGCCCCGGTCAGGATACCCGCTTCTGGAAGCCCGACGATATCTTTACGGCGGAATGTCCCAAGTGCGGCGCGGATATCGAGTTCTTCAAGGATGACGCCCGCCGCCGCTGCGCCTGGTGCGGGCATATGTTCTATAATCCCAAGATTTCCCTGGGCTGCGCCGAGTGGTGCCAGTACGCGGAAAAGTGCGTGCCCGAACTGATGCGGGAAAAAAAGGCGGCCCAGACCTTTAAGGAACACCTGGCGGAACTGGTGCACGCCCGCCTGGGGGACTCAGGCGACTGGGAGCGCACCGAAAAAGGCATGAGCTGCGCCCTGGAGCTGCTCAAGTCCGAAGGCGGCGACCCCAGGGTGGTCCTGGCCGCGGTCCTGCTCCACCGGGTGGCAAACGGAGAGGCCCGCCATCTCCTGGAGGAATTGGCGGCCGCAGAGGACACCGTCGCCGCGATCCTGGAACTGTTGGCCGGGACCGCCTCGGAGCGGGACCTGAACCGGCAGCTCTTCGAAGACACCCTGGCCCTGCTGGACCCCGCAAGCCGGCGAGAATTTCATACCCGCACCGCCCGGCGCCTGGCGGAACAACAGTGAACAGTGAGCAGTTGGCAGCCTTGGGTTTGCTTCCAATTGCTCGGGAAAGTTCAAAGTTCAAGGTTCAAAGTTCAAAGTTAAGACCGCGATTTCAGGGCACTTTCGTGAGAGACAACACTCATGAACGACTGCTCAATTTGCAAGTTTCTACCTGCCCCTAAGCCATTTTCCCCTGGTCCTGCCCCAAGTTTTTTTTAATATGCATTATGGGGACAAGGGACTCTGACTATTTATCACTTGGTTAAATGTTAAATAGTGCATCGTGGGCCTTCCCTCTGTACTTTATAAAGATTCCCACTGCGAGTCCTCTAACTTTGAACTTTGAACTCATTTAGACTCCCTCCGCCCGAGGCGGTACAAAAAATCCTCATCTGGCATCAGGGCGCTCTAGGCGACCTGCTCCTGGCGGGTCCGGCACTATTAGCCATCCGCCGCCATTACCCCCAAGCCGGAATTATTGGGGTAGGGCATCCGGAGCGCTGGGGGCTGCTGGCCCCCACCCTCTCCCTGGAAGCCGTCTGGGACGGCGCCGGGGCCTTGTGGTCCCCCTTGTTCACCTCCGACTCTCTTTTGCCGCCGTCGCTTACTGAGCGTCTAGCAGCCTTCCAGCTGGCCCTGGTCTTCAGCCCCCGGCCCCATCCCACCCTGCTAGCCCGTCTGGCCCAGGCCGGCGTCCCGGCAGTCACTTGGCTCCCTTCCTGGCCGGAGTCCGGAGAAGAATCGGTGGAAACCTGCCAGGCCGGGCAGTTGGCGGGCCTGGGCGTATCCGTGCCCCCTGAGCCGTTCCGCCTGGTTCTCGGTGAAGACTGGCAAGAGAAAACGCCGGGGATATCCGGTCCCGGCCCTTTCCTGGCGGTGGCCCCGGGGACCGGACATCAGTGCAAAAACTGGCCCCTGTCCCATTACTACGAAGTCACCCGGGGCCTGGCCTGGCAGCATAAATTGCGGGTCATCTGGCTGGCGGGGCCCGCGGAGGCAGCCATTCTCCCATATCTTAAAGGATTGGCCGCGGCCCAGGATCATCTCTTGATGGTCAATCAGCCCCTGACTGCGGTGGCCGCCGCTTTGGGACGTTGCCGCCTCTACCTCGGAGGGGATACGGGCCTGACCCACCTGGCCGCGGCCGTGGGCGTGTCCGGGGTCCTGGCCCTCTTTGGCCCCACCGATCCTTTGGTCTGGGCTCCCCGGGGAGACGGGGTCCGGGTTTTACGGGGGCCTTGCCCTCAGGCGCCCTGTGCGGTTCCCCGGGAGATCGCCTGCCCGGAGCCCAAGTGCCTGCAGGAGTTGTCCCCCGCCTCGGTTTTGGAGGCCGCGGCCCGGTTGCTGGCCCGCGGTTAAAATATTTGGCCTGCCCCGTTTTCGGGTTCAGATTATCGAGGCCAGCGCCAGAAAGAGCCTCCCTGGATTCGGAGCATCACCGCGGTACAAATAATTGAACCACCACCGACCTATTCTTTTCCGGGGAAATCCCTGCTCAGCCGCATAACTCTTGAATCTTAGACTTTTTAAAAAAATTGGCACCGATAGTGCATATGTCTATAGGCAGGTTACCCCCGTATACCCCAAACCATATTCTCCTTTCTCCATAAAATGACCGGGCTTCCCCCTCCCGGTCATTTTTTTTGGTTTTTGGTTTTGCGTTTTTAGTTTTTCGTAAAAACGACTTGCCCAAGTCGCCCCTACCCCCCGTACTCTTTCGGCGCCTGCCGGAAATACTCTTTAACCTCCTTCAAGCCATGGGTCGGCAGCTTGATACCCTCCCGCAGGCGTCTGATCCGCAAAGCCGCGTCCTTGGCCCTGGAGAGTAAAGAGCCAATTCCGGCCAACAGCCGGGCGGTGTCCCAAACCGCTTCCACGTTATTGCAGATGAGCAAAAGATCGGCCCCTGCTGTGAGGGCTGCCTGGGCCGCCCGGTCCACCGCCAGTTGCGAGGCGATGGCCCCCATCTCCAGGTCATCGGTAATGATCACTCCTTCAAACTTCAACCTGCGGCGCAGCCAATCCTCTAAGGCCGCGGCCGACAGGGTGGCGGGGCGGTCGTCCCACTTCGGCACCAGCAGGTGCGCGGTCATGACTGCCGGCACCCCCGCGCCCGCGGCCAGCCGGAACGGCAGCAGATCCGCCTCCCGCTTGGCGTCTTCGCTGAGCGCCCGGGGCAGAACCTCATGGGAGTCGGCTATGGTGTCGCCCAGGCCCGGAAAATGCTTGCCCACCGGGAAAACCCCGCCGGCTGCATAACCCCGGATGGCGGCCAGGGCATACCGGGCCGCTCGCTCCGGGTCGGAGCTGTACGCCCGGTGCCACAGGGGGCAGGCGGGCGATCGGGGGACGTCCAGGACCGGGGCCAGGTTCATGTTGACCCCCACCAGGGCCAGTTCCCGGGCCACCCGCCGGGACAGATCCTCCACCTCCTCCGGAGTGGCGTTGATCCCCAAGTCCCGGGCCGGGGGGATGATGATAAACGGAGCCTTCAACCGCTGCACCGGCCCCCCCTCCTGGTCCACGGAGATGAGCAGGGGCAGGCCCGAGGCGGCCACCGCCTCCTCTTGCAAATCCCGGCACAATTCCCAGACCTGCTCCGGGGCTTCGATATTCCTGGCGAAGAGGATCACCCCCCCCACCTTCAGGTCCCGCACCAATCCCCGGGTCTGGGCGTCCAATCCCGGGCCGGGCAGGCCCACCATGAGGAGTTGGCCCCAGAAAGATAGTTCCTGGGGGTTAGTTTGCTGAACCATGGGCTTCCTTTCTTCGGTGGAAAAGTTCAAAGTTTAGGGGCCATATAGGTGCCCTGGGCTGAATTCTTCATTCGCGCCTCTCTCTACGAATGACAATTTAGAGGATTTCCCCGGAGGTCTCAACTTTGAACTTTGCACCTTGAACTTTGAACTCTAAAAAGTCGCACATCATTCTTGCTACCGCGTGGGGAAAAAAGTACCAAAAGCCCGCTATGCCCACCAGCTTTGCCTTGACACTTGCTGCCAGGATTGATTAGAATAAGAGAAATTTTTCACGAGAACGTAATTAGTTGATTTATAAAGGCATTACCGCCATATGGACGATATTTCCGCCAACATCCTGGTAATTGACGATGACAAGGTAATGCGGGACGCCTGTCAGCAGATCCTCACCCGCCAGGGCTACCGGGTGGAGTTGGCGGCCAGCGCCCGCCAGGGACTGGCCCTGCTGGAAAAGGCCTCTTTCGACGCCATCCTCCTGGACCTGGTGATGCCCGATCTGGACGGCCTGGAAGCCCTGAAGAAGATCAGGGCCATCGACCCGGAGAGCGAAGTGATCATCATCACCGGCTACGGCACCATCCAGTCCGCAGTGGAATCCATCAAGGCCGGGGCCTTCCACTTTCTCTCCAAACCCTTCACCCCCGATGACCTGCGCCACCTGGTGAGCCGGGCCCTGGAAAAGCGGCGCGTAAACCTGGAGAACCTTTATCTGCGCCAGGAGCTGAAAAAAGATGAGCGCTCCGTCCTGGTTTACCAGAGCGAGCCCATGGACCGCATCATGGAGATAGTGACCCGGGTGGCCCCCACGGACAGCACGGTCCTCATCACCGGCGAGTCCGGCACCGGCAAGGGGCTGGTGGCCAACAAAATCCACCAGTTGAGCCAACGCGCGCGCCGGCCCTTCATCACCGTAGATTGCGGCACCCTGGTGGAAACCCTTTTTGAAAGCGAACTCTTCGGCCACGTTAAGGGTTCGTTCACCGGTGCGGACGCCAACAAGATCGGCAAATTCGAACTGGCCCAGCAGGGCACCCTCTTTTTTGACGAAATCAGCAATATCAGCCTGGAGGTGCAGGCCAAGCTGCTCCGGGCCGTGGAGGAACGCAAGATCTCCAAGGTGGGCAGCCATCGGGTGATTACCGTGGACGTGCGCATCATCGCCGCCACCAACAAGGATCTTTCCAAGGCCATTAAGGACGGCTCCTTCCGGGAGGACCTGTTTTACCGCCTCAACGTGGTGCTCATCCAGATGCCCCCTTTAAGGGAACGTAAAGGGGACGTCCCCCTATTGGCCCAACACTTTCTGGAAAAATACAACGCCCGCCTGCGGAAGAACCTCCAGGGCTTTGCGCCGGAAGCCCTGGAACTCCTGATACGCCACGACTGGCCCGGCAACGTCAGGGAATTGGAAAACACCGTGGAGCGGCTGGTGGTGCTGAGTTCCGGACCCCTTTTGGAGTCGGGGGACTTAGCCTTTGCCGGCACCATTCTCTCTCCGGCCGGCGAAGCTTCCTCAATGTCGCTCAAGGACCTGGAGCGGGATCACATCATCCAGACTTTGCAGCGATTTGACGGCCATAAGAGCGAAACCGCCCGGGCCTTAGGCATCGACCGCAAAACCCTGCGGGAAAAGCTGCGGCGCTATAACATCGAGTAGCCGGGCGAGTTCTACAAGTCATTTCAAAGCCTCCGCCTAACCGACATACCCGTAAATGCTGAGTTTCAAGTTGAGACCTCTGCGAAAGTCTTTCCACTTGTCATTCAGACTCATCTTCGACAGTTGGAAATGGTTTTTAAGCATTTTTTGGGCATAACTTATTGAAATTATTAGGTGGCACATTTTGGAAATTTGAAAATGTAGTGCCAACCTAATTCATGTTA
>Ga0233425_10003224_pt1 | contig 30217 bp, 29 predicted proteins | sample Watercolumn_Towu_2_FD_181712 | JGI IMG/M metagenome (GOLD analysis project Ga0233425, IMG submission 181712) | Freshwater microbial communities from Lake Towuti, South Sulawesi, Indonesia - Watercolumn_Towuti2014_140_MG | ecosystem: Environmental > Aquatic > Freshwater > Lake | place...
GCGCATCCGGGAGCAGGCCGAGGCCATGCTGGTCAGTGTGGGGTTGAAGGAACGTCTGACCCACCGGGTTTCCACTCTTTCGGGGGGGGAACAGCAACGGGTGGCGGTGGCCCGGGCCCTGGTGTTAAACCCGGAAGTGCTTCTGGCTGATGAACCCACGGGCAATCTCGACCCCAAGATCGGGTTCCAGTTGCAGGAGTTGTTGCTTAAACTTAACCAGGAACGAGGCCTTACTTCGGTCATCGTCACTCATAATATGGATCTGGCCCAGGCCTTGGATCGGCGGGCCACCCTGGTTGAGGGCAAAGCGGTAATTCTACAGGGGGGATGAGGTGTTTAAACGCCTGGCTATTTTAGTCCTTCTGGCACTGACCTGTTCCTGGCCGGCTTTGGCTCAGGATGATCAGATAGTCTTTAAAAAAACGGCAGTCCTGCCCTTTACGGTGGTCAGCAAGGAGCCCATGGAGCCTTTAGGGGAGAAGCTCCAGGGGGAGATACAGGACCGCCTGAAGACCGAGGGTTTTACCCTGGTGCCCCGGGAGGAGTTGCACCGGGCCTTGGCCAAGATCAAAGAACCGTTGAACGACGCCTTGGCCCAGGAAATCGGCCGCCAGGTGGGGGCCGAGGTGGTGATTCTGGGCCAGTTGATCAAGGTGGGGGAGGCCCTCTCCCTGGAAGTGAAGATCCTGGACCTGGCCAAGAAGGCAACCATCGCCACGCTCAAGCTTCAAGGGACCGGGATGAAGGCCCTCCCCGGCCTCAGCCGCCAGATAGCCCAGGAAACGGCCCTCAAGATCATGGGCAAAGAGCGGATTGTTAAAGTCGTCGTCAAGGGGAACCGGCGCATTGAGAAGGACGCCATCCTGGGAGCCATGCAGACCCGGGAAGGGGAGATGGTCTCCCCCGGCCGCCTGCGGGACGATTTAAAGGCCGTCTATAAGATGGGGTATTTTACCGATGTAAAATTGGACATCAGCGATACCCCGGAAGGCAGGGTGCTGACCCTGCTGGTGCAGGAAAAACCGGCCATTAAAGAGATCCTGGTCACGGGCAACATTAAGATCAAAAAGGACAAAATCCTGGAGGTCACCGACCTCAAGCCTTTCACCGTGGCCTCGGAAGGCGCGATCCGGGAGAATATCAATAAGATCGTCAATCTCTACCGGGAGAAGGGATATTACCAGGCCACGGTGACCTATGAACTGCAACCGGTGACCAATACGGAAGTGAACCTCGTATTAAAGGTGGACGAAGGCGGGAAATTAGCCATTAAGAAAATCGAATTCGAGGGCAACAATAACGTTAAGAGCAAAGACCTGCGCGGGGTCATGGAGACCAAGGAAAAGAGCATCTTATCCATCATCACCGGCGCCGGGAAGCTGAGCAAAGACACCCTGGAGCGGGATCTGGAGAAGATCGCGGCTTACTATTTCAATCATGGCTACATCAAGGCCAAAGTGGGGGAACCCAGGGTTAACATCCAGGGAAGTGACATCTTTATCACCATCCCGGTGGAGGAAGGCCCCCAGTTTAAAGTGGGCACAATCGATTTCGCGGGCGAGTTGTTGGAGGATAAGGACAAGCTCCTAAAACTCCTCGAACTCCCCCGGGAAAAGGTTTACAGCCGGGAAGTGGTGCAGAAAGACCTGACCAGCCTATCCGATTTTTACGCGGACTTTGGGTTCGCCAATGCCGACATCACCCCTCTGATTAAAGAAAATCCGGAATCCCTGACGGTGGATATAACTTTCGAGTTCCGAAAAGGGCCGAAGGTTTATTTCGACCGCATCGAAATCGCCGGCAACATCAAGACCCGGGATAAGGTGATCAGGCGGGAATTGCGAGTTTACGAACAGGAGATGTTCTCCGCCACCAAGTTAAAGGAAAGCATTAAGAATCTACGGCGCCTGGAATACTTCGAGGACGTGAACTTCAGCACCAATCCGGGGAGCGCGCCGGACCGGATGAATCTTAAGATCACGGTTAAAGAACGGCCCACCGGCACCTTCGGGATCGGTGCGGGCTACAGCACCCAGGACCGTCTGGTGGGGCTGTTGGAAGTCAGCCAGAACAACCTGTTCGGCCGGGGACAGCAACTGAAAGTGCAAGGTATTGTGGGCGCGATTTCCTCCAGGTTCCGGCTGAGCTTCACCGAGCCCTACCTGTTCGACCGGCCCTTGTCCGCGGGGTTTGACGCCTTTTTCTGGGAAAGGGATTACTCCGAATATACCCGGAAAAGCAGAGGCGGGGATATCCGTCTGGCCCATCCCCTGCGTTGGAAGTATACCCGGCTTTATGGCATGTATCGTTATGAAAACGTCACCTTAAGCGGCTTGCAGCCCAACGCCTCCCCGGTGTTGCAGGAAGCCGCCACCATTCATAACACCAGTGCGATCTCCATGTCGCTCCGGCGGGATTCCCGGGATTCCACCTTCGCTCCCACCGGGGGCTCCGACAACAGCATCAGCGTGGAAATGGCCGGTCTGGGAGGCGATAGCGGATTTATGCGTTACATCATAGAATCCGGCTGGTATTTTCCACTTTTTTGGAAAACCGTGGGCGTTGTGCACGGGCGCCTCGGTTATTTACAGCGCCTCCCACCAAAAGCCCTGCCCGCGTATGAAAAGTTTTACCTAGGCGGCATCGACTCCATCAGGGGTTTTAAATATGCCGACATCAGCCCCCGGGACCCGGTCACCGGAGAGCGTATCGGTGGCGATAAATTCGCCCAGATGAACGTGGAATACCGCTTTCCGCTGATCAAAAAGCTGGGGGTGATGGGCACCGTCTTTTTCGACGCGGGCCAGGTCTATGGCAGCGGGCAGGCCTTTTTCAGCTCCATCCGCACCTCCGCGGGCGCTGGTTTCAGGTGGTTTTCGCCCATGGGTCCGTTACGGGTGGAATGGGGCTACAATATCGCACCCAAACCTTGGGAGAAACACAGCGCCTGGGAATTTACCGTGGGCAGCCAATTCTGATGCCAAACCCCGAAGGTCTTTTCTTTACCTCACCAGTGAGGGTGGATGATTCTGGTAAATATTTTAGGAGGCAAGTACATGGTGAAATTAGGTTTCGGTTTGTTGTTAACCCTGGGATTGATTTTCAACCCCCTGTGCCTGGCGGCCGCAGATCTTAAGATCGGGGTGGTGGACAGCTCCGACGTTCTGGAAAAATCCTCCGAGGGCAAAAAAGTTCAGGATGTCCTCAAGCGCAAGGGTGAAGAATTGGGCAAAACCCTGCAAAAGCAAGAGCAAGATATTGGCAAGGCCATGGAGGATTTCCGGAAACAGGCCGGGGTGATGAAGGAAGAGGCCAAAAAACAGCGCCAGGATGAACTCACCAAGCGGGCTAATGAGTTTCAGCAAAAAGTGGCGGACGCGGACAAACAGATGAATCTGCTGAAACAGAAGGAAATGGAGCCCCTCCTGAAGAAACTGGAACAAGCGGTGGCCGATGTGGCCAAGGAAAACAAGCTGGAGATAGTCTTGGACCGGCGCGGCTCAGGTTTGCTGTACATGTCCCCCGCCATGGACATCACCGAAAAAGTGCGCGGCCGCTTCCGTTAATAGTGTCGCCGTGGAATATACCCTTGGAGAATTGGCGGCCCTTCTGGGAGGAAGACTTCAGGGACCTGCTGACCTGAAAATTCAAGGCATTGCCGCCATCGACCGCGCCACTCCCCGGGACATTACCTTTATCACCCAGAAGCGTTTTGCCCGCCTGGCCGCCCAGAGCCAGGCGGCAGCCTTCATCGTGGGCCCGGATCAGGCCCAACTGCCGCGGCCTTTGATCATTGTGGCACAACCCTACCTGGCTTATGCCCGGGCAGCCGCCCTCTTCGCGCCTCCCTTAAGCCGCTGGCCCGGCGTCAGCCCCCTGGCCTTTCTAGGCCGGGAGGTGGAGCTGGGCCGGGATGTCTCCATCGCGCCTTTATCCTACATCGGCAACGGCGTGCGCCTGGGGGACCGGGTGACCATCATGCCCGGATGCGTCCTGCAGGACCGGGTGCAGATCGGCGCGGAGAGCCTCCTTTATCCCCATGTCACCATCCTGGAGCGGTGCCTGGTGGGACAGCGGGCCGTCATCCACAGCGGCGCGGTGATCGGCTCCGACGGCTTCGGCTTTGTGCCCGGGAAAGAAGGACATACCAAAATTCCCCAATTGGGCATCGTGGTCATCGAGGACGACGTGGAGATCGGGGCCAACTGCACCATTGACCGGGGCGCCCTGGGAGAAACCAGGATAGGGCGGGGAGTCAAGATGGATAATCTGGTGCACCTGGCCCACAATGTCACGGTGGGAGAGCACTCCTTCCTGGTGGCCCAAGTGGGGGTGGCCGGCTCCACCAAACTGGGGAAAGGGGTGGCCCTGGGGGGCCAGGCAGGGGTGGCGGGCCACATCGAGCTGGGAGACGGCGTGCAGGTGGCGGCCCAGTCGGGGGTGAGCCATTCCATCCCTCCGGGACAGACGGTGTCCTGGACGCCGGCCCGGCCCCATATGGAAAGTCTGCGGATTGTGAAACTCTTATCCAAGTTGCCGGAAATACATCAGAAACTGAAAGACCTGGAGAAAAGAGTGTCGGAACTGGCCGCAACAACCGCTGAGGAGCCCCGAGAATGAGCAAGCTCCCCCTGAACATGGACGAGATCCAGCGCATCCTGCCCCATCGGTACCCGTTTCTCCTGGTGGACCGCATCGTCTCCCTGGAGGAGGGAAAACGGATTGTGGGCGTGAAAAACGTCACCGTCAACGAACCCTTTTTCCAGGGCCACTTTCCCGGCCGACCCATCATGCCGGGGGTGCTCATTATTGAGGCCATGGCCCAGGTGGGGGGTATCCTGGCCCTCGTCTCCACTCCGGAAAATTTGGGAAATCCTTCAATTTTTCTCCTGGGAGTCGATAAGGTGCGTTTCCGCAAACCCGTGGTCCCCGGGGACCAACTGATTCTGGAGTTGGAAACCATGAGAAGCGGCCAAAAATTTTGGAAAATGAAAGGTAAAGCCCTGGTCAACCAGACCCTGGTGACCGAGGCGGAGCTCATGGCCTCCGTGGGCGTGGAGGGAGAGTGACCGCGCCTAAAGTTCATCCCACCGCCATTGTGGATGGAGCCGCCCAATTGGGCCCGGGCGTAACCGTCGGTCCTTACTCCATTATCGAAGGCCGGGTGGCCATCGGGGGGGAAACCCAAATCGGCCCCCACGTGGTGATCAAGGATTTTACCACCATCGGCGCCCGGTGCCGCATCTTCCAGTTCGCGGTGCTGGGGGAGATCCCCCAGGATTTGAAATTCCGGGGTGAGGAAACCCGGTTGGTCATCGGCGACGACAATACCATCCGGGAATTCACCACCATGCACCGGGGCACCGCGGGGGGCGGCGGCGTCACCAGCATCGGCAACCATAATCTGTTCATGGCTTATACCCACGTGGCCCATGACTGCCACGTGGGCAACCGGGTCATCATGTCCAACAACGCCACCCTGGGCGGGCATATCGTGGTGGAAGACCACGCCATCCTGGGAGGGCTGTCCGCGGTGCACCAGTTCGGGCGCATCGGCCGTTATGCCTTCATCGGCGGGTGCTCCGCGGTGCATCGGGACGTGCCGCCCTATGCCATGGCCGTGGGCAACCGGGCCAAGCTGGTGGGTCTGAACCTGGTGGGCCTGAAGCGCGCCGGGTTCAGCGACACCGCGCTCCAGGCCCTGAAACGGTCCTACGAGATCCTTTTCCTGTCCGAGTACAACTTGAAAGAGGCTATGGGCCGGGTAAAGCAAGAATTTTCCCAGGTGCCGGAAATCAACCATCTCCTCCACTTTTTGGAAACCTCAGAACGGGGGCTGCTGCCGGCGGATGTCCGAGAACATCGGCTTAATCGCGGGTAAGGGCCAGTTCCCTTTACTCTTTGCCCAAGCCGCCAAGAAACAGGGCTTCGAGGTCATCGCCGTGGCCCACCGGGGAGAAACGGACCCGGCCCTGGAGCGGCTGGTGCACCGGCTCCACTGGGTTTACGTCGGCCAACTGGGGAAGATCATCCGCATTTTTAAAAAAGAAAGGGTGAACCGGGCCGTGCTGGCCGGAGGCATCAGCCGGGGGCGGCTCTTCCGGGAGTTCCGGCCGGACTTGAGGGCCTTGAGCCTCATCCGCCGGGTGGGCGCGGGCCGGGACGACCGGCTGCTTAGGGCGGTGGCCGATGAAATCGAGGGGGAGGGTATTAAAATCGCGCCTTCCACCCTGTTTCTGGACGAGCTCCTGGCCACTGCAGGGCAACTGAGCCGTCATGCCCCCACCCCGGAGGAGCGCCGGGACATCGATTTCGGCTACGAGATCGCCAAGGAGATCGGCCGCCTGGACATCGGCCAATGCGTGGTGGTGCGCCGGGGGGTGGTGGTGGCCCTGGAGGCCATCGAGGGCACGGATGAAACCATCCGCCGGGGAGGCCTCCTGGCCGGGCCGGGGGTCGTGGTGGTGAAGGTGAGCAAACCCCGTCAGGACCTGCGGTTTGACGTGCCCGCGGTGGGCCTGGACACCATCCGCACCATGGCGGTGGTTAAAGCCGCGGTCCTGGCCATGGACGCGGGCAAGAGCCTGATGTTCGACCGGGAGGAGATGCTGAAAGAGGCAGCCCGGGCCGGCATTGCGGTTTGGGGGATTGAAGAACGGAACTCTTAATTCTCATTCTGTTGCATCAATATTACATTGGTGGTATAAATTTTTATAAATATGCTCTCAAAGGCCGAATTGAGAAAAATTGCTAAGGCGCGGCTAAAAGATGCAGAGGTATTGTTTAACGCCCGGAGGCTGGACGGTGCTATTTATCTTTGTGGATATTCCATAGAAATCGCGTTGAAAAGCGCTATTTGCAGAACGTTGCGCTGGAATGGTTATCCATCAACTAAAAAAGAATTTGAGGGCTTTCAGAGCTTCAAGACCCACAATTTAGATATCTTGCTTTCTCTTTCGGGTGTAGAAGCAACAATTAAGTCAAGTTTTTTTGCTGAATGGGCAGCGGTCGCCCGATGGGAGCCGGATTTTCGATATAAGCCTATTGGCAGTGCGAGTCTGCAGGATGTTAATTTGATGATCGAATCCTCAAAGATTTTATTGAGAAATTTATGAACCAATTCATAGAAAAACTCCGTTCTCTTGAAAATGAAATTTCAAAGGAAAAGGGCAAGTTTTCGTTATTTGCCCTGTTTCTGCGCGAAGATGCCGCGGACAAATGGGATTTGGTAGTATCCGCCCCATGGCTCATGGAAAATCAAAAGGAAGCTTTAGACTATTTGGCCAAACAATTAAGAGATCATTTGGATGATCAGGAGTTGCTGTCTCTTTCAAGAATAATTTTTATAGATGAAGGCGATCCCCGTTCAGAGGCAATTTGTCAAGCTATAGGACGGGCTATAAGAATTGAACATGGTATAGCTGAAGTGAAAGACTCAATTTTTTTCGGTTTAGAGATAAAACATGCTTTCATCATTACTTCTGCCCCTTGCAATAGAGCGGCCTAATGTTTACCTGGTTTCTCAATAGGTTCTTACCATAACCGGAGAGTCTCGACCACATGGGCGAGGCCATTCCTATCTCAAATCCCACTGATTACGTAACTTCCCTTTTTTTCAATATACCTTACTATCCTTGAAATAATTGAGGATTCCAAGATGATAACGGATATTGAAATCATCATCAGACTGATTCTGGCCTCCCTCCTGGGAGGAGCCGTGGGTCTCGAAAGGGAGATGCACGGCCGGCCCGCGGGGGTGAGAACCTATCTTCTCCTCTCCCTGGGCTCCGCCTTGATCATGATTATCTCCGAATACCTCTTCCATATGTATCATGGAGGAGTTCCGGGCATAAATCTGCAGGTGGACCCGGGGCGCATCGCCGCCCAGGCCATCAGCGGCATCGGTTTCCTGGGGGCCGGGGTGATCATCCGCAGTAAAGACACCATCCGGGGTTTGACCACCGCGGCCTGCGTCTGGGTGGTCTGCGCGGTGGGCCTGACCATCGGCGCGGGTTTTTACTTCTATGGCGGCGCGGTCGCGGCCATTACCGTGGTGGCACTGGTGGGGCTGAAACCGTTGGAGAAGAGATTGCGCCGGGATTGGTATCAAGAGATGACCGTGGTCTCTGCGGACCTCCCCGGGCAAATGGAGCGGATCCAGGAGATCATCGACCGGCATCTCTTAAAGGTCATCGATTTCGGGCTGAGCATTGACCTGGAAAAGAACGAATTGACCCTGACCTTTCTGCTGCGCCAGAAGGCCATGCACCCTCGACCCGAGGCCTTGAAAGAGGTTTTCGCCTTGGAGGGCATCAAACGGGTGGATTTGAAATAGCAAAAATCCCTGGGGAGGCAGCGCCGGCTGCCTCCCCAGGGCCCCTCTCCTCCCCGCCGGTTGAGCTTTTATCCGGCTGGAATCTTTATCTTTCTTCCGTTTACTTCACAATCTTAGGCACACCGGAGAACACCCCCACCTTGGTGGCCGCGGGGTTCATATCCTGATAATCCTTCTGAAAAGGTTCGGAAGCGCTGGTTTTATCGGTGCTGAAGGTATTACTATTGACAGGCTCAATCTGCGCATAACATTTCTTACGGCAACTGGTATCCTCTGTTTGATCGCCGGTCGTGCAATCGCTGGGGCAAATTACCGCGGTGATATCCGCGTTAACGAATCCCTGGGTATAAACCGCGGGCGTAGTGTAGGCCGCGCAGGCATAGGCCTGGGAGACGCCGGGGATAAGCCTGGATGCCAGTTTGAAGAAGGAATCCTGGGGCACGGCCGAGGTAACCGGGGTGGTTTTATAGACCGGCAGGGTCACCCGCCATTTGCCGTTCGCGTCCTTGTTGGCGTTATACCTGGTTTTCAGGAGATTATAGTTGCTCTTGATATTGGAGCCCCATTGCCATTCGCTGATGGGCCAGACCCTGTCCCCCACTTTCTTCTGGGGAAACCTGAGCCCGCCGCTGACTCCGGGCCCTTTGATATACTTCTGAAGTTGCGTCAGGCTGAGCTCCGACTGCTGCGGCACAATGAAGGTGGCCCGGGTGGTGTCCAGGTTGCTGCCCCCTTTGTCAAAGAATTTGTAAGTCTGGGGCAACGCGGCATAGGCCGGCCCGGGTCCGATCTTATCCAGAATCCGGTGGAGACCGGTAAATTGGGGATTCGGGTTATCTCTCGGCCCACCGCCGGCGGCCCATTCAGAAGGTATGGTAATGGGAGGATCGATGGAACTGGTGCCCGCCAGCCCCATACAGGCCACGGCTTCCACGTGGGATTCCTGCTCCTTTCCGGCCCCCATGATGTTGCCGAAGAAAGTGGCCACCTTGGGATTACTCTCCGTGCCATCCCGATGCACCCTCACCCGCACTGCGTTCACCTGCGTGTTGTTCGGCGGGACAGCAGTGGCGGGGCAGCCGTCGGCGGAGAAAGTTTTAGTGTTCAAGTCAAAGAGGCCGATGCTCACATCTGCGTCGGTAATCTTGATGCCATCGGTTACTCCTAAGGAATAATTCTTCTTGGCGCAATCTTTGGCGGCTTGGACCGCGCCGACGCAATCAATCGTGGCCGTCGAGCCGCCGCTGCCCTGGATCAACTGCTTGACCGCGGCCAGGGCCGCGGCGTCCGCCACGTTCTGCAGTTCGTTCCGCACCATGTAGAGCTGGCCCAGATCTATCCCCAAGGCCATAAAGCCCACGAACGCCAGTAAGCCCAGGGCGACAATGGGAGCAACGGCCCCCTTTTCTCCTGACGCACCGGAAAGAAACCTGAATCTTTTCATGAACCCTTCCTCCTTTTATTTCTCCCAGCCCTGGGCCGGTAATGGGTTTACTTAGGTTTGCGTGATCCGTTTGCTCTCAAAAATGAAGGTTTACATGTTTTAAAGATCGCTATCATCCAACAATCAATATCATTAAGGGAGGAGTGTCACCACTCCCTGGCCATGGTGCACCTGGCATCCAAATAGATGGTGCCGTCGACTCCCCCTCCGCCGAACAAATTCTGGATTTTATGCAGCATCATCAAATTTACCGGGATATTTTGCAGCGTTACCGTGAGCTGGGGCGGAGTGGCGGAAGTGTTCCAGGTGAAGGTGCAATTACTGCCGGTCAAGGTGATGGGAGAGCCGGCCGCATCCTTGATATTCATATTCCTCAGATAAATCTGCATCCTGGAGCGGATCTCAGTATCAGTAAATCTCTCCCCGGAGGTGCCGGCCTGGACCTTGGCCCGGGCGCCCTCCCGGGCGGCGTTGGTCAGGACCTCCTTTTCCCAATAAAGGAAGCCCAGATCGATGACGCCGGCCACAATCAACAGGAACAGGGGCAGGACAAGCGCCATCTCCACGACGACTGCGCCCCTTTCTCTCTGTAATCCTGGATGGCGTTTAATCGCCGCCACGACCGACCTCATTCGCGTGCATCAAGAACCCCGGATGGTCTGCCATTAGAGCCGTCAGCGTCTCCGGACCTTCCGCCCGAGGCAATTAAAAAGGGGGCGACTGAAGCCGCACCCCTGGTAGACAGAATGCCTCTGCACAGACAAAATGCCTCTGCATTTCGGCAATCCCGCTACCTTGGCCCGGGGGGCTGTAGGCCGGAGACTTTGCGTCCTACCCTTTCGGAGTAGTTTGCCATTATCGATGCTGGAAAGATCCGCTAGTTTACCGTCGCCTTGGTATCCCCTTTAATTGTCTCTCCGGAGCCGCTCCGGAATTCAAAAGGGGCCGACCGAGGTCGCACCCCTGGGTTAGACAGAATGCCTTGGCGCAGACAAAATGCCTTCGCATTTCGGCAATCCCGCTACCCTGGCCCGGGAGGGGCTGTAGGCCGGAGACTTTGCGTCCTACCCTTTCGGAGTAGTTTGCCATTATCGATGCTCAGGAAAAATGAACTTCTTTAACCGATGAATCGGCATGATCCGGGAAATCTTTAATTTCGGCGCGTTGGCAATGCCTCGCTGCCGGGACCGGATTCCGGGAGGCGAAAAGACGCCATTCAGACAGATCAGGAATAATCTTGAAAAATTTGGAGGGGATATTCTTTTGTCAACCGGGCCGTCAGCAGGTAATGAATGTCCCACGCCTCGTCTTTGGTCTCAGTGGGCACCACCAATGTCGGTTTGGACCAGCTTTTCGGGAGATAGAAAAAATTGGCCTCGAAGATGGCGGTTTCGAAGGCGGTTTCACCCTTGCAAATGGTGGAGACCACGAAACGCCGGCGGGTGGGCAGGTTCTTTACTTTATTAAATAACCCTTTCATCGGCAACGCCCTGCAGGAATCACTGCTCCTGGTTCTTGGATTTCTTTTTGGAGGCCTTCCCTTTCTTTTTTGCGGGCAGGGAAGCCGTAGAACCCATGGCCACTTTGGACTGCCGCCGCACCTTGGAGGAGCCGTTGCCGTCAGCCGCAACCTGTTTGCCCAGATGTTTTTTGGCAAACCTGAGTTTTTCCTCCTGGGGCGGCAGCTTGGCGATGGGCGAGCCTTCCAGCTCAAAGCCCTTGGCGATCAGGGGCCGCAGATCGGCCCATTTCTGTTGGCTGCCCATCAGGGAGATGATGACGGCGTGGCCGCCATTACGGAACATGCCGACGTAAGTATGCCGGGAGGCCTTGGTAAATCCGGTCTTCCCCGCCACCGCCAGAGGAGTGGTAAAGAGGAAGCGGTTGTGATTGCGCAATTCCCGGTCACCCTGAATATGGTGATACTTGGTGCTCATAATCTTGGCCAGTTCGGGGTATTTCATGGCTTTGCGGAAGATCAGGGCCAGATCCTGGGCCGTGGAGTATTGATTATCCGCGGGCAGGCCGTTGGCGGTGGCCAGGGTGGTGCGGTAAGCTCCCAACTGCCGCACCCAGCGGGTCAGGTCCTTGGCAAAGGTCTCTTCGCTGCCGCTCACCCGTTCCGCCAGGGCCCGGGCCGCGTCATTGGCGGAATTGAGCAGCAGGGCATAGAGCAACTCTTCCACGGTATAGACCTCCCCGGGCTTGATCCCGATCTTGGAGGGGGGGGCCGCGGCCGCGGTGGCGCTGATCGTCACTTTATCGTCCATTTTCAGGTGCTCCAGGACATACATGGCGGTCATCACCTTGAGGGTGCTGGCGGGAGGGAGGAAGAGTTGGGGATTGTAAGCCAACAGGATGGCGCCGGTATCGGCGTCCATGATCACAAAGGAGCGGGCCGTGAGGTTCATGCCCTCTTCCGCCCCGGCCGCCGCAACCGGCGCCAATAGCAGGAAGGCCAGAGCCACGGTCAAAAGCTGCTGCTTAAGGCTCAATCTCATGCATTACCCTGTGACGTGATCTGATACCGATTCGCTGTCAGACGGCATTTTTCTGTAGCGAACCTGGTGTTCGCTCCGGGGGTTCAGGGCGAACACCAGGTTCGCCCCTACAATTTAACCCCTTTGCCTGCGAATCGGCAAACGGCCGGCGCTTTCAAGGGCCGGCGGCCAATGATTAATATTATGCTCAATCTGCGCGGGTTTGGCAATGCAGAAAAAGCCCGGCCCGGCCATTTACCGATTAACAAAAGATTTCAAGCGGTTTTGCCGAGCCGTTCAGCTTCAGGCTGCTTTCTCCAGTTCCAGGAGGTATTCCGCGGGAGGAAAAAACCCGGCAAAACGCCGCAGTTCCTTGCCCTCCGGGGAGAAGATGAGGGTGGTGGGTGCGCCTCTGACTTCCAACTTCTGCACCAGGTCCATGCGGCTGCGGCCTTCGATGCGCACCGGGATGAACCGGGAATTTAAGGCCTCGGCCACCACCGGATCCTGGTGGGTTTCCCGGTCCAGCCGGGCGCAATGGGAGCAACCTTCCAGATAAAGTTCCAATAACATGGGACGGTTGGCCTTCTTTGCCTCTTCCAGGGCCTCCTCCCAATTACCGCGCCATTGTATGGTTGCCGCCATATTGGCTCCTTTCGGTATGATTTCCAGACTTTCGTTAATTTAAGCATCATGTTCCGGAAATAAAGAGGGAACCGGGGTTTCGTTTTCCGTTTTCCGTTAAACGATCCCGGATATTCTGCCAAATTTGGAACTTGGAACCTGGAACTGTTTTTAAAAATGGGTGCGAATGTATTCCGGAATTTCCCGAAGGTCCCGGATCCGGGGCACCGGCGCGTGGTGCAGGCAATCCCCCCGGTCGATGAGGATCACCGGCATGCCGATGGCCTGGGGACCGGCCACGTCCGCTTCCGGGTCATTGCCCACGTACAGGGCATCAGAGGGTTCAATCCTCATGGCCCTGAGGGCATGGGCATAGATTTGGGGATCGGGTTTGCGGATAAAATAGCGGGAGGAAAGGACAATGGTGTCGAAATATTTATTTAAATCCAACATGCGGATTTCCGGTTCGCTGAAGACCCACTGGGCATCGGACACGATTCCCAGAAGAAAGTCGCCGTTCAAAACATCTAGAACCGGCCGGGTGTCCGCAAACAGCCCGAACCGGCGCCGGGTGAGGGACCGGAAAAGGCGCGCCAGCCACACCACCAGAGACCTCTCCGGCTGCTTGCGCCAGCCTTCCACCAGGATTTCCTCGAAGACCTGGAAGACATCGATCTCGCCATAAGTGGCCTCATTCTGATAAGCCATCATCTTTTCCGCGGTCTTTTCCTGGTACTTGGCAGCCAGCTGCTCCGGATGGTAATAGATCTCGTAATAGCTCAAAAATTGGCTCAGGATGTTATAAGTGGAGAAGTCCCACTCATCCGTCCAGATATCCACCAGGGTGCCGTAAAGGTCAAAGAGAACCGCCTGCATTTGAGTACCGTTTTCCGTTTTGTGTTTTTCGTTTTCCGTCTTACTTTGCGTCTTGGCGTGAGGTCTTCTTTTATCACCATGTGAACATAGGATTATTTCCTAAGCCTTAGTTCCTGTATTCCCTATCGCTTTTATCGGGAGATGGTATGATAAGGTAAAATCTTTTTGGTGAATTTGGTGGTTTATCTTTTATTTTTTCTGGTTTTGGCCGCGTTAACCTACCAGGTTTTGGCCCTGGGCTGTTTGTGGGGCTTCTTCAGCCGTTCCCGGCCCCCCAGCCCCTCCCCTCCCCTTCCCGGCGTCAGTGTGCTGAAGCCGGTAAAAGGCCTGGAGGAAACCACCCGGGAATGCCTGGAGAGCTTTCTCATCCAGGACTACCATCCCTTCCAGATTCTTTTCGGAGTAAAAGATACTGATGATCCCCTGCTGCCCGTGCTCCGGGAATTGCAGCTGGCCTTTCCCGAGCCATTGGTGGAAATTGTTATTTGCCCGGAAAACCTGGGCTTGAACCCCAAGGTGAGCACTTTGCGGCAGTTGGAGGCCCACGTTCGCTACGACCTCCTGGTAATCGCCGATCAAGACGTGAAAGTGGGGCCGGATTTCCTCTCCCGGGCGGCCGGGGCGCTTCAGGAACCGCGGGTGGGGCTGGTCTCCTGCCCCTACCGGAGCGGGCCGGTGAGGACCCTGGGCGCGGGGTTCGAAGCCTTGACCATCGCCGGGGATTTCATCCCTTCGGTGGCCACGGCCTTTTATGTGGAAGGCATCCGTTTCGCGTTGGGGGCCACCATGGGGATTACCCGCCAGGCTCTGGCCGCCATCGGTGGCTTTGCACCCCTGGCCGATTATCTGGCGGACGACTACCAGTTGGGGTGGCGGATCGCCCAGGCGGGCTACGGCGTGCGGCTGCTCCCCTATGCGGTGGAAACCTGGAACCCCGGGATGGGATTCAGGGAATACCTGGAGCATCAACTGCGTTGGGCCAGGACTTACCGGGTCTGCCGTCCCGGGGGCTACCTGGCCTACGGCATTACCCATGTCCTGGTTTACGGCGCGCTTCTCTTCCTGGCCTCGGGGATGGCCCCCTGGACCCTGGGGCCGCTGGGGGCCGCGCTGGCAGTGCGGGCGGTGCTGGCGTTATTTTCCGAGCGCCTGGCCCTTCAAGGAGCCTTGCCCCGGCCTTATGTTTTCCTGCTGCCCTTAAAAGACCTCCTGTCCTGGGGCATTTGGCTTTCGAGCTTCCTGGGCAGCCGGGTTTCTTGGGGGGGCCGCGCTTACCGGGTCACTAAAGAAGGGAAGCTGGTGGAGGAATAAGAGGCTGTCAGCTATCAGCTGTCAGCTTAAAATACATCTTTTTCTTTAATCTATAGCTGATAGCTGATAGCTGACAGCCTCTTATTGACTAATGGCTTCAGAATCACCAGGATTACCCTATGGATATCGAGATTCTCGAAGAATTATTACAGGAAGTGCGCTCGGGCCGGGTCCCGGTGGCCGAGGCCCTGGAGCGCCTGCGGGTTCTGCCTTTCGAGAACCTGGGTTTTGCCCGGGTGGACCACCATCGCCAGTTGCGCCAGGGGTTCCCGGAAGTGGTCTTTGCCTCGGGGAAAAGCGTCTCGCAAATCCGGGGCATCCTGGCGGCGCTGCAATCCGCCACCGCCAGCATCCTGGTGACCCGGCTGGCTCCGGAGAAGGCCCAGGCGCTGCTCCCGGAATTCCCGGAAGGCCGCTACCATCCGGATTCCCAGGTGCTGACCCTCAGCCGGGGGGAAATTCCCGACCGGGGCCGGGGGGTGATCGTGGTCATCTCCGCGGGCACCTCCGATATCCCGGTGGCGGAGGAAGCTCTTTTAACCGCCCAAATCATGGGTCACCGGGTGGAGCCGCTCTACGACGTGGGGGTGGCCGGCCTGCACCGGCTGCTGGCCCACCAGGAGCTCTTATGCCGGGCCACCTGCTTCATCGTAGTGGCGGGCATGGACGGGGCCCTGCCCAGCGTGGTGGGCGGGCTGGTGGACAAACCGGTGATCGCGGTGCCCACCAGCATCGGCTACGGCGCGTCCTTCGGAGGCCTGGCCGCGCTCCTCACCATGCTCAATTCCTGCGCCACGGGCGTGGCGGTGGTGAATATCGATAACGGGTTTGGGGCGGGGTATCTGGCGGCTTTGATTAATCGGAAAGAATGAATTAGCTGTCAGCTTTCAGCAATCAGCTACAGAAAAAAGCTGAAAGCTGATCGCCGATAGCTGACAGCTCAGGAGTTCCCATGAACATCGTGGCCTTCAACAGCAGCCCCCGGGACAATAAGACCAGCAAGACCGAACTCCTCCTGCAAAAATTCCTGGAAGGGGCCAGGGAGGCGGGCGCGGCCACCGAGACCATCTATCTGCGCCAATACCGGATCAAGCATTGCCTGGGGTGCTTCAGTTGCTGGCTCGGCAATAAAGGGCAATGCGTGCAGCAGGACGATATGACCGGGGAACTGCTCGCCCACTTGTTCGAGGCCGACCTGGCGGTGCTGGCCACGCCTTTGTACCACTTCAACATGAACGCGCGCATGAAGTCCTTTATTGAGCGGACCCTGCCGATGATGAATCCTATCCTGGCCCATAATGGGAGGCGCACCGGCAACCCCTTTGTGGAGGCCAGGACTCCAAAGATCGTGGCCTTAAGCGTTTGCGCCTTTCCGGAGGATTACAACTTCCAGGCCCTCTCCATGAATCTGCGCATGCTCTTTGGCCCCGACCTGGTGGCCGAGATCTACCGCCATACTTCCGAGTTCCTGACCGCGCCCCCTTTGCAGCCCCAGGTGGAAAAGGTGCTGGCCGCCATGGCCCGGGCCGGTTCTGAGGTGGTGCGCCAGGGGCGGGTGAGCCCGGAGACCATGAACGCGGTGTGCCAGGACCTGGCGCCGTTGGACACCCTGATCGACATGGCCAATCGCTTCTGGGGGAAGGAGGAGGAGAAGGAGGAGGGGGCCGGCGGCGCCGGGGTGGAGGCTGAGGGGGTGGATAAGTACGTTTGAGGCAGTTTTTAGTTTTTAGTTTTTGGTTTTTGGTTTTTAACTTTTGACTTTTGACTTTCTTTTGAGAATAGCATCTATCCCGATTGAATAGCGTCTACCCAGATTTTAGCCTGTACTTTAACTAAAAACTAAAAACCAAAAACTAAAAACTAAAAACTGTCCTACCCTATCCTAAACGACCTGCTTCTCCTTCTTGGCCTCCAGCAGGTGGTGATAATGTTCCCGGTCCCGGCGGGCCTGGAAGAGTTCGGCTTCCAGGCGGGCCAGTTCCTCTCCGGACGCCTGTTTCAGCGCCTTTTCCAGGTCCTCCACCTTTTTCGTCAGACGATAGAGTTCCTGGGCCAGAAAGCGGATATTACTCATTTAAAGACCGTTTTCCGTTTTCCGTTTTCGATTAAAAGAAAAACGATCATCGGTAAACTATGTTCATCTGCATTAGAATTGGAGCTGACTCATACCAATTCGCAGTCAAAAGGCGTTAATCCGTAGCGAACCTTGTGTTCGCCCCGAACGCTGGGGGCGAACACAAGGTTCGCCCCGAAAAATGTCGTTTGATTGCGAATTGTCATCAAACAGGTCTCTGATTTAAGCACAATATTAATTAATCAAATAACCGTAGACCGTACATTCAACCCAAAACGGAAAACGGAAAACGGTCTTTTCAGGACGCCACTATTTCCGCGGCCAGGGGTTCCGGGCTCACCACCAGGGGCAGGATAAAGTAGAAATTGTTGCCGCCGGGGGTGGGCTCGTACCCCACTTCGCCGCCGTGGGTCTCGATGACGTTGCGCACGAAATAGAGACCCCGGCCGGTGCCCACCTCGCCGTCGATATTGCTGCCCCGGTAACCTTCGTCGAAGATCTGGCCCCGGTCCCCCGGGGGGATGTGGGGGCCGGTGGTGAACATATTGAACTTGATGCCGTCTTTGCCGGGTCCGAAATGATCCTTGAGCACGTCCCGGCCGTAGGCCACGTATTTGCGGCCCTCGTAATTGCGGCGGGTGTATTTCACGGCATTGGAGAAGAGGTTGGCATAGACCTGGGCCATCAGGCCTTTATCCACCGACAGGGGCAGGTCCTCGTCGGGCATGACCCCCATGCTGTCGTCGATGTCGATATTGCGGTCTTTTAGTTTAGGGAGGTAGAGCTGTAGTTGGGGCTGGATGATCTCACTCTGGACCCGGCAGGTACGGCGTCTGAGCACCAGATGCCCTTTGAGGAAATGGGAGGGCCGGAACAGGGATTCCAAAAAGAGGCTGACCCCTTTGTAATGCTGCTCCAGGGTTTGGTAATCCACCTCCATCTCCTGCACCAGATTCCGGAAGTTATCCTGGGCCGCGGGCAGCTCGGGACAAGTTTCATCCCGAAATTCACAGAGGCAGGTCAGGTCCTTCAAGTTGTTTATTTTCTTGCGCAAATGCCGCAGGTAGAGGCTGAGGCTGATATTGGGGATGATGACGTTGTGTTCGATGTCCGCCACCAGGCTGTTGATGAAACGGATGCGCTGAATGTTCTGCCAGGCGATGATCTTGACGTGGAGGTTGTAACCCACGCGATTGGCAAATTTCTCGAAGAAAAACCGGTCCTTTTCCGAAAGCTGATCCCCGGGGAAGAGCTCTATCAGGCCGATGACCTGGTCCTTGGTATAAAAAGGGAGGCGGTCCACCAGGAGCTGGTTGCCCCGGATGGGGATCACCCAGCCCTGTTCCACGGCATAGGCCTGATTGGAAAGTTTAATATAAGAAGGGGCCTTGGGTTTTTCCGGAATCAGCCCTTTGAGGCTGTCGCACACCAATTCCAGGACGTTGTCCTGGCAGAGCAGATAAAGGCGGCAGTCCAGGTCAAAGAATTCCTTCACGATACTGACACAGATGCGGTAAAAATTTTCCAGGGTTTCGTATTCCTGGGCCAGGTCGAAGAAGGTCTTGAGAAAATCGTCTTTCAGGGGGCCGAAGTTGTACTCCAGGAAGGTCTGCCGCTTTTCCTTCACACGGGCCGCAACGATTTCCAGATCCGGCGGCACAGTCATGTTAGCCTCCAGTAGTCATGAGCGGATGAAAGACTTCGGCTCTTCCGGAACCACTCTTAAATCAACGGCACGCCGCCTGCTTATCCCTAGTTTCGGCAGTGCGCCGGTATTTCTTGATCCCTAATTCATACAAGTCCCCGCCCTGACAGTCATTGATGACTATGGCGGGGAGATTTTCCACCTCCAGGCGGTGGACGGCTTCGGGGCCCAGTTCCGGGAAGGCCACCACCTCGGCCTTCTTGATGCATTGGGAAATCAAGGCCCCCGCGCCCCCTGTGGCCCCCAGATACACGGCCTTATACTGCTGCATGGCGGCAATGACCTCGGGGGCGCGTTTGCCCTTGCCGATCATGGCCTTCAGCCCCAACTGCAGCATGGCGGGGGTATAGGAATCCATGCGGTAGCTGGTGGTTGGGCCCGCGGCGCCGATGACCCGGCCGGGTTTGGCCGGGCTGGGACCCACATAATAGAGGATCTGGCCCTTAAAATCCACCGGCAGTTCCTTGCCCGCGGCCAACAGATCCATCAGGCGCTTGTGGGCCGCATCCCGGGCGGTATAGATAACCCCGGTGACCAGCACCTTGTCGCCGATCTCCAATTGCAAAACATCCCCATCACTGAGGGGAGGTCTGAGATGTACCGTTTTGGACATTGAGAACCTCTTTACTTTAAGTGAGCAGTGAGCTGTAAGCAGTAGCCAGTAGCCAGTAGCCAGTAGCCAGTAGCCAGTAGCCAGTAGCCAGAAAAAAAATAGGATTCTTCTGGGTCGTCTTCAAGATACTTATTTTACCGGTTTCCTATTTTTCTTTCTTGTTACTTGCCGCGCTACTAGGCCAATTTTGTCTTTTCTGACCCCTGGCCACTGGCCACTGTTACAATACCAGTTCCTTATGGCGGGCGGCGTGGCACTGGATATTCACCGCCACCGGCAGGGAGGCGATGTGGCAGGGCTGCATGACCACGTGCACCGCCAGGGCGGTGATCCTGCCTCCCAGCCCCTGGGGGCCGATGCCCAAATCATTGACCCCCTGGAGGAGCTGCTGCTCCAGGGCCGCCAATTCCGGGTCAGGATTGACGCTGCCCACGTGCCGGAGCAGGGCCTTTTTGGCGAGGATCCCGGCCCTCTCAAAAGTGCCGCCGATCCCCACGCCGACGATGATGGGGGGGCAGGGGTTGGGGCCGGCCTCCCGCACCGTGGTCAGCACCCGGTCGATGATGCCGGGTAGGCCCTCCGCGGGTTTGAGCATGAAGACCCGGCTCATGTTCTCGCTGCCGCCGCCCTTGGGGACTATGGTGATTTTCACATGGTCCCCGGGGACGATTTCCGTATGGATCACCGCGGGGGTGTTGTCCCCGGTATTGGCCCGGGTCAGGGGATGGCACAGGGACTTGCGGAGGTACCCCTCCCCATAGCCCTGGCGCACGCCTTCCTGGATGGCCTGTTGGAAATCGCCGCCGGTGACGTGCACCTCCTGGCCCAGTTCCACGAAGACCACGGCCAGGCCGCAGTCCTGGCACATGGGGATGCGCTCGCTGGCGGCGATGCCGGCGTTTTCCAAAAGCTGCCGGAAGACTTCCCGGCCGCTGGGGGATTCCTCCTCCTGTTCCCCCCTCCTAAACGCGGCCAGCATGTCTTCGCCCAAATCAAAGTTGGCGGTAATGGCCGCTTCCTTCACGGCCCGGGTAATTTCCTTGGCGTCGATCTGTCGCATTAAACCTCACTCTTCCATATCGCTTTTGTAAAATTGCTGTTTGGAACTAGGAACGGAGGAAGTTCTCTCCTCAATCAACTCCTCTCCTTCCGGGTAGAAAGACTCTTCGGTTTCCACCGCCTCTTCCTCATCCTTGCCAATATAGCCGCCCTGTTTGGCCAGGACCGTGACGCCCTCCCCAAAACCCTCCGCCGGCTGGTTCTTCAAGGCTTCCCGCATGTAGGCGATAAAGATGGGGGCCGCGGCCTGGGAGCCGGTTTCCTTGCCCCCCAGGCTGCGTTCGTCATCCATGCCCACCCAGGCCCCGGTGATGACCGAGGGCGTGAAGCCGATGAACCAGGCGTCCCGGGTTTTGTTGGTGGTGCCGGTCTTGCCGCCGATGGGGCGCCCCAGGGCCTGAACCCGGGTGGCGGTGCCCCGCTGCACTACCCCCAAGAGCAACTGGGTCATGGTGTTGGCGGTTTGGGGGCTGATTACCTGATGGCGCTGGGGCTGATAATCGTGCAGCACCCGGCCGTCCCGGTCCTCGATGCGGTCGATGAACCCGGGCTCCACCAGGTAACCCTGGTTGGGGAAGACCGAATAGGCCCGGGTGAGTTCCATCAGCGTGACTTCCGAGGCCCCCAGGGCCGAGGCGTAATTAGGGAAGACGGGAGAGGTGATCCCCAGTCTCTGGGCCATCTTCAGGGTAGAGGGCACACCCACGGCCATCATCAGACGCACGGTGGGCACGTTCCGGGAACGGGCGATGGCCGTGGCCAGAGAGATGGGGCCGTCAAAGGTATGGTCGTAGTTCTGGGGTTCCCAGGCCTGGCCCCGCTTGCCTCCGGGCAGGGAAATGGGGCTGTCCTGGAGCACGGAATCCGGGCGAAAGCCCTTCTCGATGGCCGCCGCGTAGATGATGGGCTTGAACGCGGAGCCGGGCTGCCTCCGGGCCTGGGTGGCGCGGTTGAAGGTGCTGTCGCCGTAATCCTTGCCCCCCAACATGGCCCGGACCTTGCCGGTTTTCAATTCCATGGAGAAGAGGGCGGCCTGCACCATGGGCGCGGCCACCAGGTTGGCGGTCCATTTTCCCGAGCGGCGGTCCTTTTTGGCCAGCCGCACCTGGACCACGTCGCCGGGGGTGAGGGCCGTCAGCAGGCTGGCGGCCCGGCTTTTCTCTCCGGGATCCCCTTCAATCACCCCCTGGTATTCCCCCATCCGGAAGGTGGTATCCTTGCTGCGGCGGTCCTTTTGGGAGATCAGGACCGTGGCCAGTTGTCCCTTCCGGGGCGGATACTTGCGGTAATAGCGGACCTGGCGCTCCTGGAACGCGGTCAGTTCCTTGCCCCTCAGGTGGCGCAACGGCCCCCGGTAGCCGTTCCGCTGGATCAAACCGGCGATGCCCTGGTTGATGGCCTCCTGGCCGGCCAGATGCAGGCCCACGTCCGCGGGGGTATAAACCTTCAGGCCCATGTTGAAGACCTGCTCCCGGCCGAAGCGGTTCTCCAGCAAGGTGCGCACGTATTCGTTGTAATAACCGCATTCCTTGATCCAATCCGGCCGGTAGGGCTTCATTTTCACCGGCTGCCTGAGGGCCGCGGCCTCCTCTTCCTTGGTGATGAATCCCACCTCCGCCATGCGCTTCAGGACGTAGGCCTGGCGCGCCTTGGCTTTTTGGGGGTTGAGATATGGGGAATAACGGCTGGGGGCCTTGGGAATCCCGGCCAGCAGCGCGGCTTCCGCCAGGGTGACGTCCTCCACGTGCTTGGAGAAAAACTCCTGGGCCGCGGCCTCCACCCCGTAGGCCCCGTGCCCCAGGAAGATATGGTTCAGATAAAGGGTGAGAATCTCTTCCTTGGTCAGGTAGTTGTCGATGCGATAGGCCAGCACCGCCTCCCGGATCTTGCGGGCGAAGCTCTTCTCGGAGGAGAGCATGATCCGTTTCACCACCTGCTGGGTGATGGTGCTGCCGCCTTCCACCACCTGCCCGGCTTCCACGTTGCGGACAAAGGCCCGGATAATGCCGGTGACGTCCACCCCGGGATGCTCGAAGAAACGGGCGTCCTCCGCGGCCACGAAGGCCAGGACGAGATGCCGGGGCAGACGGCTGTAAGGCACCTCGATGCGCTTTTCCGCAAAAAACTCGCCGATGAGGCGGCCGTCCCGGGCGAAGATCTGGGTGACCACCGAAGGCCGGAATTCCTTGATGGAGGTGAAGTCCGGCAGGTCCCGGATGAAGTGGTAATAGATATAGCCCGCCACCCCGGCGCCGGCCAGGAGGCAGGTAAAGAACATACTGTAAAGCACCCAGGACAGGCGCCGGGCCCAACGCCGCCGGCGGTGGTATTTTTCTAACCGGTCCGGGCTGGATTTAAAGAGTCGCATATCTTCGCGGTTCCCTTGTTCCTTAAACGCGGAAAGGCTGCCAAAATCCGCGGCGGATTTTTATGCCGCCGCCCTCCCCTTTCAAATATTCTAGTATACGTTATTTTTCGCCTTCTTTAAAGTTTTCCAAAAATTGCCGGATTTGGATCCCCAGATGGATGCATTCTTTGCCGCCCATGCAGGCGTCCGCGTCCGCTTTGTCAATAAAAGTGGATAATTCATGGGGGCCCTTGGTTAACTTAAAGACGTAGGTTTTTTCTCCCGATCGAAGGTCAGGTTGGATTCTACCCCATATTGGGCGATTTCGGGGTACATTTCCATAATTTTGTCCTGTAGATTGGCAATAGTGTAGCCCATGGCCCTATCTCCCGGCATGGAAAATGTCCTGCAGCGCCCAAGCGCTCTATCCAAAATTAGGACCGGGCCGGGGCCGCGGCAAGGAGGGGCTGGGATTTGGAAAAAATTTTTGGTATCAGATCACCGCAGCTCCTCATGAGCTTTGGCTCACCCATAAACCATGAAAAGTCCGTAGGGCGGGCGTCTCGCCCGCCCCAGTAATCCGCACAGGCTAGAAAGCCTGTGCCACCGCTTAGAACTTTTCAGGATAGATTAAAGGCTTGGGGGAGAAGTTGGGAAAGTGACAATTCTCCGTCTTTTCCTTTTCTCTAATCCGACTTTCAATTTCTTTATGCCTACGCATGGACAATGATTCCCCTTTGCAGTAGTCTAATATATTTTCCACCATACAAGGGCTAGGATTAATCGTATCTGTCCCCATTTAATTACATTTAATCAGCACGACTTAAACCAAATATCGTTTAACGGCCTCTTTAAGAAACATGACCCCCTTTTCGCTGCTGAATTGCCGGTCCAGGGTGCGGTACTGGATGGCTTCGGCCACGTGGGCCGGGGCGGGGTGCGCTTCTCCCTCCAGGTCGGCGATGGTGCGGGCGATTTTGAGGATGCGGTGGAAGGCCCGGGCCGAGAGCCCCAGGCGCTCCATGGCCGCCTCCAGGAGGCGTTGGGCTTCCGGGCTTAAGGGACAGTATTGCTTCACCAGCCGGGAGGTCATGTGGGCGTTGGCAAAGATGCGGCTCTTTAAAAAACGCCGGGACTGGACCTCCTTGGCCCGTTCCACTCTTTGGCGCAACTCCTGGGATCCCTCGCCTCCCGCGGGGGCCGCCAGTTCCTGAAACCGCACCGCCGGCACCTGGATCTGGAGGTCGATGCGGTCGAGCAACGGCCCGGAGATACGGCTCCGGTAATGATTGATCTGCTTGGGGGTGCAGGCGCAAGGCCGTCTGGGGTCGCCGTAATAACCGCAGGGACAGGGGTTCATGGCCGCCACCAGCATGAACCGGGCCGGGTAGGTTAAAGAGGTGGCCGCCCGGGAAATGGTCACCCGCCCCTCTTCCAGGGGCTGGCGCAGGACCTCCAGGGTGGAGCGTTTGAATTCGGGCAGCTCATCGAGAAAAAGCACCCCGTAATGGGCCAGGCTCACCTCCCCGGGCCTAGGGGTGGTGCCGCCGCCGATTAACCCGGCGTCGGAAATGGTGTGGTGCGGGGAGCGGAACGGCCGGGTGGTGACCAGGGCCTTATCCCGGGGCAGCAGGCCCATGATGCTGTAGACCTTGGAGGTCTCCAGGGCCTCTTCAAACCCCAGGGGCGGCAGGATGCTGGGCAGGCGCCGGGCCAACATGGTCTTGCCCGCGCCGGGAGGACCCACCATCAGGACGTTGTGGACTCCCGCGGCGGCGATGAGGAGCGCCCGTTTCACCGGCTCCTGGCCTTTGACCTCCTGAAAATCCAGGTCTTCGGCGGGATCCCAGGCATAAGCCTCCGGCTCCGGAGGTGGCGCGGGGTTGATAACCTGGCGACCCGCCAGGAACTCCACCACCTGGGCCAGGGTGTCCGCGGGGTAGACGTCGATTCCCTGGACCACCCCGGCTTCCCGGGCGTTTTCCCGGGGGAGGATGAGGGCCAGCTTCGCCTCCCGGGTGGCCAGGGCCATGGAGAGCACCCCCCGGGTGGGCTTCAGGCTGCCGTCCAGGGATAGCTCGCCGAAGATCAGGTAATTTCTCAGAGACTCCGACGGCACCACCCTTTGGGCCGCAAGCAGGCCCACGGCCACCGGCAGGTCGAAGCCGGTGCCTTCCTTGCGCACGTCTGCGGGGGCCAGGTTGATGGTGATGCGCCCCCGAGGGAACCGGTAGCCGGAATTGCGCAGGGCGGCGCGCACCCGGTCCTTGCTCTCCCGGACCGCCACCTCCGGCAGGCCCACGGTAAAAACCTTGGAATCCCCCGGAGAGAGGTCCACCTCCACCTCCACCAGGTAGGCGTCCACTCCCCGCAAGGCGCCGCTTTTTACACGCGCCAACATGGGCTTCCCCTGTTTTGGGCGATGGGTATTGTGGGGAAGGGGAATAAGTTTAAGCTGTCAGCTTTCAGCTATCAGCTTTCAGCAAAAGCTAATTCTTCATCTTTTAAAAGCTGACTGCTGATAGCTGACCGCTGAAAGCCATTCTCCGTCCCCTCAAATATTGTTAGACTTTAATTTTTACCGACGTCCGGCTTTGCTCGGCTAACGAGAGAAATTCCTTCAACATTTCCAGGGTCAGGAGGACCTGGCCCTTCACCTGGGCGTGCCGCTTTTTCAGCAGCTTGAAGAAGCTGTCCAGTTCCTCCCGGACCTGGTTGACTTCATAGAGGTTGAGGTTGGCCCCCAGGCGCACGTCCCGGTGTTTCTGGGCCATCTGATTGTAGTTCTGGAGTTCGTCCAGCAAAGACTTCAGGTTGATATAGGTTTCGATGATTTTCTTGCCCGCTTCGGGTTCCAGGGCCCCCAGGAATTGGGCGGAATTGTCATAGACGCTGAAGTAATTGTTGCCGGCGGTAAACAGCACGGTGAAGGGGAGTTCGTCCGGTTTCTGGACCTGCTCCAGGTCATTGCCCACCACCGCCGTGTATCTTTCCCAGATGGAGGCCAATTCCGCGTTCAGGGCGATGAAGAGGTTGATCATCCGGTTGCTTTTGGTTTCAAAGTCGCGCTTCTGGGCGTAGCGGTAATGGGCGAAGGACATGGCCTTGCTGCCGATCACCGCGCCGAGGAACCCGGCCAGCGCGCCCACGATGAGACTGGGAAGGAGGTTCTCCATGGTTGCCTCGTAAGAGAGGTCTGAATTTGGCTGGTCCCTACCATATCAAAGAAAAAGCCAGGCAGCAAACTTTGCCTGGCTTGGTATGAGGTTACCATTAATTTTGGTAATGGTTACCGAGTCTACTTAGGGTCTTCCGGCTTCGGCTTTTCGGGTTTCTCCGGTCCTTTTTTAGGTTTCTCAGGACCTTCGGGTTTGGTTTTGGTAATTTGGGACGCATCGGATTTCCCGGCCATTTGCTTGGCTGCACCCGGAAGCGCCAACAAGCCAATGCTCAGCATACCGATTATCAGGCAGATACATATTCTTTTCATAACAAATCTCCTCCTGGCTCAAGGGTATTTATTAGGAAAATATCCAGAAAAATTATGGAGTCAATAGGCAAAAATACCTATTTCCGAGCTATTAAATAGGAAATAGATTCTGCCGTTTTTTAGGCTCCGGCATCCGAAGAGGAAGGTTAGAGAGGGTTTAGATTGGCGTGCTCCACTTTCAGGCAGCGGTCCATGACCACTTTAAGCCCCGCGTCCCGGGCCTTTTGGGCGGACTCCGGCTCGATGAGGTCGAGCTGCATCCACACCGCCTTGGCGCCCTTCTCAATGGCCTCGGCGACGATGCCGGGGATGGCCTCCACGTTCCGGAAGATGTCCACCACGTCCACGGGAAAGGGGATGTCCTTCAGGCTGGGGTAGCACTTTTCCCCCAGGATCTCCTTTTGGCCGGGATTGACAGGGACGATGCGGTAGCCGTGCTGCTTCAGGTACTCGGCCACCCGGTAGCTGGGGCGGTCCGGCTTGGGAGACAGTCCCACCACCGCCACCACCTGATAGTTTTTGATGATCTCGGCCATCACCCGGGGGTCTGCATGGGAAACATCGCTGCTCATCGGTCCTCCTTAAAAAGAGGGAAAAAGGAAAAAGGGGAACTATCTTTTCCTTTTCCCCTTTTGCCTTTTGCCTTTTACCTTTTACCTTTTACCTTTTGCCTTTTAAAACGTCATGGTGGTGGCCGAGGGTCCCGGGCCCAGGCCCTTGGGCGCGATGGACTCCGCTTCCTCGATTTTCAGCACCATCCTGACGTATTGATAACCGAACTTGAGCAGTTCCTCGTCATCGTCCCAGATTTTTTCCTTAACCTCGTCGTCCACGTCAAAAATTTGCAAGAACCGGCTCTTGAAGACAAAATTCCGGAACTGATCCAGGTCGTACATTACCATGGCAAAGAGCTTGTTGCCCCGCTCATCGGTGACCGGCCCCCCGTCCTGGCCCCGGCGGAGCATCAGGGTTTTCCAGATCAGGTTCATTTCATCGTACTTATCGACTCCCTGATCTTCCCGCCAGGAGGCCACGGACCATTCCGCATCCTCTTCGTAGCCCCGGCAGTGGGGTTCCCGGACGAAGAAAAAGAACTCTTCCACTCCCTGCTCGGTGATCAGGGTGCCCTGGCCGATGGGGTAGTACCGGCAGGTGGCGGGCCGGTCGGTGTAGACCTCGCAGCCGGTGACCGGCTTGACAAAGGGGCATTTGCCCTCAAACCGGGGCATGTCCATGATCACCATGGGGAATCCCGACTTGTCATGGGCCTCGGTGCGGGTGAACCTGGCGAGAAACTCTCCGGAGGGTATGCGCAGGCGGTTCTTCAGCCGCAGGATGTCGTAAGGGGTGAGGATGATGGTGGTCTTGCCGCAGCACTCGGTAAAACAAGAGACGCCCGGATGACAGCGAAACTTGAAGCGGCTGTCCTTAGTGAGCTGCGTGGGCTCCACCACCTGCATGTTCAGGTCGACCATATAATGCTCCTTCAATTTACTATGTTACGAAATATCTTATCAAAATATTAGCCAAAAGGAAACGGCTTTGAGAGAAGGGAGGAGTTGAAAACCGGGGGCTGCAACCGGGATGCTCCCCAGGGCGGCTGAGCTATGCCGCTCCTTCTGCATCAATTTTCTTTAAGATTTCGGAGATTTTTTCCGGTGTGCCGGCGGACATCAATTTCTGGACGGACTTGTCAATTTTCTGCCGCCATGACTTTGGAATGCTTTGCATAATCCGACCCACTTCCCGAATCAGCTCCAGGTCGGCGGCTATGCGCTTCGCCACCGCTACCGCCTGGATGTAGTCTTTTTCACTTTTATTTTTTCTCTCCGGCAGGTCGGCGATTAAGAGCTTATGCAGCATGAAGGCGGGCAGAGAAGGCATCGAGATTTGGCCGATATCCCGCAGTCTTGCCGTAACCTTTTTTTCCAGCAAGATGTTAAGGTATGGCAGGGGGATGGGCACGGTCGATAATTCTTTAACTGGAGGCAAAGGCTCTTTGATACCGCTGCCTTTGCGCGGTTGCAGAAATTCAATTTTGAGACCATTGCCTTCATAGAAGATGGCGCCATCCGTTCTAAAATCTTGTCTGAAACCGAGTTCTTTGAGCACTACCTCCAGATCGACAGATGGCCCTTTATAGGGTACGGGAATGGCGAAGTCCACGTCCACCGTGCGCAAGGGAAACCATTCGACTCCGAAATGACTTTGATAGACTTTAAAGCAATAACTTCCCACCAGTTCGATGCCGGCGGCAAAGAGGCCAAGGTCAGCCATGGCGGCGAACAGCTTCCTCAAGGGCTCGGTGAAATCTTTCAGGGCTCGCGACATTTTTCCCACCTTCAGGAGTTTTAAGGCGTTTTTCGTCGAGCGCAATTCGCTAATCAGTCTTTTTCGATTGTTGATTTTTTCGACAATTCGTTGAACTACCGGGTCGCCTTCGCTGCCCAGGTAGATATCCTCAAACTTTTGCCCTGCTCTTTTATGCAGGTATAAGAACCAACCTCCCCAACCTTTTTTCCGCTTAATGGACCCCACCGGCGAAATTAGGAGTTCCCCGATCAATTTCCTTTGATAATCAAGGTAATAATCCTGACTTTCTTCTAATACTTGTTGGATGACCACGGGCCTAGCCTCTCAGATTTAATATACCCCACAAACTATACTTTGGCAAGTTTGTGGGGTATATAAAATCCATATACCCCACAAGTTATCATTTTTCAGGTTTGTGGGGTATGAGGCCGCCCGAAAACAAACCGGCCCCTTTTGGGGGCCGGTTTGTTTTCTCACAACTTCTTTCTGTCTTAGAAGCCCCGGCCGGACATGCGGGCGTAGAGCATGGCTGCGGTGCGGTAGACCATGTGCGCCATCTTGGTGTAAGGCGCATAGAAGAACAGGAAGAAGACCGAGGTCAGATGCAGGAAGTACGTGGGGTAGGCCAGGATCTTGATGCCCACCAGACGGAAGAGCCAGGCGCCCAGGCCCGTCACCCCCACGGCAAAGACCACGTAGACGAAGAGCCAATCATAATAACCGCCCAAACCGGCCTGGGCGGCGTTGGCCTGGCGTTCCTTGATAATGTTGTAGATGCCGTAGATCAAGGCCGCGGTTCCGGCCATGGCCATCAGCTTGATGGGCGACAAGAGGAAGTAGGGCGGCTCCTTGTGCAGCACCCACTCATTGAGGAAGCCCCAAGTGGTAACCACCAGCAGGAAAATGAAGCCCGCCACCACGAACAGGTGATTGGTGGACCGGGGATAAGTCGTTTCGCACTGGCGGAAGCGGTTGTGCATCAGGATATCTTTCAAGGTGGCGATGAGATTACCCACCAGGTTGCCTTCCACCTTGGTCTTAAAGGGGCTGGCTTCATTGAGATCCTTCCAATAAGCCAGGACCCCTTTGCCCAACACGGCTACGGCAAAGAAGAACGCGGGCACGAAGATGGCGTCCACCAGCAGGGTGGGGAAGAGTTTGGAGTAAACAATGGGACCTTCGGGGATGGCCAGATGCCCGGTGACTTTCAACGCAGCCAGCAGCAGCAACACCGGCAGCGCCAGGAGCGCCAGCAGGAACTTGGAGTCCCCCACCATCTTGGCTAGCAGGGGCGGGGTGGCGTAGTTCTCGATGCACATCTTCCTGAGGGCGTTCATCACCTCCCCGGGCTTGGCCCCCCGGGGGCAATAGACCGTGCAATCGCTGCACTGATGGCACAGCCAGATGTCAGGGGACTTAAGCACTCCTTTCAAGCCCCATTGAGCCTGGAGCATCTCCTTCCGGGGAAAGGGCTTGCTATCGGGTGTGGGGTTGCAGACCACCGAACAGGTGTCACATTGATAGCACTTCTTTAAAGTGTCTCCCC
>Ga0233425_10003225_pt1 | contig 30216 bp, 26 predicted proteins | sample Watercolumn_Towu_2_FD_181712 | JGI IMG/M metagenome (GOLD analysis project Ga0233425, IMG submission 181712) | Freshwater microbial communities from Lake Towuti, South Sulawesi, Indonesia - Watercolumn_Towuti2014_140_MG | ecosystem: Environmental > Aquatic > Freshwater > Lake | place...
CGACAGCCTCGGCCGGGTGCCGCCGCTGACGTTTCTGCCGAGGCCAGACGCGCCGGTGGAGTCTACTTTTGAGGTGTCTACTTGACGGGGAAGCTTACGAACGGAGTAAAGCGCACTGGTGTCATCGCCGAGCGCTTCGTACCGGCTGGGCGATTTGCTTGGCTGCACCCAATTAGAGTTTCGGCATGAGACAGGGGGCTGCGGCTGACCCTTCTCTCTGGTTTCGCGCCTCGAAGGTTCCAACGATGGCCTTCCGGGCCCTGACCACGATCGCTACGCTGAGCGTTCTGCTCGCGTGGGCACCGGCGGCTTTCGGCCAAGGTGTAGACGGCGGGTATCGCGTGTTTCGGCCGGGAGGGAACGGGCCGCATCCTGCCGTCGCGTTTCTGTCAGGGTGCAGCGGCTTCTCGCCATCGATCGCGCCGAAAGTCTACGAGCGCATCGCGGAGCAGCTTCGGGTCCAGGGGTACCTGATCGTTTTCGTCGACTACCTGGGGCGGCGTGGCCTCCAGACCTGCGCGCGCGCGCCGATCAGTCATGCGGACGCCGCGAAGGATCTCGTCACGGCCGTGAGCTGGATGCGGTCGCAGCCATCCGTGGACAACACGCGTATCAGCACGATCGGGTGGTCGTACGGCGGGGGTGCCGTGCTCGCGGCACTCGCCGACTACACGGAGGAGCAGCTCGGGATCGCGCGCGCGGTCACCTACTATCCGGACTGCCGATCGGCGCGCCCGTGGAAGGTGGCGACACCGCTCCTGATGCTGCTTGCCGGTGACGACGACGTCGCGCCCGGCAGACTCTGCGAGACGGCGATTCAGAAAAACGCCATGCCAGCCGCGGTCAAGACCGTGACGTATCCCGGAGCCCTCCACGCCTTCGACGCATCGGAGTTGCCGGCGAAGATGCAGGGGCCCTTCGGGACGCTCGGCCACCATCCTCAAGCGGCAGCCGCCTCGTGGGAAGAGGTACTGCAGTTCTTAAAGCCGGCCAAGTAGCCCTGTATCCATTTCTGGACTTTGACATTGCGTAGTCGCCGTTTTACCGTCGCGCTATGAAGAAGTCGCGCGTCCTGCGCATCCTGGAGCGGCGCCGCAAGATGGGGTTGCATCCCGTCGACCAGGTGTACGGAATTCTGAAACTCCCCAAATCTGTCGATGCTCTGATCGACGAGATGCGCGGTCGTGCCGAACCGCAACGGACGCGCCGCGACCCGAGGTGAGGGGCGCCATGGGGAGTGACCCCGGGGAGGCGAAGATCTTCGACGCTCTTGCCGACGAGAAATACCTCTGGCGCACATTGCCCGCATTGCAGCGGGCGAGCGGTATGACTGAGGCCGAGGTCATCGCCGTGCTCTGGCGGAATTCGCCTCGAATCATAGAAGGCGCGACGTCCACGGGCGAGAAGGTGTGGGCTTTACGCGACAGATACTGGAAGCAGGCCGGAATCTTGCAGATCTTCACGTCTACGTCATCACGCTAATGCCGGACCTCGGCGTGCTAGAGCCGATCGCGCTTGGAATCCTCGGGGGCCCCTTCTCTGAATTCATCCAGATTTTTGATCTGCGACGCCACAAAGTCACGGATTGGCCGTACTGGGTTCGCCTGCGGTCATATTGGATCCTGACCATCGGGATGGTCGTCGCGGGCGCAATGCTTGTGATAATTCACGAGCGCGCGGGCACCAGCTTCGTCAAGAATCCCTGGCTCGCGCTGAATATCGGCGCCTCTGCCCCTCTCTTGCTGAGGCAGCTCGGGGCGGGCGCGGGGACCCCTGTCCCCAAGAACCTCGCGGAGGTCGATTGAGTCGTGAACCCTTTCAGCGAGCAGCACGACATGTTTCGCGCGACCGTGCGGGCCTTCGTCGAGAAGGAGATCATGCCGCACGTCGAGGAGTGGGAGCAGGCGGGGCGCATGCCGCGCTGGATCTGGTCGCGCATGGGCGAGCTCGGCTTCCTCGGCGTCGAGTACGACGAGAAGTACGGGGGCGCCGGCGCCGACCTTCTCACCAGCGCCATCCTCCACGAGGAGTGCGCGCGGTCGCGGTCCGGCTCGTTCGCCATGGCCGTCGGCGTCCACTGCGACATGGCGTCGCCGCACCTCTACTGGACCGGGAGCGAAGCGCTGAAGGAGAAGTACCTGCCGGCGATCTGCAGCGGCGAGAAGCTGACCGCGATCGCCGTGACCGAGCCCGGCGGCGGGAGCGACGTCGCCGCCATTCGCACGCGCGCCGTCCGCGACGGCGACCACTACGTGGTCAACGGCTCGAAGATGTTCATCACCAACGGGGCGACGGCGGACGTCTTCTTCCTCGCGGCGCGCGTCGAGTCCGGCACGAGCGACAAGCGTCATCGCGGGATCTCGATGTTCCTCGTCGAGCGCGACACGCCGGGCTTCACGGTGAGCCGCACGCTCGACAAGATGGGGATGCGCGCGTCCGACACGGCCGAGCTCAGCTTCCAGGACATGCGCGTGCCCGCCGACAACCTGCTCGGGCGCGAGGGCGTCGGGTTCTACGAGGTCATGCGCGTGTTCCAGCGCGAGCGCCTCGTGGGCGGACTGCACGCGGTCGCGATGTCCGACCGCGCGCTCGAGGACACGATCGCGTACGTGAAGGAGCGCCAGGCGTTCGGCGGCCCGCTCGCCGACAAGCAGGTGATCCGTCACAAGCTCGCCGACCTCGCGACGATGGTCGAGGCCGGCCGCTGGCTGACGTACAGCGCGTGCCAGAAGTTCCAGGAGGGGGGCGACGTCGTGCGTGAGATCTCGATGGTCAAGCTCTTCACCGCGGAGATGGTCAACCGCGTCGCCTACGACTGCGTGCAGCTCCACGGCGGCTACGGCTACATGCGCGAGTATCCGATCGAGCGCTTCGCGCGCGACGCGCGCCTGATGACGATCGGCGGAGGGACGAGCGAGATCATGCGCGACATCATCGCGAAGGCGATCCTGAAGTGAAGCTGAAGGACCGCGCGACGATCGTCACCGGCGCCGCGAGCGGCATCGGCCGCGCGATCGCGGAGGCGTGCGCGCGCGAGGGCGCGCGCGTGGCCGTGGTGGACCTGAATGGTGACGGCGCGCGCGAGACCGTCGCCGCGATCGAGAAGGCGGGCGGCACGGCCGCCGCGTGGCGCGTCGACATCACCGACGTCGCGGCCGTCGACCGCATGGTGGACGAGGTCGTCGCGCGCTGGGGCGGCGTGCACGTGCTGGTGAACTGCGCGGGCTGGGACAAGCCGATGCCGTTCGTCGAGACGACGCCGGAGTTCTGGGACAAGATCCTCGCGATCAACCTGAAGGGCCCGATCGCGTGCATGCGCGCGGCGCTACGCGTGATGATCGCGCAGGACGCCGGCAAGATCGTCACGATCGCCTCCGACGCCGGCCGCGTCGGCTCGACGGGCGAGGCCGTCTACTCCGCGGCCAAGGGCGGGCTCATCGCGCTCACGAAGACCGTCGCGCGCGAGGTCGCGCGCCATCACATCAACGTGAACTGCATCTGCCCGGGGCCGTCCGACACGCCGCTCTTCCGCGAGCAGTTCGCGGCCACGAGCCCGAAGCTCGCGGAGAGCCTCAAGCGCGTGATCCCGTGGGGCCGGCTCGGCGTGCCGGAGGACATCGCGCCCGCGGTCGTCTTCCTCGCCTCCGACGACGCCGGCTTCATCACCGGCCAGACGCTCTCGGTTTCCGGCGGCCTCACGATGGTATGAGCCTCGCGCAGCGCGATCGCGCGCTGCACGAGCGGCTCTCGCACCTGGCGCGCGCGGCGCGCATGGTCTTCGTCGCCGGCCTGCCCGGCACCGGTAAGAGTCTGGTCATCCACCAGCTCGCTCACCTCGCAGTCGCCGCCGGTCGTCCAGTGCATCTCCTCCAGTGGGACGTCGCGCGTCCGGTCTTCGAGGCGGGCGCGACGGGTCGGCGCTATCCCGTCGTCGACGGCGTCACGCAGCCGATGATCCGCGCGGCGGTCGGAGGCTGGGCGCGCGGCGCGATCGCGCGCTGGCACCGCGAGAATGCGGCGGCGCATTCGCTGCTGCTCGGCGAGACGCCGTTCGTCGGCGGGCGATTGATCGAGCTCGCGCGGCCGCTCGACGACGAAGCCGAGCCGCTGCTCGCATCGCCCGCGTGCGTCTTCGCGATCCCCGTGCCGTCGGTGGACGTCCGCGTTCACATCGAAGCCGAGCGCGAGCGGCGCGCGCCGGCGCCGAACCATCCGCGCGAGCGCGAAGACGCGCCGCCCGCGCTGCTGCGCGCGTTGTGGACCGAGCTCGTCGACGTCGCGCGCGTTCTCGGTATCGCGCCACGCGACGCCGCGCATCACGGCGCGGTCGCGTACGATCCCGCGATCTACCGCGGCGTCTACGAAGCGATCCTCCGCCACCGGACGCGCGAGGTGGTTTCGCTCGACCTCGTGCTGCCGACGGCGCGCATGTCGGTCTACGACTTCGCGGTGCCGTGCGTCGACGTGATCCCGACCGCGGCCGAAGCCGACGCGGCGATCCGCGACGCCGAGACGCGCCACCCGGATCCCGCCGCGCTCGCCCGCGAGATCGATCGGTGGTGGCGGATCTAGCGCGCGCCCCTACGACCAAGGTCCTATTGGCCGGAGTCCCGGCCGCTCGGTAGCGTCCCTCATGCCCATCACGCCCGGCTCCCGCCCGCATCCCGTCACGATGTACCGCGCCGCCGACGTTCCGCCCGACGCGCTCGCCGGAGCGGGCGCAGCGCGGCGTAGTCGGCGGCGCCTTCCGCCGCGAACACCATCGACTCCACGGCCGAGCCGCGCCCGCGCAGCTCGACGGAGACGCGCGTGAAGCGTCCGTCGCGCGAAGTCCGCTCGCCATCGGGAAGCCCGCTGTCCCACGCGGTGCGAATGGCCACGACGCGCGGATCGTCGCGGAGCGGCTCGAGGGCACGCATCACCTCGGCGCGGACGTCGGGATGGGAGGCGGGCAGGGTCGGATGCGAGATGACGAGGTGGAACGTCGGGGGCGCGCGCGCAGCTCGCGGTGCATCAGCTCCGGCGCGCGGCCCGACTCGGTCTCCTGCGGGACCAGCAGGTTGCTGGGCGCGCCGGCGTGACGCACGAGCCAGAGCGAGACGACCGACGACACGAGGGACAGCGCCAGCACGGCCCAGCGGTGCCGATGGATGAATCGTCCCCAGGCGGCTGGCATTGCGAAGCACCATACGCTGTCACGCGCGCTGCGCCCGCGCACATTGGACCAAAGGCGGATACCCTAGCCTCGATGGCCGCTCCCGAGTTCGTCGCGGTGGGACACGTCACGCTCGACCGGATCGGTGACACGATCCGGCCGGGCGGCGCCGCGCTCTACGCGGCGATCGCCGCCCACAGGCTCGGGCTCTCGGCCGGCATCCTCACCAGTCACGCCGACGATTTCCCTCTGGACGCGGTGCCGCCGCAGATCGAGATCGTGACCGTTCCCGGCGTCCAGACCACGACGTTCGAGCATGGCGAGACCGACGGCCGGCGCACGCTGCGCGTGACCGACGCGGCGGGCCCGATCGGCGCCGACGACGTGCCGGACGACTGGCGCGACGCGCCGATCGTGATGCTGGCGCCCGTGCTCAACGAGGTCGATCCGCTCGTCGCGACGGCGTTCGCGGACGCGTCGCTCGGCGCCGCGGCCCAGGGCTGGCTCCGCAGGGTCGGCGCGGACGGCGTCGTCACGCCGACCACCTGGACGCCGCCCGATTTCCTCATCGGCCGGCTGCAGGCGCTGTTCCTGAGCCGCGAGGACGTCGGCGAGGACGTGACGGGCGCGGTGGAGATGTTCCAGCGCGTGCCCGTCGGCGCGCTCACGGCGGGCGAGAACGGCGCGCTGCTGTTCGTCAACGGCGAGCGCTACGAGGTCCGGCCTTATCCAGCGAAGGAGATCGACGGCACGGGCGCCGGCGACGTGTTCGCCGCGACCTTCCTCATCGAGTACCACCGCGACGGCAACGCGTGGGACGCCGCCGCGCTCGCCGCCTGCGCGGGGGCCTTGACCGTGGGCGGTGAAGGCGTCGCCGCGATCCCGGATCGCGCCGCGCTCGAGGCGGCGCTGCGCGTGTATCAGGCAGCCGAATAGGCTCGAGCGTACCGAGGCACCGCCGCGGGCGGGCGCTTGAGCGCCCGGGTGCCCGCGGCGCTTATATTGACACCCGCTTGCGCGGGCGACTACCCTCGTCCTGATGGGCGCGCGGACGATCCGCATCACCGCGGGTGACGTGGCGGCGACCGCCACCCTCGACGACTCGAAGACGGCGAGCACGATCTGGGACGCGCTGCCGATCGAGGCGAAGGCGAGCACCTGGGGCGACGAGATCTACTTCGACATCGGGCTCGCGATCGCCGCGGAATCTCCCAAGGAAGTCGTCGCGCTGGGCGACCTCGGCTACTGGCCGCCGGGCAGCGCGTTCTGCATCTTCTTCGGACCCACACCCGTGAGCACGGGGAACGAGATCCGGCCGGCGAGCGCCGTGAACGTCTTCGGGCGCGTGAGCGGCGATTCGACGGTCTTCAAGAGAGTGCGCGCGGGCGCCAGGGTCACGCTCGAACGGGCCGACACGCGAAAGGGGTGAAGCGATGAAGATCTTCCTCGACACCGCGAACGTGCATGAGATCAAGGAAGGGATCGCGCTCGGCGTCGTCGACGGCGTCACCACGAATCCGTCGCTGATCGCCAAGGAGAAACGGCCGTTCCGTCCGCTCGTCGAGGAGATTTGCGGCATCGTCCCCGGCGACGTGAGCCTCGAGGTGGTCGCGACCGACTTCGAGGGCATGGTGAAGGAAGGCGAGGAGCTCGCGCAGGTCGCGAAGAACGCGGTGGTGAAGTGCCCGCTCACGAAGGACGGCCTGAAGGCCGTGAAGTATCTCTCGGGCAAGGGCATCCGCTGCAACCAGACGCTCTGCTTCTCGGCGCCGCAGGCGCTGCTCTCCGCGAAGGCGGGCGCGACCTACATCAGCCCGTTCCTCGGCCGTCTCGACGACATCGGCGCGGTCGGGATGGATCTGATCCGCGACATCTGCCAGATCTACAGCAACTACGGCTTCAAGACGCAGGTCCTCGCCGCGTCCATCCGCAACCCGCTGCACGTGATCGACGCCGCGAAGGCGGGCGCGCACGTCGCGACGATGCCGTTCAACGTCCTCGAGTCGCTGCTCAAGCACCCGCTGACGGACATCGGCCTCAAGCGCTTCCTCGACGACTGGGCGAAGGCCGGCACGAAGCTCTAAAGCCCACCCGGTGCCGGCGGCTGCGCGCCGCCGGCACCGCTTTCCCCGCTGTATCCAAATCACGGCATTGACACGTTCGCTTGCGCGCCGTCCAATCCCGTCGAGGTGATCACGCGTTGATTGGAGCCGTCCGCCGGTATCGGTTCACCGTCGAGCAGTACCACCGCATGGGCGACGTCGGGATTCTTCCGCCCGACTGCCGCGTCGAGCTGATCGACGGCCAGATCTTCACGATGAGCCCGATCGGTCCGTGGCATTCCGGTGTCGTCAACCGGCTGAACCGCTGGTTCGTCACCGGTCTGGGCGACCGTGCCGTGGTCCACGTGCAGAACCCGACGATCGTCGACCGGCGCTCGGAGCCGCAGCCCGACATCATGCTGCTCGAGCCTCGCGCGGATTTCTACGGGACCGCGCATCCGACGCCGAACGACACGCTGCTCGTCGTCGAAGTGGCGGAGAGCTCACTCGCGCACGATCGGAGGCGCAAGCTCCCGCTCTACGCGAGGACCGGTGTGACCGAGCTGTGGATTGTCAGCCGGCGGGCGGATGCGATCGACGTGTTCCGCGAGCCCACGGCGAATGACTATCGGGTCCATCTCCGCAAGCGCCGCGGCGATGACGTCGCGCCCGCCGCGTTCCCCGACCTTCGCCTCGCCGTGGGGGACATCCTCGGGGCGCAGGACGCCCCGGAGGCGAACGGCTAGAGCCTCGCGCGGACCTCGTTGACGAAGCGCTCCAGGATGCGCGTCGAGTCGTCCACGTCGGTCACGCGCGTCTCGACGACCACGTGGCTCACGCCGACCTCGCGCAGCTCCCGCAGCTCGGCGAGCGCCTCATCCGACGCACGCTTCGCCGCGAAGCCCATCCGCACGCTGAGCGTGATCGCCGAGGCGTCGCGTCCCACCTTCGCGCACGCCTCACGCAGCTTCGCGAGCCCCTCGCGCATCGCGGCCGGCGTCGCGAACGCCGCGTGCCAGCCGTCGCCGAGCTCGGCGACGCGGCGCATCGCGCGCGGCGTGTGACCGCCGATCCAGATCGGGATCGTGCCGGCCGCCGGGCGCGGCGCGAATCCGACCTCGGGGAACGAGAAGAAGCGCCCGCGAAAGCTCACGCGCTCGTTCCGCCAGCACGCGCGCATGATCCGGATCGCCTCGTCCGTCCACGCGCCGCGCTGGTCGTACGGCGCGCCGAGCAGCTCGATCTCCTCGCGCATCCAGCCGACGCCCGCGCCGAGGATCACGCGGCCGGGCGCCAGATGATCCAGCGTCGCGAGCGACTTCGCGGCGAGCACGGGATGGCGGTGCGGCAGCACGAGCACCGTCGTGCCGAGCTGCAGGCGCTCGGTCGCGCCCGCGACGAGCGCGAGCGCCGTCAGCGGCTCGAGGAAGTTCGCGGTCGCGGGGAGCGGGAAATCGCCGGTCGTGTTGTACGGGTAGCGTGACTCGATCCGCGTCGGGATGACGATGTGATCGCTCGCCCACACGGAGTCGAAGCCCATCGCTTCCACGCGCCTCGCCAGCGTGATCAGCGCCTCGCGCGTCGCGCCCGGCCCCCAGATCGGCAGGTGACAGCCGAACTTCACAGCCCGTACACGAGGCGGTCGCGCAGCGTGTCTTCCTGGATCATCTGGCCGAGACGCGAGCGCTGGATCTTGCCGCTCGACGTCTTCGGGATCGTGCCGGAGCGCACCAGCAGCACGCGCGCCGGGCGGTGGCCGCGCGCGCCGTGCACGCGCTGCACGATCTCGCGCACGAGCCCGTGATACGCATCCTCCGCCGCGCTCTCGTCGCGCACCTCGGCGACGACGTGCAGCCGCTGCGTGCCCGTCCGCTCGCTCTCGAGCCCGACGGCCGCCGAGTAGCGGACACCGGGCACCGCGTCGACGACTTCCTCGACGTCCGCCGGGATCACGTTCTCGCCGCCGAGGATCATCACGTCCTTGATGCGCCCGCTGACGAACAGGAGCCCGTCGGCGTCGACGAAGCCGAGGTCGCCGGTGCGCAGCCACCCGTCCGCGCTCAGCACGCGCGCGGTGGCTTCCGGATTGTTGTAGTAGCCCTTCATCACGCCGGGGCTCCGCACCTGAATCTCCCCTTCGTCGTACGCCGGCAGCGCCACCGCGGGCCCGTCCTCCACGCGCGGCACGATCCGCACGGAGACGCCGCGACACGGCACGCCGGAGGACACGAAGCGCCCGGTGGGGTCGATGCGGATCGGCGTGCCGACCGGGTGCACGGCGACCGCGAGCGTGGCTTCGGCGAGGCCGTAACAGGGCGCGATGACGTTCTTCAGCCCGAAGCGGTTCTCGAAGCCCGTGATCGTCGACGCGCGCACGGGCTCCGCGCCCGACAGCGCCGCCTTCAGCGACGTGAGATCGAGATCGCTCGCGTCGCTCACGTTGCGCACGCAGTTCCGGTAGCCGAAGTCCGGCGACACGGTGAACGTCGCGCGTACCTGCGTGATCAGCTCGAGCCACTGGCGCGGGTTGCGGAGATCGGGCGGCAGGAGCCACACGGGCGCCGCGAGCAGCGGCGGCGTGAACGAGAGCCCGATCAGCCCCATGTCGTGGTACAGCGGCAGCCACGACACCACGCGATCCTCGGGTGTGAGGCCCGCCGCCTCCGCCATGAAGTGACACGTGCGCACGAGGTTGTCGTGCGTGAGCATCACGCCGCGCGGATGCCCCGTGCTGCCCGAGGTGTACTGCAGGAACGCGACGTCATCGGGCCGGCCCTCGACGAACGCGGGCGGCGTGCCGTCCACGTCGAGGTCGGGCGGCTCCAGCACGGTGCGCACGTTCGGCGCCAGCGCCACGCTCTGATCGACGCCGCTGCGGAACCAGCCGATCGTCGCCACCGCGACCGCGTCGGAGTTCGCGAAGATCGCGCCGGTCTGCTCGGCGCCCAGCGTCGGATAGAGCGGGACCGGCACCGCGCCGATGCGGAGCAACCCGAAGAACGTGTAGAAGAACTCCGCGCACGTCGGATAGATCAGGCAGACCTTGTCGCCCGCCCGCACGCCGTGGCGCGCGAGCGACGCGGCGAAGCGCGCGCTCTGTGCCCAGAGACGGCCGTACGTCACGGTCTCGCCGTACACGTGGAAGTACGCGGCGTCCGGCGACATCGCGGCGCGGCGGCGCATCAGCTCGGTCAGCGTCGGTGCTGTGAGGGGATCCACCTGGCTCTCCTTCATGGCGCGGCGTCCAGCGTGGCGGTGACGGAGCGTTGCTCGCCGTTGCGGACGAAGACGACGGCGACGCGGTCGCCCACGCGGCGGCTGCGGACGGCGGACCGGAGCTCCTCGAAGCTCATCAGCGGCGCGCCGGCGACGCGGATCACCACGTCGCCGGAACGGAGCCCGGCGCGGTCGGCGGCCGAGCCCGGCACGACGAAGACGAGGCGCGCCCCGTCGGCTTCGGCGTCGCCCTGCACACCGAGGAACGGCCCTCCCGATCCGGCGCGGCCGCGCGCGGGCGCCGGGAGCGACGCGTACGCCGGACGCGGCCCCGACGCGAGACGCTCCGCGATCTGCGCGCCCACCGCGGCGACGCGCGCCATGCCCGCGGTCTCCAGCTTGTCCGCGGTGTCGCCGGGCCGGTGGTAGTCGGCGTGCGAGCCGGTGTGGAAGAAGAGCACGGGCACGCCCGCGCGGTAGAAGCTCGTGTGATCCGACGGCCCGTACGGCGAGCCGCGCATCATCGCCTTCACGCCGACGGCGCTCGTGGCCACGGTGACGACGTCACGAAGCTCCGCCGCGCTGTCGGTGCCGCCGACGCTCAGCTGATCGCCGCGCAGGCGGCCGACCATGTCGAAGTTGATCATCGTCACGGTTCGCGCGAGCGGGCGCGACGGGTGCTTGACGTAGTGCGCGGAGCCGATGAGGCCGAGCTCCTCCGCGCCGAAGAACGCGAACACCAGCGTGCGCGCGGTGCCGCCCGCGGCGGCGAACGCGCGCGCGAGACCGAGCACGACCGCGGTGCCCGAGGCGTTGTCGTCCGCGCCGGGATGCACGTTGCCACCGACGCGTCCGAGGTGATCGTAGTGCGCGCCGAGGACGACGGTGTCCTCCGCGAGCGCGGGATCGCGCCCGGGCAGGACGCCGATCACGTTCTGCGCGGGAATGTCGACACGCTCGAGCGCGACGCGCAGGCGCACGCTCTGTCCCGTCGCGAACGACCGCGGTTGCGCGGTGAGCGCGGCGATACGCTCGCCGGCCGGAAGCATCGCGTTCGCGACCGCGGGACGCACGGACGCGGATGGAATGGGCGACGCCGCCGCGGTGGCCGCCGGCTCGGGAAGCGTGTCCTCGACGAGCAACAGCGCCCGCGCGCCGTGCGCGCGGGCGGCGGCGAGCTTCTCCACGCGCGCCGCGCGCCGCCCGAGCTCTGACGGCGTCCCGGCGAGCGCGAGCGCGATCTTGCCCCGCGCATCGACACCGGCGTACTCGTCGTGCTTCTCGTCCGGCGCGCTGATCCCGTACCCCACGAACACCACCTCCGCGTCGACCTCGCCTTCCGCGGAGCCTCCGTGCGGGGTCCAGTCCGTGCCGACCGTCACGGTGGCGCCGCCCGCGAGCCCGAGGGCGGTGCCGGACGCAACGCGGGTGCTCGTCGAGAGCACGAACGATTGAAAGAACGACCCTCCGTCGCCTCCGGGCCGGAGGCCGGCCGCCCGCAGCGCGTCCGCGAGGTACGCGGCGGCGCGATCGCCGCCCGGAGTTCCGGAGCGGCGGCCCTCCATCTCGGGCGTCGTGAGCGCGGCGACGGACTCGGCGAGCGCGCCGGCGGTCGGTGGGACGAGCGAACGCTCGGCGGCCCCGAGGAGGGACCCGGAGAGCAGGAACACGAGCGCGACAGCCAGGACGGCGCGGAACCGCACGAGCGGGATTTTACCCGAACCGTGACGCAGGGCCGGCGCGACGAGACTAGCGGACGGGCACCACGTGGCCGCCCGTCATGCGGACGAGCTCGTCGGGCGTGAGGCGAAATACCGTGTGCGAGTGGCCGGCGGCGGCCCAGATCTGCGGCCACTTGAGGAGCTCCTCGTCGACGAGGATCGCCGCGGGCGGGGCGGTGTGGCCGAGCGGCGCGACGCCGCCGATCGCGAAGCCCGTGCGCGCGCGGACGAAGTCGGCGTCCGCCTTCTCGACCGGCTCGCCCAGCGCGTCGGCGACGCGCGCGACATCGACGCGCCGCCCGCCGCTCGCCATCACGAGCACGGCGCCGCCGCTCGCCGCGGCGCGGAAGATCAGCGAGTTCGCGATCTGCTCGACCTTGCAGCCGAGCAGGCGCGCGGCGTCCGCCGCCGTGCGCGCGGGCTCCGTGAACTCGACGATCTCGTGCGCGCCGCCGAACGCCGCCAGTGCGTCGCGCACGCGATCGATTGAACTCGCGGGCTCCCCGGTGCTCAAGCGCCCGCCCGCTCGGGTGCCTCGCTCCGCTCGATCATCCGGGCTCCCCGGTGCTCAAGCGCCCGCCCGCTCGAGTGCCTCGCTCCGCTCGATCATCGTGGCATCACGATCCGGTCGAACGACTCCGCGTACGCGTAGCCCTTCGCGCGCCCGACCTCGCCCGCGCGCTCGCGCACGCGCGTCTCGACGCCCGCGAAGTCGCCGACCTGGCTCACGTGGCAGGCGAGCGCCTTCAGCTTGAGGTCCATCACGTCGGTGATGTCGACGACGAGATGCGGGTTCTCCCACTGCATGAGGTAGACCTCGCGCACCTTGTGCGGCTCGAACTCCGGCATCAGCTCGGGGAACGACATGTGATCGCGGGCGAGGGGATAGATGCAGTCGAGGGCGACGCCGGCCACGGTGCGATGGTCGCGGTGCGACGCGTAGAGGTTGTACGTGCGATGCGGATTCATCGTGATCACGAGATCGGGACGCCAGCGGCGGATCTCGCGGGTGATGTCGCGTCTGAGATCGCGCGTGTCTTCCAGCTCGCCGTCGTGATAGCCGAGGAACTCCACGCGCGCGACGCCGAGCGCGCGCGCGGCGTTGCGCTGCTCTTCCGCGCGGATCTGCGCGAGACGCGCCGGCGTCATCGTGCGCTCGCCCGAGCCCTTGTTGCCGTTGGTGGCGATCACGTACGTGACCTCGCAGCCGTCCTTGACGAAGCGCGCCACCGTGCCGCCCGCGCCGAACTCCGAGTCGTCCGGATGCGCGGTGACCACCATTACCCTCTCGATCGCCTGGGACATAGGACCTCCGGAGACGCAGCTTACCAATAAGATGCGGCGATCCCGTGGAGCGGTTGCTAGAATTCTTCGGTGGGCCTCGCGATCACGACGATTTTCGTGCTGCTCGCCGGCGGCGTGGCGCTGAGCGTCGCTCCGTTCGAGCCCGGCACGATCCGTCTTGCCGGCGTCAGCCTCCTGTGGTGGTACGGTGTCGTCGCGGCGCCCGTCATCGCGGTCGCGGTCACCGCCGCGGCGCTCGCGCGAGCCGCGCGGCACGCGGACGTTCCCGCGGCTGACGCCCCACCGGGCGCAGAGTAGACACGATCTCCGCGCTCTCCGGCGCCGGCGCCTGGCTGAGCCCGGTCGTCCTCGGCGCCCTCGCCGCGCGCGTGGTGTCGGGCGACGTCACGCTCCCGCTTCTCGCCGCGATCGTCGTCTGCGCCGCGGCCGTGGGCCTCCTCGTCGCGCCGCGCGTGGACCTCGGGACCGTGGCGCCGGTCACGACGGTGCCGCTCCTCGCGGCGCTCGCGCTGACCCTCGCCGCGAATCTCGTCGTGCTCGCGGACCTCGCGGAGCAGCGCGGTTTCGCGCGCGCGCACGGCGTCGTCGCGGGAACGGTCGTCGCGCTCGCGGTCGTCGTCGCGCCGTTCGCCGAGCGCTGGTGGCGGTTCGCCGCGCCGATCGGTGCCGCGATCCTCATGGTGCCGCTGGCGCTCGTCATCGCGTCGAACGGCGCGCCGTGGACGGTGTGGCGGGACGTCGCGACGCGCCCCGCGCTCGCGTTCGACGCGGCGAGCCCGTGGGTGACGCAGGGCGGCACCATCGGTGACGGCGATCACCTCACGTTCGAAGAGCCACATCGCGTGATCGCGGCGACGCCGGCCACGTGGCGCATCGTCGAGCGCGATCGCGCGCGCCTGGTCGTGCGCGAGTGGCGCCTCGGCGCGGGTGATGCGCTGACCGTGCGTCCCGGCGATCAGCTCGTGCTCGATCGCGGAGGCCGCGTGCGCTTCGAGGCCGGCCGCCGCGTGCCCGGCGCGCCGGCGTCGGGCATGGCGTGGGCCGCGGGCGGGCGCGCGTCACTGCGCGATGCGAGCGTCGCGCTCGCCGGTGTCGCGGTGACGCTCGTGGCCGGCGGCATCGCGCTGGCGCCCGCGCCGTCGTGCATCGGCCTCTTCGCGATCTCCACGCCGGCGCTCGCGCTGCTGTTCGTCGTCGCCGCGACGCTCTGGGGGCTGTACGGCCTCGCGCTCGCGCCCGAGCTGTCGCTCGTGCCACGCGCGTTGGCGCCTGCCCTGGAAATCGTGCAACGCGCTCAGACGCCGGCCTGGCGTGCCGCGCTTGAAACGCTCGTCACGGCGGCCATCGTCGTGCTCTTTCTCGGGACGATCGTGGCGTGGCGCTGTCGCGTCGTTGCCGCCGTCCAGCGTCACTGCGCGTCGCGCCTGCTCCTCACCGCCGGCCCCGGCGCGCTGGCAGTGATCGCCGCCGGCGTCGCTGGGCGCGCCGGGGACCCGTGGCAGCTCTTCACCTGGGGCCTCGGTCTCGCCGCGGCGGCCGTCGTCGCGCCCCGGCTCGCGTCCGCCGGGCCCCGCGGCGAGCTGGTGGGCATGATCGCCGGGACGGTCGCGTTCGCGGCGTTGCTCTTCGCGGGCACGCGAATGGCGCCGCTCGCCGACGTGGCGCGGCAGTACCCGGCGCTGATCGCGGCGCCGCTCGCCTGGCTCTCCGCGCGCCTCGCGCGAGCTCGCGCCTGACGGCGACCGTCACGCCCCCATGTCATAGAATGAAGTGATGGCAAGTGACCGCATCGTCGTCCGGGGGGCCCGCGAGCACAATCTGAAGAACATCGACCTGGAGATCCCGCGCGACCAGCTCGTCGTGATCACGGGGCTGTCGGGATCGGGCAAGTCCTCGCTCGCGTTCGACACGATCTACGCCGAAGGCCAGCGTCGCTACGTCGAATCGCTCTCCGCCTACGCCCGCCAGTTCCTCGAGCAGATGGAGAAGCCGGAAGTCGACTCGATCGAAGGCCTCTCGCCGGCCATCTCGATCGAGCAGAAGCCCACGTCGAAGAACCCGCGCTCCACCGTCGGCACCGTCACCGAGATTTACGACTACCTGCGGGTGCTGTTCGCGCGCGTCGGCGTGCCGCACTGCCCGGATTGCGGCCGCGTCATCTCGGCGCAGACGGTGCAGCAGATGGTCGACCGCGTGCTCACGCTGCCGGCCGGCAGCCGGCTGCTCGTCCTGGCACCCGTCGTGCGCGGGCGCAAGGGTGAATACAAGAAGCTCTTCTCCGACTTCGCGCGGCAGGGATTCACGCGTGTCCGCGTCAACGGGACCGTGCGCGAGCTCGGCGAGGAGATCGACCTCGACAAGAACAAGAAGCACACGATCGAGGTCGTGGTGGACCGGCTCGTCGTGCGCGAGAACCTCGGCTCGCGCCTCGCGGACTCGCTGGAGACCGCGCTGAAGCTCGCCGACGGCGTGGCCCAGGTCGAGCAGGCGGATTCGAGCGACGCGAGCCCGCCCATGCTGTTCTCCGAGAAGCTCGCGTGCGCGGAGTGCGGGATCTCGTTCCCCGAGGTCTCGCCGCGCATGTTCTCGTTCAACAACCCGTTCGGCGCGTGCCCGGACTGCAGCGGCATCGGGACGCGCTACGAGATCGATCCCGAGCGGCTCGTCCCCAACGCGACTCGCTCGCTGAAGGCCGGCGCGCTCGCGCCGTGGGCGGGACGGGAGAGCGCGTACTTCCGCCAGACGCTCCAGGCGCTCGGCAAGCGCTACCACGTCGATCTCGACGTGCCGTGGTCGAAGCTCAAGAAGACCGCCCGCGACGTGGTGCTGTTCGGCGACAGGGACGGCGGCTTCGAGGGCGTGGTCGCGATGCTCGAGCGGCGCTACCGCGAGTCGTCGTCGGAGGACGTCCGCCGCGAGATCGAGGCCTTCATGGCCGAGCGCCCGTGCCCGACGTGCGGCGGCGCGCGTCTGCGAAAAGAGTCACTGGCGATCAAGGTCGCCGGCCGCTCGCTGCACGACGTCGTGCGGGACACCATCAAGGAGTCGGCGCGCTTCTGGGAGAATCTGTCGCTGAGCGAGCGCGACACGACCATCGCGCGCCGGGTGCTGAAGGAGATCCGCGAGCGGCTCGGGTTCCTGATGAACGTCGGCCTCGACTACCTCACGCTCGATCGGCCCGCCGCGACGCTCTCGGGCGGCGAGGGCCAGCGCATCCGGCTCGCCACCCAGATCGGCTCGGGTCTCGTCGGCGTTCTCTACATCCTCGACGAGCCGTCGATCGGCCTTCACCAGCGCGACAACCGTCGACTGCTGGAGACGCTCAAGCGCCTGCGGGATCTCGGCAACACCGTGCTGGTCGTGGAGCACGACGAGGAGACGATCCACGCGGCGGACTTCGTCGTCGACCTCGGGCCGGGCGCCGGGGAGCTCGGCGGCCATCTCGTCGCGCTCGGCACGCCGGACGAGATCATGGCGAACCCCGCGTCCCTCACCGGCCAGTACCTTTCGCGGCGCGCGACGATCCCGGTGCCCGCGCAGCGCCGCAAGGGCAGCGGCGCCACGCTGACGATCCACAACCCGCGCGAGCACAACCTCAAGGGCATGACCGTGCGCGTCCCGCTCGGGACGCTCACGTGCATCACCGGCGTGTCGGGCTCGGGCAAGTCCACGCTCGTGAACGACATCCTCTACCGCGCCCTCGCGCAGATGCTCCACCGCGCGCAGGACCGGCCCGGCGCGCACGACCGCGTGGAAGGCGCCCAGCACCTCGACAAGGTCATCGACATCGATCAATCGCCGATCGGCCGGACGCCGCGCTCCAACCCGGCGACCTACACCGGCGTGTTCACGTTCATCCGTACCCTGTTCGCGCGCACGCCCGACGCGCGCATGCGCGGCTACCAGCCCGGGCGCTTCTCGTTCAACGTGAAGGGCGGCCGGTGTGAAGCCTGCCAGGGCGACGGGCTCGTGAAGATCGAGATGCACTTCCTGCCCGACGTGTACGTCACCTGCGACGTCTGCAAGGGCAAGCGTTACAACCGCGAGACGCTCGACATCACGTACAAGGGCAAGTCGATCGCCGACGTGCTCGAGATGACCGTGCGCGAGGCGCTCGCGTTCTTCGACGCGGTGCCGGTGATCAAGCAGAAGCTGCAGACGCTCGACGACGTCGGGCTCGACTACATCCGGCTCGGGCAGGCCGCCACCACGCTGTCCGGCGGCGAGGCGCAGCGGGTGAAGCTCGCGACGGAGCTCTCACGCCGCGCGACGGGGCGCACCCTCTACATCCTCGACGAGCCGACCACGGGCCTCCACTTCGCCGACATCAAGAAGCTGCTCGAGGTCCTGAATCGGCTCGTCGACCACGGCAACACCGTCGTGATCATCGAGCACAACCTGGACGTGGTCAAAACCGCGGACTGGGTCGTGGATCTCGGTCCGGAAGGCGGCGACGAGGGTGGCCGCGTGATCGCGACCGGCACGCCCGAGATGGTGGTCAGCGTCAGGTCGTCGTACACGGGGCAATTTCTGGCTCCGATACTTGTGGGGGGCCCCCCCAAACCCGCGAGGTAGCGCGGTATGCGCCGAACGAAGATCGTGTGCACGATCGGTCCGGTCTCGTCGTCGCCCGATGAGCTGGACCGTCTCGTGAAGGCAGGCATGGACGTCGCGCGCCTGAACTTCTCGCACGGCACGCACGCCGAGCACGCGGAGGTCGTGCGCCGCATCCGCGACGGCGAAGCGCGGTGGCATCGTCCCGTCGCGATCCTGCAGGACCTCCAGGGCCCGAAGATCCGCCTCGGCACGTTCGGTCCGGGCGGCGGCATGCGCATCGACCTCGAGACCGGCGCGACGTTCTTCCTGAGCGCGAAGCCCGTCGTCGGCACCGCGGAGCGCAGCACGATCAGCCATCCCGAGTATCTGGCGGAGCTGCAGCCGGGTGACGAGATCTGGATGGACGACGGGATGATCCAGCTCAAGGTCGAGGAGACGACCGCCGCCGGCGTGCGCTGTCGCGTCGCCGCGGGCGGCCGGATCAGCGATCACAAGGGCATCTCGTTCCCGCACGTGCCGCTGCCCGTGTCGTGTCTGACCGACAAGGATCGCGAGGACCTCCGGTTCGGCATCCAGCAGGGCATCGACTTCGTGGCGGTGTCGTTCGTGCGCTCCGCGTCGGACATCGCGGAGGTCAGGAAGTTCCTCCACGAGCAGAACGCCGAGCTGCCGATCGTCGCGAAGCTCGAGCGGCAGGAAGCGATGGCGAACCTGCCGGGCATCCTCACGATGGTGGACGCGGTGATGGTCGCGCGCGGCGACCTCGGCGTCGACGTGCCGCTCGAGGAGGTGCCGCACATCCAGAAGGAGATCATTCGCCAGGCGCGGCTCGCGAAGGTGCCGGTGATCGTCGCGACGCAGATGCTCGAGTCGATGGTCACGCACCTGCGCCCGACGCGCGCCGAGGTCTCGGACGTCACCACCGCGGTCTTCGACGGCGCCGACGCGATCATGCTCTCGGCCGAGTCCGCGACCGGACGCTATCCGATCGAGGCCGTCGAGGTCATGGCGCGCATCGCCGAGCGCGCGGAGCAGGCGACGCTGCGGCTGGAAGCGCCGCGCAAGCAGCCCGACGGCGCCGTCGGGTTTCCGGAGGCGATCTCGGACGCCGCGACGACGGCGGCGCACGTGCTGAAGGCGCGCGCGATCGTCGCGTTCACGCAGTCGGGATTCTCGGCGCGGCTGATCTCGCAGGAGCGCCCCGACGTGCCGATCATCGCGCTCACGCCGTTCGCCCAGGTCCAGCGCCGCCTCGGGCTCTCGTGGGGCGTGTCGTCGCGCCTGATCCGCAAGGTGGAGACCACCGACGAGATGATCGAGGAGATCGAGGCGACGCTGCTCGGCGACGGATTCGTCCGCGCCAACGACACGATCGTGATCATCTCCGGCTCGCCGATGTGGGTGACGGGCACGACGAACCTCCTGAAGCTCCATCGGGTAGGCGAACGGCGCTGAGTCGTAAACGTCCGGCCGACAAGCAGCGTCGACGCGCTTACCCGGCGGCGGGGAATGGCGGGGGCTCTCGCAAGTCACCCCCGCCCGGTGTGGGGTCCCCCGACTTGCGAGTCCCCCCGCCACACGCGGTGTCGACCGGCCAACCACCCGCGAGTCCGATCGAAATTCTCTACGCGGCGGCGAGGCTCGTCGGGAGTGGAGAAGATCTCGGAGCCATCGCCGAGCGGACGCTCGAGATCTTTCAGACGACCACGCAGATGGACGCCGGGACCTTGTTCCGGTTCGATCGCGCGACCGATGCCTTGCACCTGATCGCGCATCGTGGCGTGCGCCCCGAGCACGTCGACGCGCTGCGCGTGCGCCCCGTCGACGAGAGCGCGCTGCGCGACGCCGTGCGCACGGCGCGCCCGAGCGTGCTCGAGTTCGAGTCGGTCGACACCGGCCCGCGCGTGCGCGAGGTCATCGACGAAGCGGGGTACCGCACGCTGCTCGCGCTGCCGATCCCGGTCGCCGGCGAGACCTGGGGAATCATGTCGCTGGTCTCGCGCGACCAGCGCCGGTTCGAGCCCGACGTGCTCCGGCTGCTCGAGGCCGTCGCGCACCAGGTCGGCCTCGCGATCGCGCGCGCGTCGCTCTACAGCGAGGAGCGCGCGCGCCGCGCGCACCTCGCCGCGCTGCTCGAGATCAACACCAAGATCGGCGCGATGGCGCCGACCGGCGCGCTGCTGTCCTCGATCGCGGAGGAGGCGGCGCGGCTGCTCGACGTCGACAACGCGGGCTTCCGGCTGCTCGACGGCGACGAGCTGGCGCTCGCGGGCGTCGCCGGGAGCGCGGGCGAGACGATGCTGAAGCCGCGGATCAAGGTCGGCGAGAGCTTCAGCGGCAAGGTCGTGGCGACCGGCCGCGCGATGCGCGGCGACGTGCACGAGGTCGGGGACATCGTGCCCGAGCACGAGGCGGCCGAGCGGCGGCTCGGGTACACGCACATCCTCGGCGTGCCGCTGCGTCTCGGCGAGCGCACGATCGGCGCGCTCACGTTCCGCGCGCGCCGCCCGTTCACCGAGCTCGACCAGGAGCTCGCCGAGGCCTTCGCGGGGCAGGCCGCGGTGGCGATCGAGCACTCCCGGCTCTTCCATGAGGCGACGCGGCGCGGCCGCGAGGCGGCGGAGCTCGCGAAACTCGCGGGCAGCCTCACCGAGAGCCTGAAGGTCGAGGACGTCGCCGAGCGCATCGTGGACGCGCTGGTCCCGCTCTTCGGCGCGCGCGCCGCGAACCTCCGCCTCGTCGAGCCCGACGGCTCGCTCGTCGTCATCGCCCGCGACGACAGCACGAATGTCCTCTCCCCGCGCGGAGACACGGTGCCGCCGGGGTACGGGATCTCGAGCTGGATCCTGCGCACGGGCCGCACGTTCCGGACCAGCGACGTGTTCGCCGATCGCGAGATCCTGCTGACCGAGCCGCTGCGCGCGCGCATCGCCGCGTCCGGCAACCGCGCGTACCTCGCGGTGCCGCTGCGCGCGAAGGGCCGCACCATCGGCATCGTGCTCGTGACCGACCACGAGGGCCGCCTGTTCACCGACGCGGAGGCGGCGTTGCTCCAGAGCTTCGCCGACCAGGCCGCGCTCGCGCTCGAGAACGCGCGACTGTACGAGGAGACGGAGCGGCGCAGGCGCGAGGCCGAGGTCATCGCGGAAGTCGCGCGCGGCCTGAACGAAGCGCTCGATCTCGACACGGTCCTGCGGCGCGTGATCGCGGGCATGCGCGAGCTCTGCGCCGCCGACGCGGCGCTGATCGCGCTGCGCGAGCCCGGCGCCGACACCATGCGCATCCGCCACGGCGTCGGCCGGGAGATCCCCGCGGCGTCGCTGGCGACGCGCTTCGAGCCGGGCAAGGGCCTCGGCGGCATCGTCATGCACACGGGCCGGCCGATGCGCACGGACGACTGGCTCGCGGACACGCGCTTCAGCAAGGAGTACACGGACCTCGTCCGCCCGAAGGGGATCATCGCCGAGCTCGTCGTTCCGATCCTGATCGGCGGCCGCGTCGAGGGCCTCGTGTACGTCCAGAACCTCACGCCGCGTCCGTTCACGGACCGTGACGAGGCGGTGCTGACGCAGCTTGCCGCGCACGCGGCGGTGGCCGTCGGCAACGCGAGCCTCTACACTGCGGCGGGCGATCGCGCGGCGCGGCTGCGCACGCTCAACCGGCTCAACCGCCTCGTGTCCTCGTCGCTCGACACCTCCGAGGTGCTGACGGATATCGCGCGCGCGGCGGGCGAGTTCATGAACGCGGCGATGGTCGTGTTCTGGCTCGCGGACGACGCCGCGCGCACGCTGCGCGCCGCCGCGGTGTCCGACCCGCAGCTCGGCGCGCACTTCACGACGCAGACGCTCCGTTACGGCGAGGGCGCCGCGGGCTGGGCGGCGGAGCATCGGCTGCCGGTCAACGTCCCGGACGTGTTCGCGCCCGACTCGCCCGTCGGCAACCGCGAGTGGCTGGAGCAGCACGAGATCCGCAGCCTGCTCGCGGTGCCGCTCCTCCACAACGGGACGGTGCTCGCGGTCGTGACGCTCACGAGCCGCGACCCCTTCCAGCTCGGCCCCGACGATCACGAGCTGCTCGACAGCTTCCTCGCGCAGGCGTCGGCCGCCATCCGCAACGCCGGCCTCTACAGCGAGACCGACCGGCGCCGCCGTGAGGCCGAGGTGCTCGCCGAGGTCGCGGGCTCGATCAACGCGTCGCTCGATCTCGCCACCGTGCTCGAGCGCGTGAGCGCGGGCGCGCGCGATCTCTGCGGCAGCGACGTCGCGCGCATCCTCCTGCGCGAGCCCGGCTCGGACGCGGTGGTGGCGCGCGCGAGCGTCGGCCATCGCTCGCGGGAGATCGAGACCCTGCGAATCGAGCCGGGCAAGGGCGTGGGCGGCGTCGTGCTCGTCACGGGCCGGCCGTTCCGCACCGCGGGCTATCGTGAGGACCCGCGGATCGAGCGGGCGTACCAGGACGTCGTCGACGCGGAGGGCATCGTCGCCACGATGGCCGTGCCCATCGTCATCGACGGGCGCGTGGAGGGCATCCTCCACGCCGACAACCGCACTTCGCACAGCTTCACCGACCAGGACGAGGCGGTGCTCACGCGACTCGCGGAGCACGCGGCGATCGCGATCCGCAACGCGCGTCTCTATCGCGAGACCAGCGAGTTCGCCGAGCGGCTCCGCGCGCTCGACGAGGTCAACCGTCTCGTGTCGTCGTCACTGAACCCGGACGAGGTGCTCCAGAACATCGCGGCCGCGGCCGCGCGCTTCTTCGACGCGCCGTGGGTCAGCATGTGGGTGGTGGACGAGGCGCGGCAGCGCGTCGTCCGCTCGTTCGTGGTCGGCGGCGGCGAGCTCGCCTCCCAGCTCCCGAGCGAGATGCCGATCGGCGAAGGGACGGTGGGCTGGGTGGTCGAGCACCGCGTGCCGATCCTGTGGGCCGGCAACGAGGACCGGCGCGTGACGCCCAGCTCAGGCGTGAAGTTCCAGGCGCACGGGCTCCGGTACCGGCTCGTGTACCCGATCATGATCGGGGAGCGCGTGCTCGGCGTGTTCGCGGTGAACCGCGCGACGGCGGTCCCCGTCACGCCGGAGACCGAGGCGCTGCTGCGCTCGCTCGCCGCGCAGGCCGCCCTCGCGCTCGACCACGCGCGTCTCTTTTCGGAGACGGCGCGGCGTCTCGAGGAGACGCGCGCGCTCCTCGACGTCGCGGAGATCCTCAACTCGACGCTCGACAGCAAGCAGCTCCTCAAGCGCGTCGCGATCCGGATCGCCCAGATCTGCCGCGTGGACCGCTGCGTGATCCAGCGCTGGGACGGCGCGCGTATGACGCCGCTGATGGCGCAGTTCGCCGACGGCCATCCGCGCCCGGAGCTGTGGGCGAGCTTCAAGGCCCGGCCGCCGTGGAGCGCCCGGCAGGTGCCGGGGCACCTGCGCGTGATCGAGACCCGCCGCCCCGTGGTCGTCCACGACACGCGGGACACGGACCTGCTCCCGCCGGAGTGGATCGAGGCCTTCGGCCTCAAGTCCTGGATGTCGGTGCCGCTCGTGCGCCAGGACCAGGTGATCGGCGTGCTGAGCCTCGACTACTTCGAGCGCCCCACGCCGTTCCAGGACTGGCAGGTCGACCTCGCGATGACGATCGCGGGCCAGCTCGCGCTCTCGCTCGAGAACATCCGCCTCTACGCGGAGGTGCAGGAGCGCCTGCGCGAGACGCAGACGCTGCTCGCCGTCGCCGAGGCGCTGTCGCAGCCGGGGACGCCGGACGAGGTGATGCGCCGCGTGGCGCGCGAGATCGGGCGCGCCACGAGCGCCGACACCGTCGGCGCCTGCTTCATGAACGAGACGAAGGACGGGCTCGTCATGCTCGCGGGCTATCACATCCCGGACGACCTCGCGCCGGTGTTCCGCGACCGCACCATGCAGATCTCGCGCTTCCCGTTCGTCGCGGACGCGCTGGCGATGGGCCGGACGTTCTGGAGCCCGGACCCGCTGCACGATCCGCGCTTCGACACGTCGTGGACGGAGGGGATCCCGCCGCACTCCGTGCTCTTCGTGCCGACGATGGCGCAGGGCCAGCCGATGGGCGGGCTCGTGCTCGTGTGGTGGGAGGCCGGGCGCCCGTTCCCCGCCGCCGAGATCCCGCTCGTGGAAGGCATCGCGACGCAGGTCGGCCTCGCGCTCGAGAAGGCGGAGCTCTCGCGCCGCACGCGGGGCAAGCTGCGCGAGACGGAAGCGCTGCTCTCGGTGTCGCGCGCGCTCGCGTCGACGCTCGATCTCGAGGCGATGCTGCGTCACTTCATGCGCGAGACGGCGCGCACGCTCGGCGTCGACACGATGGCGTTCTGGACGCTCGCGGAGGACGGCGAGTGGCTGGAGCCGTTCGCGGCGTACCACGTGCCGCCGGAGCACCTCGAGTACCTGCGCACGCTGCGCGTGTCGACCGCGGAGCACGCGTTCTACGCCGAAGCCGTGCAGCGGCGGCGTCCGGCGATCTCGGTCCTCGGCCAGGAGGATCCGCGCCTGCCCGAGCACATGCGCGTGCTGCCCCACCGCAGCCAGGTGTTCGTGCCGATCGTCTCGAAGGAGCGCGTGATCGGCGCGCTCGCCGGCGTGTGGTGGCAGAAGGCACGCGAGCTGTCGGACGGCGAGCTCGCGCTGCTCGAGGCGCTCGCGAGCCAGGTCGGCGTGGCCGTCGAGAACGCGCGGCTCTTCAGCGAGAACCGGCGCCAGGTGCAGGAGCTCTCGGCCCTCTACGACCTCTCGCGCGCGGTCACCGGCGAGCTCGATCGCGCGGCGCTCGTCGAGGCCATCCACACGCACCTCGCGCGCGTGATGGACGTGCGCAACATGGTCGTGCTCGTGCGCGACGAGGACGCGGGGGACATCGCCGTCGCGCTGCGCATCCTCGACGGCGCGCGCAACGACGATCCGCCGCACCGCTACACGGTGCGGGGCATCGGCCTCATGCAGTTCGTCCTCGAGGACGGGGTGACGATACGGACGGCCGACTACGCCGCCGAGTGCGAGCGCCGCGGCGTGGCGCCGGTCGCGTACGGGCTGCGCTTCACGCACTGGCTCGGCGTGCCGATGAAGGCGGGCGACCAGGTGCTGGGCGCGATCGCCATCCGCAACGTCGAGCGCGCGTACACGGAGGCCGACGAGCGGCTGCTCACGAACATCGCCGACCTCTCCGCGCTCGCCCTCCGCACCGCGCGGCTCTACGAGGAGCGCGCGCGCGCCTTCGGCGAGCTCTCCGCCGCCCAGGACCAGCTCGTGCGCACGGAGAAGCTGCGCGCGCTCGGCGAGATGGCGTCCGGGGTCGCGCACGACTTCAACAACCTGCTCGCGTCGATCCTCGGCCGCGCGCAGCTGCTCCTGCAGCGCATCGACGAGCCGCGGTTGCGCAAGTGGCTGCAGGTCATCGAGCGCTCGGCGCTCGACGGCGCGCAGACCGTCCGCCGCCTGCAGGAATTCACGCGCATCCGGCGCGACCAGCCGTTCGTGGCCGTCGATCTCAACCAGGTGGTGCGCGACGCGCTGGAGATCACGCAGTCGCGCTGGCGCGAGGAGGCGGCCAGTCGCGGGATCGCGATCGACGTGCGGACCGCGCTCGCCGAGGTCCCCGCCGTGGCGGGCGACGCGGTCGAGCTGCGCGAGGCGATGACGAATCTCATCCTCAACGCCGTCGACGCGATGCCCGACGGCGGCGCGCTGACGCTCCGGACCGCGCTCGTCGAGGAGCAGGTCGAGCTGACGGTGAGCGACACCGGCGTCGGGATGCCGGAGAGCGTGCGCCAGCGCATCTTCGATCCGTTCTTCACCACGAAGGGCGCGCAGGGCACCGGTCTCGGCCTGTCGATCACGTACGGCATCCTGATGCGGCATCGCGCGCGCGTGAGCGTCGAGAGCGAGCCCGGGCAGGGGACGACGTTCCGGCTCACGTTCGAGCCCGGCACGGTGCCGGAGCCGGTGGCCCTCGCGGCGCCGCTGACCGCGCCGAGCGGGACGTCGCTCCGCTGTCTCGTCGTCGACGACGAGGAGCCCGTCGGCACCGTGCTCGGCGACGTGCTCGAGAGCAGCGGCCACGCCGCGGTCGTGCTGACGAACGGCGCGGAGGCGATCGAGCGGTTCCGCCGCGAGCCGTTCGACGTCGTGTTCACCGACCTCGCGATGCCCGGCCTGTCCGGCTGGCAGGTCGCGCGCGCGGTGAAAGCGACGTCGCCCGCGGTGCCCGTGTTCCTCGTCACCGGCTTCGGCGTCGAGCTCTCCGCCGACGAGCGCCGCGCGCACGGGGTCGATCTCGTGCTCAACAAGCCGCTCAACATCGAATCGGTCCTGGACGCCATCGCGTTCGCGGCGTCTCGCCAGGGCCAGGGCGACTGAGGGGGTCCAAAGGAGCTTTATGGCACACGATAGCGTCACGGTGGCCCGGGCCGACGGCGTCGCCATGCTCACGCTCAACCGTCCGGACGTCTTCAACGCGCTCGATCTGACGCTCGGGCGCGATCTCTTCCACGCGGTGCTCGCGGTCGACGACGATCCTTCGGTGCGCGCGGTCGTGATCACCGGCGCGGGCAAGGCGTTCTGCGCGGGCGGCGACGTGAAGGGCTTCGCCGACAACCTCGACCGCATCGGCGCGCTCATCAAGGAGCTGACGACGTATCTGCACGGCGCCGTCTCGCGCCTCTGTCGCAGCGAGAAGCCGGTGATCATGGCGGTGAACGGCGTCGCCGCCGGCGGCGGCATGAGCCTGGCGCTCGCGGGCGATCTCGTGCTCGCCGCGGAGTCCGCGCGCTTCACGATGGCGTACGCGAAGATCGCGGCGACGCCCGACGGGTCGTCCACGTACTATCTGCCCCGCCTGATCGGGCTGCGCCGCGCGATGGAGCTCTACTTCACGAACCGTGTCCTGAGCGCGCGCGAGGCGGAAGCGTGGGGCCTCGTCACGCGCGTGGTGCCGGACGCCGAGCTGGCGTCGGCCGCGCAGAGCCTCGGGCGGGAGCTGGCGCAGGGACCGACGAAGGCGTTCGCCGGCGCGAAGCGCTTGTTCCACCAGTCGACCTGGGAGAGTCTTGAGACGCAGATGGAGCTGGAGGCCCAGGCGATCGCCGCGAGCGGCCGCACGGACGACTTCCGTGCCGGCGTGACCGCGTTCGCGAGCAAGCAGCCCGCGCCGGCCTTCCAAGGGAGGTAAGGGGCATGGCGACGACCACGAAGCCGCGCGTCTACTTCCGGCCTGGCTGATCGTCCTGCGCCAAGACGAAGGAGCTGGTCTCGTCTTGGGGGATCGAGTTCGATCCCGTCGACGTGCAGGCCGATCCGGCGGCGAACGAGGAATTGAAGCGCTTCGACATCCCGCGCGTGCCGGCGATCGTCTTCGGCGACCGCGCGGTGCACGGCTGGAACCCGAAAGGGTACGCGGATCTCCTCGGCGTCGACTACGACCCCGACGTCAAGCTCGCGCCTGCCGTGCTCGCCGCGCGGCTCGATCGCGTGCTCGCGTGCACGGAAGCGCTGCTGCGCGTGATCCCCGACGCGCGCATGGAATGGACGCCGCCCGAGCGGAAGCGTCCGCTCGCTGATCTCGGCTTCCACGTCTTCCGTCTCTCGCTCGGCTTCGTCGAGGGGATGGACAGCCTGAAGTATCCGTCGACCGTGCACGAGGAGCTCGCACCGAAAGAGCTCAGAAGCGGCGACGGGCTCGCGCGTTACGGCGCGCTGGTGCGCGCGCGGATCTCCGGCTGGTTCCAGGGCGCGGGCGGCGACGAGTTCTCGCGCACCGTCGAGGCGTACTGGGGCCCGATCGGCGGCCACGACTTCCTCGAGCGCACGACGTGGCATGCGGCGCAGCACCTGCGCCAGCTCTACGTGCTCGCGTCGCGTCTCGGCGTGACGCCGCCGGGGCCGGAACCGGTCGACGCGTACAAGGATCTGCCGATGCCGAAGGCGATCTGGTAGTCGGTGGCGCGTGGTGTGGGTCGCGGCGGGTCAGGAGGGTGCCCCGCGGCGCCCTCTGACCCCGGCCCGCCGGCGCACGGTCCTGCTTCAGCTATTTCTACCTGACGGCGGCTGCCCGCTTCGCGGCCTAGGAAAGGGAACGGGTCACACCGCGAGAACTATCGAGTCGTCAGCCTTCTCGGAGACGGAGGCGCAGAGCGAACGATCTTCGGCGCTACACACTTCGGTTACGCGGACTGTCAGTCCTGTCCGCGAGGGGTGTCGCACCTTCCGATTGGCCTAATGAATGAGATGAGCGCTGTGCGGTCGGAAGCAGGCCAATTCCCTTTAGATCCGATTGAACCCCGCGACCGTCCGCTCGTTCGTCATTCTGCCCGTGGTCAGGGTGGTCCCGATCGCCGTTGCGTAACTGCATCCGTAATTGTCCGTTCACCCACGAAGAAGCGTTGACTTGGTAAGCGCCGTTCGAGCGGCGGCTTTGCCGCGACAATCCGACTCCGGGCGGAGTATCGAGGGGGGCCGTCGAGGCCCCCCTCGACCGTTAGGAGTGGTGCTCTTCCCAGGCCTCGGTCAAGCGGTGGGCGAGGGTGCGGTGGCGGCGGAAGAAGTACGCGAGCATCACGCTCGCGGCGAGCAGGTTCGCCACGAAGATCGTCCAGCCCGCGACCTCGTTGAGCACCCAGTGCGCCGCGATGACGATCGCGCCGAACGCGGCGACCTCGAACGCCGTGAACACGATGATCAGGAAGAAGACGAAGGTCGGCTGGCGCTCGGCGGCGGCGACGAGCAGCGACGCCGCGACGCCGAAGGCGAGGAACGCGAGGCCGTGGACGATCGTGTAGGACAGCACGGCGCCCGCGGGACTGGCCTGGCGCAGGAACGCGGTGGCGAGCAGTTGCGGCGTGCGGAACGGCTCGCCCTGGATCGTGTCGATCGCGAGGAACCACAGCGCGACGATCGCCGCGCCCGCGAGACCGGCGACGATGCCCTCGTGCAGCACGCCGCCCCACGAGCCGATGAGCGAGCGCGGAAGCGCGCGGTGGCCGATGAAGAAGTACCAGAGCATCGCCCCCGCGGCGAGCAGGTTGCCGACGAGGACCGCCCACCACACGAGCGCGCCGACCAGCGACTGCCCGAGCGCGCCCAGCGCGCCGAGGAAGAACGTCTCGAAGCACGCGAAGAGGATGATGACGGCGATGAAGAGCGTCGGCTCGCGCTCGCTCACCGCGATGAGGGAGGCGGCGATGATGCCGAACGCGACGAACGCGAGCCCGTGCAGGAGCGTGTAGCCGAGGATCGAGCCGAACGCGATCGGGATGCCCGTCGGGTCGCGGACTCCGTAGAAGACCGCGGTGCCGAGCAGCGCCGGCGTCAGGAAGGGCTTGCCGCGCGCGATGTCGAAGATCAGGAACCAGACCGCGACCACGGCCGCGCCGACGAGGCCCCCCGTGACCCCTTCGCGCAGGACCGAGCGCTGTCCCCCCACCATGGCGGGTAGTGTAGCGCGGTCAGTCGCGGGCCAGCCGAATGCCGTAATCCGAGTACTTGAGGTGCGGCGGGAGCGACGAGCGGTGCGCGACCGTGCTCCAGGGATCGGCGTGACGCCACGCGCCGCCGCGGCTCACGCGCCGGGTGCCCTCCGCGGGCCCGCGCGGGTTCTCGGCCGGCGAGACGGCGTAGTAGTCGTCGGCGTACCAGTCGGCGCACCACTCGTGACAGACGCCGGAGAGGTCGGTGAGACCGAACGCGTTTGCCGGCGTCGCGCCGATGCGCGGCAACGCGTGCCCGCCTGACTCGGGCGGGGGCGCGTCGCCCCACGGATAACGCGCGCCCTCGACGCCGCCGCGCGCCGCGCGCTCCCACTCCGCCTCCGTCGGGAGCCGCGCGCCCAGCCACACCGCGAAGGCGACGGCCTCGTCCCACGAGACACCGACGACCGGCTGCCGAGGGTCGTCGAAGCCGTCGCGGGTGGCGAAGGGTGGCGCCGGCGCGCCGGCGGCGTCGCGATAGCGCGCGTAGTCGGCGTTCGTCACGGGCGTCGTCGCGATCGAAAACGCGTCGACCCACGCGACGTGCGGCGGCCGCTCGGCGGGCCCGCACGTCTGGGATCCCATCGTGAAACGCCCGGCGGCGATGCGGACGAACTCCACATCCCAAAGTGTAGAATGCCTCGCGGTGCACGCGCGGACGGGAAGACGGCGCGGCGCGACGGCGTGGGGCGCACCCGGGGCGCAGAGCGAATGCGGAGGCAAGAGGAAGCGAAGCTTCCTCTG
>Ga0233425_10003227_pt1 | contig 30202 bp, 33 predicted proteins | sample Watercolumn_Towu_2_FD_181712 | JGI IMG/M metagenome (GOLD analysis project Ga0233425, IMG submission 181712) | Freshwater microbial communities from Lake Towuti, South Sulawesi, Indonesia - Watercolumn_Towuti2014_140_MG | ecosystem: Environmental > Aquatic > Freshwater > Lake | place...
AAACACCCTTTCTGAGGAGATGTTTATTATTGTACCATCAATATCAAAAATTGCAGTTTTTTCCATAATACCAAATTTTACAGGGCATAAGAGTGTCTTTCAATAAAAATTTATAAGTATAAAATTTTTATTGATACAAGCAGTTGATTATCAATGTTGTGCTGTTTCTAATCATAAATATTTATATAGAAAATAGTTAATTTTCAATATGTTGTATTTATATTTAATGCATATACAAAATATTGTATTTTCTTCTTGACAGGATATTTTTTTATGCTATTAATATTACCACTGTCAGGATGTTTGTGGCATACAATATATAGTGTCCCGGTTTATAGTTAAATTTTGATAAAATAAAGGAGGTGGTAGGAAAAGAAGAATTCTTAATCTCTGTATGTTTTTAGGTATGTATATGCTTTGTCGGGGTTATTTAAGAAGCGTGGAAAGAAGTAAGTGTTTATTTGGGTGCTGATGATTTTCTCGTTATAATAAAAATAATAAAGGAGATGCAATAAGATGACAACCGTGATGCTTGAAGAATCGATGGTAGAGAATATGGTTAATTGTACGGAATCAGAAAATATTCAGATGTTGATTGAAGAAAAATTGGTGGCGTTTGATACTGCAATTGAGGAACATAAGCTTTTGGAAATTGATGGTGATATTGGCGGTGATACACCGCAGGAACATCTTCTTAAAATTATTAACCATAAGTTAGAGTGTGCTTTTTCTATCAGTGTTGATGCAATCATTCGGCAGGATTTAGATTATGTTATTAAAGCGCTGGAAACAGGTATCACTACGCATCTCCATGGTGTTACCAGGATTGTTGGATATTACAGCCGTGTATCGAACTGGAATAAATCAAAAATTGGCGAATTAAACGATAGACATGTTGGAAACTATTCGGTAAGGTAAACAAAGGCAGATTTTCTCCCAAAAGACCCCTTTGTTAAGAGCCATTGCAGGGTAATGAAGCACTGCAATGGCTCTGTTATTTTATAACGCAAAATAAGCAAAGAGATTTTAGTTGTTACTCAAGTTCGAAAAGATTCAGCCTGTACCTGGAGTGGGTATTCTCACAGTAAGTACAGGGCATGGGGCTTTCCGTACAACTTTTTCTGCTACGCTACCCAGCATGACGTGAGAAAGTCCTGTTCTGCCGTGTGTGCCAATTACAATAAGATCTACGTTAATTTCAGTAGCGGCATTGATGATTTCGTGAAAGGGGATGCCACTGACAGCGATGGTTTCTACCTCTAAAACGTCTGTCGTCCCTTCCGGCAAGCTTTTTATCAAATCGGCGTGTATTTTTTGCATATCAATATTTTCTGCTTTGAAAGAACTGAACTTATATATTTCCGTATCGTATGGGCGAGAATCTACTACGTGCATAAGATATAATTTAGCCTCATCCTTTAATGCAAGGGAAATAGCATATTGTAAGGCGCGGTAAGAGCACTCAGAGTGGTCTATCGGACATAATATTTTTTTTAATGTAATCATACGCCTCCTGTTGTTTCGCATCGCTCCTTATAAAATGGGTTTTTAGCGTTAGAGTCCAACGCCATCAATAACTGTATTACAACCATTGCACTTTGAATTGACTATATTATTTTCAACAATTTGATATCCATATCTTTTGATGAGAGTTTTATTGCATGAATAGCAATACGTATTCTCTCCACCCTCATTTGGTACATTGCCTTCGTAAACATAACGTAGGCCTACTTCCAGGCCAATATCGCGGGCTAGTCTAAGGGTTGTTATGGGTGTCGGCTGTTTTTCTAAAAGACGGTACTTTGGATAAAAACGACTTACATGCCAGGGAATTTCAACACCCACACTTTTTATAAATTCTGCAATGTGTCTAAGTTCTGATACAGAATCGTTAACTTCCGGAATTATTAAAGTGGTGATTTCTATCCAAATACCCAATTCTTTATATGAGTGAATACAATCGAGCACTTCTTCTAATCGGGCGCCACATAGCTTTTTGTAGGTTTCCTTAGAAAAACTTTTTAAATCCACATTGGCCGCATGAAGATATGGCTGTATTTTTGTGAGTGCTTCACGTGTTGTATAGCCGTTTGTTACAAATAGATTTTTGATAGATTTTTGTGATGCAATTTGAGCGATTTCATAAGCATATTCGAAAAAAATGGTGGGCTCAGTATACGTGTAGGCAATACTTTTACAGTTGTATCTTATGGTTTCTTCAACGATCTGTTCGGGTGAAATGTCGTTGCCGATAATCTGATCATGGTCTTTTGGTAATTGGGAAATTTCGTAGTTTTGACAATTTAGACATCTAAAATTGCATCCTACGGTAGCGATGGAAAAAGAGGTTGTGCCTGGATAAAAGTGGAAAAGGGGTTTCTTTTCTATAGGATCGATGTTTTCAGATACAAGTTTTCTGTAAACAAGTGAATACAGTGTTCCTTCGCGATTTTCTCTTACTCTACAAATACCCTTTTTGCCATCTTCAATAATGCAACGATGACGGCAAAGATTGCATTTTACCTTTTTCTCGTTGAGTTTTTCAAAAAATAGGGCTTCTTTCATGGCCGTGTTATTTGTCAATAGTTCAAAATGTATCTTAAATCATAATCTTACAGTTTTTTGTTTATTCTAGCAAATATTTTTTAAGCTGTTATTTTGCTGCCGGTAGAGTAGTCGATGAATACAAAAAGAGATTTGAACGGCGGAAGAACGTTAGTGTTGTGACCGTTTGGAAGTAAACTGCTATAGAAAGTATAGAATGCTAAAGGGGTGTTTTGAGTGTTGAATTTATTCAGTACTGAAGTGTTTCTGTAATTTGATTAGCTACGAATTGAGAATAACGCCTCATGGAAAGCAAAATAAGTTTCCATCCGTATAAGGCACTTTTCTGATGCGTGCTGTCAAAGTAATGCTTTACAAGTTCAGCGACTTCGTTTTCGTTACTGTCAAAAACGCCGTCTGCTCCCCAGATAACATCTCCTGTATCTGTTGAAATCATACCTACTTTTACGCCAAGCAACATAGGTTCATAGGGTCGGTAGTGGGTTATATTTCCAAAAACAATAGCATCAACATCGTGTTTTTTCCTTAAATTAACTAAAATGTTGAGATTGATTGTGCCCTTATCCCATAATTTATCTTCCGGCATTAGGATGGGTTTGTTTCCTGTTGGTACAATGACTTCGAAGTTGCCTGTTTTTCTCAGTTCTACAGCAAAGGCCTCTGTTACTTCGTCTATAACGGCTTCTCTGTCGATATTATATTCAAAGGGTAAGAGAAGTACCCGTCCCATATAAATATTATGAAATATATCAGATTTATGATAGCTAAGCCTTGAATAACGGCTTGGCGATGTACTTGTGCACCCTATAATAGCCAACGAACATAATAACAAAGCTGTCAAAAAAGTAGCTTTCAACGAGCACCTCCAAATCTTTTTATTTATAAAGGATGTTATGCCTCGTTTGTAATAATTTACTGAGAATTAGCAGTATCTTTATTTTCCATGAATTGTTCTATTTTAAAACTGGTAAGTTCTTGCTTTGCCTTCGTTTCTTCCAGCTGTGCCCTGGCTAGTTCCATGGTTAAGTCTTCTATCTTTTTTAAATAGGGCTTGTGAACTTCGCTTAGCTCCTTGGTTAACCGTTCGTTTTCAACGGAAATCTGTTTGGCAGCTTCAAGTTGGCGTTTAAGTTCTTCACGTTCAGATTCAATCGCAGCTTTGTGTTCCCGTTCTTTCTTTAATTCTTCCTGAAGTGAATCGATTTTGTTCTGGCTTGCTACGAGGGCATCCTGCATGCTTCTGTATTCTTCAAGAATAGTGGTTTTTTTTCTGCCATCGCCTGTGTCAACCATAACAGTTGACCCTTTGGTTAAATAGCCGCTACTTTTGGGTGGAGTTTCTTCCTCAGACTTTGTGTCAGCTTTATGCTGGTCTTTCAAAGTCATTTTTGAAAATGTTGTGCAACCAAAAATAACTGCTATAAAGGAACAGATCGGAATCAAACGTACAATTTTTCCCATATTTTTTTCCTACTTTCAACAGGATGTCTAAAATTACTACTTTTTTATAAGATCAAACTCTTTATTTATTTTATTATTAACACAGTAGTTACGATTTAGCTTTATTCAGAAAATTTCCTATTATGAATTTATACGAGATAATATTCTGCTTTAAATAGCAAATATAGTACCAAGAAAGATATGCATCAAAGATGAGATCGAGTAGAGATAGAAAGTTTAGTTTTAAAAGTGGAAGTCATTTGTCTTATATTATCACTACAAATAATTGCAGAGCAAACAGCTATTCGAGTTCCTCCTGCACGAACCACACGCATGATATTTCCCAGATTAATAGAACCAATTGCAACGAATGGGATGGTGATTTCTTTCTTTACTTGCTCTAAATAATTCAGACCTACCGGAGGCTCATAATCCTTGGTTTTTGTGTAAAATAGCGGGCCTACACTAATATAATCAGCGCCTTCTTTTTGCGCCTTTCTTGCTTGTTGTATAGTGTGAGTCGAAATGCCAATTATTGTATCATTTTTGACTATTTTGCGAGCGGTACGTAAAGTTATATCAGATTGCCCAATATGCAATCCGTCTGCATCTACTTCTCTTGCAATTTCAGCGCGGTCATTAACAATAAAAAAAATTTTTGATTTGGTAGTTATTTTTTTAAACTCTCTGGCAAGAGAAAAATATTCACCGTCAGGCATGTTTTTTTCTCTTAACTGTACTGCATCTGCGCCGCCCTGGATAACTTCTTCAAGCGTTTCCAATACGTTTTTTTTAGCAAGATTGGAACTAATTATAACATATAATTTTATATGAGAAAAGTTTCCAGAAATATTTTGATTTCTTGTATTTGTCATAGGTAATTATATTGACACTTCTTCAACGTCTGATATAATCAAACTCCTTGATTTCCCACCAAAGCAATTGTTCAAACCTTAACAGTAATTTATGATATTGTAAATTTCCATCATTGTAAACACAAGTTTTATATAGAGTCTTTTGATTTATAATTAAGAATTAAAGAAATGGGTTTCTGAAAAATGTCTGAAGCAAGAGAACATTGTGGCTTATTTGGGGTTTATGGTTGTGAAGATGCCGTTGAAAGGGTTTATTACGGTTTGTATTCTTTACAGCATAGAGGAGAGGAAAGTGCTGGCATAGCGTCTACAGATGGAAAAGATATTGTGTTTTATAAAGGGATGGGGCTAGTGAATGATGTTATCAAGCCGCAAACACTAAAATTCCTCAAAAATCCTATTGCAATTGGACATGTCAGGTATTCTACCATCGGTTCAAGTAATATTGGTAATGCACAGCCGTTAGTAGTGGATTATTATAAAGGGAAAGTTGCTGTAGCTCATAATGGACAACTCACCAACGCAAAGAAGCTTCGTGATGAGTTTGAAGCTAATGGTTCTATATTTCACACTACTTCGGATACGGAGGTTATTGTTCATCTTATGGCGAAGCCTCTGAATATGATGCAGAGAAGCTTATCCCTTGTGTTAAGCCAACTGCGCGGTTCGTTTTCGCTGCTGTTTTTAACACCAGAAGAAATGGTTGGGGTGCGGGATCTGCATGGTTTTAGACCGTTGGCTTTGGGACGGTTAAATAATGGTTATGTAATGGCTTCTGAGACTTGTGCATTAGATCAGGTTGGTGCAGAATATATTCGTGATATTAATCCCGGTGAGGCTGTTTATGTCGGGAAGAATGGGGTCAGAAGCGAATATTATTGTCCCAGGGAATATATTAAGCCTGCCTTTTGCATATTTGAATTGGTATATTTTGCAAGACCCGATAGTAAGGTCTACGGTGAAAATGTTCACATGTTTCGTAAGAAGTTGGGGGCTAAGCTTGCAGAAGAGTCTCCTGTTGATGCAGACGTAGTAATTTCCGTGCCAGAGGGTGGGAACTCCGCTGCAATTGGCTATTCCCATTATTCAAAGATACCGTTCGATAGAGGTTTCATTCGTAATCATTATGTGGGAAGGACGTTTATATTACCGGAACAGGACAGAAGACACCGTATCGTGGAGCTCAAGCTAAATGCATTAAAAGAAACCGTAGAGGGGAAACGGGTAGTTGTTGTTGACGATTCTATTGTCAGAGGGACGACGTCGAAGTCACGCTTGGGATTATTGAGAAAGGCGGGTGCGAAAGAGATTCATGTAAGGATTAGTTGTCCGCCACATCGCCACCCCTGTTATTATGGAATCGATTTTCAGAAAAAAGGCGAACTCATAGCTGCCGACCATACCCTTGAAGAAATCAGACAATTCCTGGGTGTGGAGAGTTTACGTTATCTCAGTGTAGAAGGGATGATGAGTTGCGCGACACAGCCGGGGCAGAATTTTTGTAATGCCTGTTTTACGGGCAATTATCCCACTATTATTGAAGAAGACACAAAAAAGCTGGCTGAAGGTGAAGCACAACATTTGAAAGAGCTTGAGAAGGTTTGTTAAATGTGCCACGAATAAAGGATATCCGGGGATAGTTTGTGAAAATACGTGGTAAAACACTTCATATTTCATATTCGGTTTGTATTGTTCATAGCTGAACTTGATGATGCTTAAAAATCCGCTATACCTTATAAAAGGTGTTTTTGGCAGAACCTTTTATATCTTTCCTCGCCGGCCTGAGCGCATTCAGGTTGAAATTACCAACCGTTGTAACTATACATGTGGTATGTGTCCTCGTGAATCCTTCAACTTACCGGAAAGCGATATTCCCCTTGATTTTTTTAAAAAAATTATCGACAGGATTGAATTCCCGTACAACATTACCCTTACGGGTTGGGGAGAACCCTTGTTACACCCTTCGCTTATGGATATGATTGCCTATGGAAAAGGGAAGGGGCATACTATTGGCGTGACCACAAATGGTTTGTTACTGGCTTCCTTTATTGAGAAATTTATTGAAAAACCACTTGATAAGTTAACCATATCGCTTGATTCTGTTGAAAACAATAATGAGGGAGAAAATGGTCATCCTTCAAATAAGGTAGTATTAAAAAATATCGAAACTCTCGTCCGGTCACGCGGCACGAAGAAAAAACCAATGATTACCATTCAGATAACCATGCATGGTAAGCAGCAGTGCCTGGATGCAGTCAAATATGCCGGAGAGGTGGGAGTAGATCGTGTGTATCTGGTGCGTTTAAATATACCTTTCGGAAGTAATAGTTTTAAAAGACCGAGCCTGGAAGATGAATTGGAAATCTACAAAAAATCTGAGGAAATTGCTAAAAAATACGGGCTTCAGGTAGATAACAACTACACGGCATTTGAGAGCGGCTTGCTTCGATCCTTTTATAAACGACTTCGTCCTATGATGTACCGGTTTGACAAATATTGTCCGAAACCGTATGACTATCTGTATATTAATATAGATGGCAGGGTAACGCCGTGTTGCGATCTTCCGCGATATGAGGTGGGCAATATATTAAAGCAGAGTATAGAAGAAATATGGAATGGCGAAAATATGCACTATTTCCGCGAACACCAGAACGATGTCTGCGGAAGTTGCGATGCCTTGAGATTGACACATCTGAGTTAATGGTGACATGGTATTTTATGTGCATAATATTGAGTATTTCACGCTAAATAATTATGAGAGAAACGGACTGTAAATCGGCAGGGAAGTAGTGCTATGGTATTGATGCCGTATGGTAAAGCATTTTTGTTGTTGCTGTTCGTGTTTGTATGGATACGAACCGGCTTTGGGCAGACGCAGGATATAAAGGAGGAATTTCAATATAAGCCTCCACAATTCTTGTATGAGGTGAAATGTTCAAAATGTCATTCTCTTGAACGGGTGTTTGCTGAGCCGAAGTCGGAGGATGGCTGGGAAATCTGTGTTGCCAGAATGATAGAAAAAAGCCCGTTATGGATTACACCTGAAGAGGGTACACAGATATTGGATGAAATTGTTCGGGGAAGAAAAGATGTTGTATCTTCCACACCCCAGAAAAAGTATAATGATGCTCAAATGCTTTTTATCGATCGGTGTACAAAATGTCATTCAGTAAATAGGATACTTATTCAGGACAAAACACGGGAAGAGTGGCTGGAGACGGTGTTGCGGATGCGCGATAATGCCCCCAAATTGTTTTTGGAAGAAGACATTCCGGTTCTGACGGAATTTCTTGCTGAAAGAGGAAGGATATTACGAGACGATAGTGCTGCCAGAGTAATGGTAGATAAATGCCTTGTCTGTCACGAAGGTGGCAGGATACTTTTGGAACGCAAGACCAAAAAGGATTGGGAAAACTGTGTGACCGATATGCGTGACAAGGCAAGGGAGAAATTGAACAAATCTTGGTTTTCTAATGATGAATTTAGGCTTATTGTCGATCTTCTTGTGAGAACACAGGGGTTATAATTTTGACAGGATAGACAGGAATTGCCGTGTGGGATCCGCTCATGAAAGAAAAAATTCTGAGAAAATACAAGTTAACAGACTACGATAAGCAGGAAGAATACGCCTTACGATATTGGGCATCCAAATCTATAGAGAAGAAAATGGATGCTATGGAGCAAATCATTAAAAACTTTTATGAGTTGCAAGGAACGAACTTGCATGAGCAACGATTACAAAGAGTTCTTAAAATTGTTAAGCTGTCACAAAGTTAAGTATGTGATAGTCGTCACCCATGCAGTAGTTGCATATTCGAGACCAAGGGCAATGGGAGATTTGGATGTTTTAATAGAAATTAAAGAGCATCAAAAAGAAAGATAAACTATGGAAATAGCTCCAAGAATTAGTGTTGATGAGAAGGTACGGTTTGGCAAACCAGTTATTACGGGTACCCGTGTTCCTGTAGATCTCATACTGGGTAAATTAGCTGGTGGAATGGCTTGTGAAGAAGTTATGGCTGAGTATGAGATTACGCGGGAGGGATATATTAGCGGTTCCCGATTACGCAGCCAAAACCTTGTCAAGCGAAGAAATTAGGGCAGTAAATTAACATATACCGTAGCGTTGATTATTTACGGAGATTTTTTAGATATGAGAAAATTGGCTACTTTTGAAATAATTGAAAAGAAAATAGAAAAACTTACACCCCAAGAGCAATTAAAATTAGTAAAACGACTGACTCGCAGATTAAGAAAAAAGTATGTCTCTGTGAAAAAAGAACTCGAATGGAAAGAACTTTATGGCTTAGGAAAAGGATTGTGGAAAAAAGAAGATGCCCAGGGATTTGTTGATTGTCTAAGAGAAGAAAGGCGGTGGTAATAATGGAAACTATGACAATAGATGAAAAACTTCATAAGCTAATAAATGAGCTAGAATTCAAGGATGCCAAAGAGGTAATAAAAGATTCTTTGGTTACAGAAATTCTTTATAGGATTTCAAAGTATTCTGAAGAAGAAGAACGTTTCAAAAACAAATACAGCAAAAATTTACTCGAATTCAAAAAAGAATACGAAGCCGGAGCGGAAGATTTCGGAAAATATGATGATTTAATGGCGTGGGAATTTGCCCAACAAGCGAAAGAATACTGGAATAAAAAACTGGAAGAATTAAAGAGTGTTATATAAGCTTATAGAAGAATTCTCTGACATTATTGTTAGTTATAATGTCTTTGAATACAAACGATACGGTTCTGCAATATCGCTTGTTGCTACAATCAATTTCCCAAAGGGTTCTTCACTGTTTATAAAAGATTATTTGTTCTTGGATGGCAAAAGGAAATATTCTTATCATTGGCAAGATGCTGATGGTAGTTTAATAACACGGTGGGATAATTCTCCACATTATAGAGAAGTAGCTTCATTTCCACATCATAAACATTTGCGGAACGGTATTGCTGAATCAAAAGAAAGAACCCTTAAAGATATACTAAAGGTCATAAGAGACACTATTCATAATTAATTTGATATAAAGACAACAAAAAGATGAAAATTACCTTTCTCGTACCGCCACCCATTGATGGAAATATTCCTGAGCGGGTTGCAGGTTGCGCATATCTGCTCTATTATGTTCCGAATATTTTCCTGCTCAGTGCTGCTGCCGTTCTGGAAAAGGCAGGGTATGAAGTTCGATATATTGAAACTACCATCAAAAAGTGGGATCAAAAACAATTCCGCACATTCCTGAGGGAGGATTTGAGTGATGTTTACAGCGTGTATTCCGTCAATCTCTCCCAGGAGACGGATATGCAGGCGCTTAAAGATGTTCGCCAAATACGAGGCGATGTGCCGATTATCTTCTTTGGCCCTGCGCCGTCCGACAGACCGGCAGAATTTGTTGCTGATGCACAGACCTATGTCGTCAGGGGTGAACCGGAATATACAATGCTTGAGCTGGTCAAGGAACTGGAATCCAAGTCGAATATTAAAGATATAAAAAGCGTATCTTTTAGAGCCAACGACAAAATCATCCATAGTACTAATCGAGAACCGATAGAAGACCTCGACTCATTACCCTTTCCGGCACGACACCTCCTGGAAGAAAAGGATGTCTATTATAACCCCAAGTTAGGGATGCGTCCCTTTACGGCCGTCTTCACTTCCCGGGGATGCTCGTATCGTTGTATTTATTGCGTCCCTTCTTCCCTGAGTTTTTCACGGGAACTTGAATATAAGCACCATCTGGGTAAAAAACCGCCGGTAAGAAAGAGATCGCCTGAGAATATTATCGAGGAATTCAAATTACTAAAATCCCAGGGCTACAGGGCTGTAAACGTCCAGGATGACCAGTTTGTGTGGGGTGAAGAGCGGACCGTTAAAATCTGTGAAGGTATCAAAGATATGGGTATTGTTTGGGGGTGTTCGGCTCGGTCAGACCACCTGACAGAACCGATTGTGAAGGCAATGGCAGAGGCACACTGCAAGTTTATTGACCTTGGCGTTGAATCTTTTAATCAGGAGATTCTGGATTATGTAAAAAAGGATATTGATGTAAAGAAGAATGAAGAGGCAATTCAATTGGTCAAAAAATACGGTATCTCCGCCAAGATCAACATCATGTTCGGCGCTTCGCCGCTGGAAACGATGGATACCATAAAGAAAAACATGGATGAGGTCAAACGTTTGAAAGTTGACCAGGTGATGTATAATATTGCCAATCCGTTTCCGGGTACGGATTTTTATAAGATTGCGAAAGAAAACAGTCTGTTTGTGTATGGAGACTATAAGCCTGTCAATGTGGCAAAGGAAGCCAATATCGCTTATCCGCATCTCGGCAAGACAGACCTTGAAAAGGCCGTGCGCCGAGCTAATTTTGCATTTTTTCTCACGCCCCGCTTTGTCCTGAAAAATATACGGCGATTAGGTTCTTTTGATTCCTTAAAAGCGATGTTCAGGAAACTCTTTTAGACAAAGAGAAGGATTTCTTCTTCTGGTTTTCTGTAGCCTTTGTGGTAAAGGTATTTTCTGATGAAAATTTCTGTCCTTATTCCTGCTTACAATGAGGAACACTCCATTTCTTCGTGTTTGAACTCCCTTGTTTCCGTCGCTTATTCTAATAAGGAAATTATTGTTATTGACGATGCGTCAACCGACCATACCGTGCAGGTTGTTGAGAAATACCACGATAAAGGTGTAGTTTTAGTAAGACGGGAAAAGAATGGTGGAAGGGCTGCCGCATTAAATTCAGGACTACGACATGCTACCGGTGATATTATTGTGACAACGGACGCAGATACAATCGTGCCTCTTTCCTGGCTGCAGAGCTTCAGGGTGCAATTTGAACAAAAAGGCGTTATTGCGGTAGGGGGAGCGTATCAGGCGCACAACAAAGATAAGCCGTTAGTGGATGCAACCAGCGTTCTGGATCAGATTATGAACGGGGTATTCAAGAAATCGATGATTCCCAACAAATTGTCCGGAGTAAATTCCGCAATCCGCAAAGATGTTTTACAGGATTTAGGTGGTTTTGACGAAAACTCATGGTGGAGTGAAGATTCTGAGTTGGGTTGGAAATTAAGCAGAATCGGTACAGTAGTTTACAATCCTGAAAATATCGTGAGTACACAATACCCTGAGACATGGTCAGGCGTTTGGAAAAGAAAGTATTACTGGGGATATGCAATGGGATTGAAATTTCGGGAGCGAATGCAATTCAACATAAAATTATGGATACGTCCATTGGTATTTATTGCACTTTTCACAAGTCTTTTGGTATCATTGGCGGCAATACCACGCGGGGGAAATGTTTGTTTTGCGTCGGGTATGTTTTTCTTGTTATTGTTAAGTTCTCTAACGATAGTGTATATTCCATTGGGGATTATCACAATGAAGAGGTATGGAGATCGAATATCTTTAAAGACAGTATCTTTGCTTGCCGTTGTGCCGATCGTTCGTGAGTTTGCTTATGTATATGGCATGAGTTCCGGATTTTGCAAGGGGAGGGTGAAATCAATAAAACCTTCATGGAAAAAATGAAACTATAGCAACGGAAAGTAAATGGGAAACCATCCTAAGATATCAGTAACAGTTTATCCAACAATTACAGGTATTATATGAAAAAAATAATAAAAGAAACGATTTCATACAAAGATGCAGGTGTCGATATTGACACAAAAGGGCAATTTACTACTGACATTTATTCAAAGATGCAAACCACTTTTGGCACACGAGTGATTGAGAATCCGGATGGTTTTGGCGGTTTGTTTGCATTGAATTCACGCCTGAAGAAATATCGTCAGCCTGTCCTCGTTTCGTCCACCGATGGAGTGGGTACAAAACTGAAGATCGCATTTATGATGAAAAAACATGACACAATCGGAATCGATCTTGTTGCCATGTGTGTTAACGACATTATTGTCCTGGGTGCCGAGCCTCTTTTTTTACTGGATTATCTGGCGAGCAGCAAAATCATACCAGGCGTGCTTCACGAGGTGTTGGACGGCATTGTGGAAGGGTGCCGTCAGGCAGGTTGTGCCCTTATTGGCGGTGAGACACCTGAAATGCCGGGGTTCTACCAGGAAGGAGAATATGATATCGCAGGTTTTGTTGTGGGTGTTGTTGAAAAGGATAGAATTGTTAGTGGGAAGGCGATTAAACCGGGTGATGTTATTATAGGTTTAGGCTCCAATGGCATCCACAGCAATGGATTTTCACTTGTGAGAAAGGTCTTTTTCGATAAGGCCAGGATGAAGTTAACCCAGAAGCTTGCCCGATACGGCTTACATACGACGCTTGGCGAGGAATTGATAAGGCCGACAAAGATTTACGTAAAAACGATTCAGAACATTTTGAATATATGCAAAACAAGGAATGTAATAAAAGGAATGGCCCATATTACCGGGGGAGGGCTTATAGAAAACGTACCACGTATATTGCCCGATGGTTGTGCTGTCAGGCTGGAAAGAGCTAGATGGGAAGCCCCAAAAATATTTAGCATTATACAGGACATCGGTAATGTCGGAAACGAGGAAATGTTTCATGTTTTCAATATGGGTATAGGTATGGCGCTGATTGTTTCTCGGACGGACGTTGAAACAGTGCTGAACAATCTGAAAAAATTAAAAGAAACGGGCGTTATTATCGGGGAAGTTGTAAAAGGTAATAGAGTTGTGAATATCGTGTAAATGCGGGACTGTTTGATGTATCGTTCTGATACTGAATACACAAATATGTTTTTCTCAAGGTGCGTCAGGTGAGGGGAATGATTCGTTTGCGCATGATTTTAACAAGCTCTTTATTTTGATATATTGAGGAAGTTATGAAATCACTAAAAGCAAAAGTGTTTTGTAAAGATAAAAAACTGTTTTATGTGTACTGTAATGAAGGCTATGCACAAGATTTGAAAATTACATCCGATAAAATTGCCGGAAAGACCGATTACGATTTTTATCTTAAGGAAAAGGCAGACAAATACAGAACGGAAGAGCAAAAAATTTTAGAGTCCGGGCAGATTGAAGAGAACGAAGAGAAATGGGTACATGATGGGGAGGAGTGTTACCTGCATACGGTGAAGTTTCCGGTCAAAGACGAGAAGGGGCATATCATTGGGTTGATGGGAATACTGTTTGACATTACTGATTTTAAGCGTATGCAAAAGGAAGAACAGGATTTTTCACCTTCCAGCGCTCGTTTATTCTCGTCTCTTTCGTCTATATTTATATTTATTGATGAAGATAATAAGGTGGAGCAATGGAATGATATTGCTGAAAGCACTTTTGGCATAGCGGCAGGCGATGTTGTTGGCCGATCATTTTCGGAATGCGGTATCAAATGGGGTAATATAGAAATTGACAAAATCGTTATAAGTTGCAGAGGGAAGAGCGAGCCGGTCCGTGTAAATGATGTCCCATACGAATGCCCCAATGGGGAAAAAGGGTACTTGGGCATTACGATGATTTCCGATGTGGAATACTGTGGAACACATTTTGGGGTGATATTGATAGCAAGAGATATTACAGACCGCAAACTGATGGAAAGTCAGTTAACCCAGGCACAAAAACTGGAATCGATCGGCCAACTGGCAGCCGGTATTGCTCACGAAATCAACACTCCTACCCAATATATCGGTGATAATACCAGATTTTTACAGGATGGATTTGGTGATTTGTGTAAACTGATTGAAAAGTATGCCGGGTTATTGGAGGCATGCAAAGCGGGCAATGTAAGCGCGGATCTTATCAGGGAAATTGAAGAAACTGAGAAAAAAGCGGACTTGGAGTATCTCATGGAAGAGATACCGAGGGCAATCGAACAATCACTGGAAGGAGTCGATAGTGTTGCCAAGATTGTGCGTGCAATGAAGGAATTTTCTCATCCAGGAACGGAAGAAAAAGTACCGATCGATATTAATAAGGCTATCGAAAGCACGGTTACGATGTCGAAAAATCAATGGAAATATGTGGCAGATGTCGTTACAAACTTCGACACTTCATTGCCGCTGGTAAAGTGTCTGCCCAGCGAAATTAACCAGGTAATTTTGAATATTGTTGTTAATGCGGCTCATGCAATAGGCGATGTTGTGGGCAAGAGCGGTGATAAAAAAGGAATTATTACTATAAGCACTGTGCAAGATGGAAATTGTGTGGTGATTCGCATTCAGGATACGGGCACGGGGATACCCGAATTGGCAAGAACGAAAATCTTTGATCCCTTTTTTACCACGAAAGAAGTTGGCAAAGGGACGGGGCAGGGATTGGCAATTTCCCATGATATTGTGGTAAAGAAGCATGGAGGGACAATTACTTTTGATACTGAGATGGGGAAAGGAACCGCATTTAATATCCGGTTGCCTGTTGACGGGTAAATCAACTGATGCGGCGCGATTCGCTTAATAATATATATTTTATAAATAAGCCATAGTATTTATGAAAAAAATACTTTTTGTAGATGATGAACAAAAAGTGCTTCAGGGTCTTCAGAGGACTTTGCGCCCTATGCGTCATGAGTGGGAAATGGAATTTGTTTCAAGCGGGCAGGAGGCGTTGGAAATGCTTTCTAAAATGCCTTTTGATGTAATCGTTACCGATATGCGTATGCCAGGCATGGATGGTCTCCAGCTCCTGAAGGAAGTCATGAAGAAGAATCAAAATATTGTTCGGATAGTTCTGTCCGGGCAAACCGAACACGAAGCCTTTCTATCATCGGATCTTATTGCTCATCGGTTTATGTCGAAACCGTGTGATGTTGAGGCGCTCAAAGTTACTATTGCTCAGGCTTGTAAACTGGAAAATTTGTTGGCTGATGAGACGCTGAAGAAAATAGTGCTGCAACTGGAATCACTGCCTACGTTACCCAGCCTATATACTGAAATAGTGGATGCTTTGCAATCGCCCAATACCTCTATTGAGAGAATAGGGCAGATTATATCGAAGGATATCGGGATGACTGCAAAGGTGCTGAAACTGGTTAATTCAGCATTTTTTGGGCTTCGCCGTAAGATTTCCAGTCCGACCGAAGCGGTTGTCTTTCTGGGGTTGAATACGATAAAAGCGCTTGTTTTGTCGTATAGCGTGTTTTCTGCGTTTGATAATGTTAAATTGCGGGGATTTTCGGATAATCTTTGGAGACACAGCTTATTAGTGGGGTCGTATGCAAAACAAATCGCTACCGCTGAGAAATGTGAGTCAAGAATAATTAGCGATGCGCTGATTGCAGGTATGCTTCATGATATCGGCAAATTGATACTTGCCGCAAATGTGTCGGAACTTTTTACTAAGGCCATTACTATGGCGAATGAGAGAAAAATGTGCAGCTGGGATGCTGAACAGGAGATATTTCATGGAACACATGCCGAGGTGGGCGCCTATCTGATTGGGCTTTGGGGTGTATCGGATTCGATTCTTGAGGCGATTGCGTTTCATCATGCTCCGTTAAAATCAAATGACAAGACGTTTAATTTGGTAACAGCGCTGCATGTCGCTGATGTGTTTGGGAATGAGGCGTATCCTGTTGAATATGTGGATATACAGGTGGATAATGCCTATATAAGTAACTTGGGTTTGGCAGAACGTCTTTCCGTTTGGAAAGAATCATGCATAGCCGTTGAAAAGGAAGGAGGCGTTAATGTCTGAAAAAGTGCTTTTTGTAGATGATGATGCCAATATTTTGGCCGCCTATCAGCGGCAATTACGTAAACAATATGCTGTCGATACTGCCCTTGGGGGGGAATTGGGATTGGAGAAAATCAGAAATTCCGGACATTATGCGGTTATTGTTGCGGACATGAGAATGCCAGGAATGAATGGGGTTCAGTTTCTTTCAAAGGTGAAGGAATGTACTCCCAATACTGTCCGGATGATGCTCACAGGCAACACAGACCAACAGACTGCAATCGATGCCGTGAATGAGGGGAACATCTTCCGATTTCTTAACAAACCGTGTCCTCCCGATGTGATGAGCAAGGTGATTAGCGCCGGAATAGAACAGTATCGGCTGGTTATGGCGGAAAAGGAGTTGCTGGAAAAGACATTGCGTGGAATTGTGAAAGTGCTGACGGACATACTTGCGCTGGTTAATCCTGCCGCCTTTGGTCGTGCATTAGCGGTAAGACGCATTGCGAGAAAATTGTCGGAACATCTTACAGTAGCCAAGTCATGGCAGATGGAAATAGCCGTGATGCTGTCTCAATTAGGATATGTTGCGATACCGAAAGAAGTGTTGTCAAAACTGTACAGCGGAATAACTCTTTCAGAAAAAGAGTTGCAAATATTTGAATCGTATCCACAGATAGGATATGAATTGATTGCCGGAATTCCCCGGTTGGAAGCGGTTGCCACTATTATTGCGTATCAGGAGAAACATTTTGACGGGTCCGGTATGCCGCACGAGGGGAGACGCGGTGAGGAGATTCCTTTAGAATCCCGCATCATTAAACTCGCACTTGATTTTGAATCGTATCTTTCCTCAGGATTTTCCGGTAGTGATGCGTTAGACCTTGTAAAGACGAGGGAGGGGTGGTATGACCCCGCCATTGTAAAACTGCTTGAAACAATTATCTCAAATGATGTTAAAAACGAAGCAAGAACGGTTAGGATAGATGAGCTTACTTCTGATATGATTGTGGATGAGGATATAGAGGATATTGTTTCCGGAGAAATAATTATTCCCAGGGGACATGAGGTAACTCAGTCAATGTGTATGCATCTTAGAAATTTGGCGGTGATAGAGAAGATTAAAGACAGGATAAATATTATCGTTGCGGGGAATACAGAGCAGTCCGCACAACAGTCCCGCTAAGGAATAAACACTGATTATCGCTAAAGGTTGTCCGTGTATAAAAGTTACGGAGCTGAATAGCTGTTTCTGATGTTTCTGCCTTTCAGAACCCCATACGTTGTGCAGATTATAACATAACAGCTTAGGGAGGTGGAAAGGGCTAATGCAGGTGATATTACAAAAAATACAATAGCTGCGGAAAATTCCAGCGTCATCGCAACAAGGCCTTGTTTTATGCCAATTTTATTTGTAACATTGAAAAAAGGAATTTTGCTTATCATAAAGATTCCGAGACAAATAACAATAAATGGCAAAACTGCACAGATAACTTCTGCGCCCAGTTTTGTTTGAATAAAATGGTTGAGAATAGTTAGCTGTGCTACCGTTCCTCCGGAAAGCGTGGTTGGCAATCCGGTAAAAAAATGTCCCGGCAGTTTTGTGTTTTCATCCTTTTGAGCATTGAACCTTGCCAGGCGAAAAGCTGAGCATATCGTAAAAAACAATCCGATACCCCACAATGCAATAACCGGCAAAGTGTCGCAGGTTTTTATCATCAATAATGCCGGAGCAATACCGAAGGTTATGAGGTCTGCCATAGAATCTAATTGAGCCCCTGTTTTGCTTGTGCTTTTCATCATACGGGCCAATCTTCCGTCAAATGCATCCAGTGCCATCGCAGTTACAATCAGCCACGCAGCAATTTCAAAACTATTGTTTAAAATACAGAGAATCGAAACAAAGCCGCACACCATATTCCCTAAAGTGATAAGAGTGGGTAATTTTTCTTTTATTTTCAACGATGAACCTCCGGTTATAAACTTTTTTAAGGTCAACAGAGAGAACAACAAAAGCAAAAAACATAAGACAAAATATTGACTCTAAATCACCACACAAAAACAATGCCTGTTCGCCAAAAAGGTTGAATTTTTGATAAAACTATACAACGTATTATATTGATAATAGTTATGATTAAGTGACTATATTGGATTTGTTTGTTATGGCGCGATTCTGTAGTTAGGTTGCAGTAAATTTACTGCGGCAGGTATTGTGAAAATACTGCGGTTAAGACAAAGAAAGGTTTTCTGTGTTTTTTTTCGTAAATACAAGAAATCTTGTAATTTAAATCTTTTTTCTTGACAGCATTAATTGATTGTGTTAGCTTCGAGTAAAATTTTGTGGATTGAGCGGTTAGGGTTAATTTGTAGTGTTATTCCTGCTAAGTCTGAGAGAAAATTAATATACGGGAGAAAGCGAAATGGATGCGTACAAAAAATATATAACAGAATTGGTTGGTACGTTTGCGCTTGTGTTTATAGCGGCTGGTTCTGTGTGCGCCGATTTTTATTTAAGGCAGGCAGGTGGTCAGGGATTTGGTCTTTTGGGTATTTCCGTGGCGTATGGCGTAGTTGTAATAGCCATTATTTATGCTACGAATTACATATCCGGTTCGCATGTAAATCCGGCAGTAACTGTGTCGTTCTGGATTACAAAGCGGATGGATCCCAACACGGCTATTATGTATATAATTTCGCAAATTGCCGGAGCAACTTTGGCAGGAATTACATTAAAGACGCTTTTTCCCGATGCGATTAAAATCGTACATTTGGGAACGTCTGTGTTGTCTTCCGGCAGTACGGTGGGACAGGGAATATTAATGGAGTTTATCGTTTCTTTCTTATTGATACTAACGATTTATGGCACTCTTATTGACAGAAGGGCTCCGGCGGGTTTTGCCGGTGTTGCTATCGGACTTGTGGTGCTTTTTGGAACTTTGATCGGTGGCACGGTGAGCGGCGGAGCAATGAACCCTGTTCGCGTGTTCGGCCCTGCTATAGCCTCTGGCCATTTTGTACACCACTATATATGGTGGATAGGCCCTATATTGGGAGGAATTGCAGCCGGTTTCGTTTATGATAAGCTTTTCTCAGAGAACAGAAGATAAATCAGATTTCGGCAATTTCTCGGTGTAGAACGAAGAGTCTCTTCGTTCTACAATCATAACTTCGAGATTCCTATACATTCAATTAAATGGCAACGTGGACGTCAATGTGCATGTTGCCGTTTTTGTTGAGAGCAAGAATTGTTTGATATTGATGCTGTATTAAAGATAATTCACCTGGAAAACAAGCAGTTCATTGAACCTGTCGTTACCACTATTTCCAGGCAAAGAACGCCTTTTCATGTCCTGATTTCCTGTCTCTTAAGCCTCAGAACAAAAGATCAAACCACACGGGAGGCGTCAAATCGGCTCTTTGCTGTGGCGGATAATCCTCAAAATATGATGAAACTTCCCGTAGCAAAGATAGAAAAACTTATCTACCCTGTCGGTTTTTACCGGACAAAGGCATTGCGGATTAAAGAAATCTGTGAGGTGTTGGTCACGTCATATAAGGGGAAGGTGCCTGACGATATTGATGATCTGCTGAAGCTGAATGGCGTGGGTCGTAAAACAGCAAACTTAGTAGTTTCTTTGGGATATGGTAAACCGGGTATTTGTGTGGACACGCACGTTCACCGGATTGTTAACCGCTGGGGTTATGTCAAAACAAAGAATCCTTACGAAACAGAGTTTGCTCTCAGGGAAAAACTTCCCAGGAAGCATTGGATTACCATTAACGATCTTTTGGTTACATACGGTCAGAATATTTGTGTGCCCCTGTCTCCCAAGTGCAGTATATGTCATATAAATTCATATTGCAGGAAGGTTGGCGTAACAAGGCAAAGGTGATTCGATACTAATGGATACGAGGTGTGCTTCACAATGTTTTGGAATGTGGTTTTATTCTATGAGGCTGGGTCATACATCCAATTTTACGGATACGCAATTCTTGCCTGTAGTTTTATTATGTTCCATGAGTTGATCGATTCTTTTCAAGAGGCTGTTTATGGTGTCGTTGGGACGTATCATTGTTGCGCAGACCGAGACGGTAACGCCGAAGGCTTTTGTTCCAACGGAAAGAGCTGACCGTTCGACAAGAATGCGGATTTTGTTTGCCAGAGAATACAGGTGGTCTTCCCGGATATTTGCTGCTATTACAAGAAATTCCTCACCACCCCACCGCCCCACAATGTCAACCGCTCTTACACTATTTAACAGCGTTCTGGCAACCATCTTCAGTATATTGTCACCGACCTCTCGTCCGTATGCTTCATTTGTTGTTTTAAACTCATCTATATCTATAAAATAAATTCCATACGACCAGCCATACCTGTGAATTACACCGAATACAGATTTCAGGTTCATCTCCAGTCCAAACTTTTTCATAACCCCTGTAAGCGGATCAAGTAAAGCGCATCTTTCAATTTCTTCTATCTTGTGAGTAAATTCAATCTTTGAGGAATTATCACGGAACTCTTCGACCGCCCCGATGATTTGGCCATCGTGCCCTTTTATTGGTGCAGTGCGGATCAATATGGGTACACGGTGTCCGCCTTTGTGACGTGCGTACACCTCCATGCTATACGGTTGCCCGGTAGTGATTGATTTTAAAGCCAGGCACTCTTTCTCACAAACATTGGTTCCTTGTCCGTCCACGTATGTAAAAATGTCGCCGTGGCAGCACTGACCGACAGTTTCGGCGGTATTATAACCGGTAAGCCCCTCAGCCCCCTTGTTCCAGTATGTGATGAGTCTGTTCCGATCAACAATAAATATTCCTTCAGAGAGACTATCCAGAAGGGTTTTGTATAAATTGCCATTTTCCATGAATACATTTCCTTGTTTATTTCTTAGGGAGGATAATTCCTGGATTTTTCAATTATTGTGTAACCAGATGCCTAGGTGGGCATTATAGACCCGAAAATGCGATTTGTCAATTCTTAAAAGATTTCCTGGATAATCTTCAGCATTTCTTTATGGACAGTTTTTGTGCCTGCGATGATATTGCCGGTTTTTAAATATTGATCGTTGCCATCGAAGTCGGTGACCACACCTCCGGCTTCTTTCACAAGAAGCGCTCCGGCTGCCATGTCCCACGGAGAGAGGGCGCATTCAAAGAATCCGCCGAAGATGCCGTCTGCCGTATATGCAAGATCAAGACTGGCAGAACCGCACCTTCTGATGCCGGAGGCATGCATAAATAATTCTTTAAATACCCTGAGATACTTATCAAGAACATCTTTTATCCTGAAAGGGAAGCCCGTGGCAATCAGAGACGTGTTTATGGCAGTGGTTTGTGAAATACGGATCTGTTTGTTGTTTTTGAAAGTGCCCTCTCCCCTGATTGCAGAATAAAAAATTTCTCTTTGAGGCTCATAAATGAGACCGACGAGTAATTCCTCCTTATATTGCAGGGCAATCGATATGGCAAAATTTGGCAAACCGTGGATATAGTTCATAGTGCCGTCAAGCGGGTCTACGATCCACAAGAAGGGGGAGGGTTGCCGTTCCGTAAAGGATTCTTCCGCCAGTATGTCATGGCCAGGGAAATGAGATTTTATGCAGTCTTTAATTATACGCTCTGATTTTTTGTCCACATCGGTGACAAAATCATTTTTGGTTTTTTCGTCGATCATGGAGGGTGACAGCTTCCCGAAGTTTTCTTTAAGAACATTTCCGGCTTCAGTGGAGGCTGCTTTTGCAACTTCTAAATAAGTATGTAAATTATCCATACGTTTTATCTCATTTCACCATTGTCCCGTTAAAAATTTGCATGTTTTATTTCCTTGCTCTAAAGCCTGTCATTCCCGCATGTTTTGAGCTGGAATCCAGGATAAGCGAGCCTCTGGATACCCGATAAAAGCATTCGGGTATGACAAAAACCGGTACATGCAAATTCCTAACCGGACAATACTGATCTCATTTAACAAAACAGCCTTTTCCATAGTTTCCTTCTAATCTTGTCAAAAGATAACAAATGGGGCTATGTGAGGGCGGGCTTTACCCTACTCAAACTCAGGAGCGAGGGGGGCTAAGTTTGGTAAGTAATTGTTCTATGGTTTTTGCGTTTTGGATGACCGTCTCAGGGGCAAGCCAGTTTTCGTAGAAATTCTGGTGCAGGCTGTTGGCAATGCTGAAGGCGTCCAATATCGTTTCATCGTTGAGTTCTTTTGCAAGCTGGACAATGTAGGTATTTATTGCTGTGTGACTCCGCAACCTTTTGCCGCGCTTGAGGGCAATGGCTTTAATAATCTGTGCTACCGCTCCCCAGAGTTTTTCCGATGCCTGGACGTAGTCATGTTTATCAAGAAGTGTCTTTGCATCCCGAAGATATTTTTCATTTAGATAGACGTGTTTTTTTGTTTCGATCATAGTGGAATTATATCTGTTAAAAAGGTAAAAACAAGCGGGATTTTTTGTAAAGATTCGAAATCCGAAAAGGGGCTTATTCGGATTTTGTGTCGTGGCAGGATTATTAAACACTTTTTGAAAAGGAAGAAGAATTGTCATGCGTACTTTACGACGAGGTTTTTTGTTTGCTCTTGCGTGCGCCGGGGGGTGGGTCACGCGAACAGACTGGGTCAAAGACCTTTTCGCTTCAAAAGTGGGAAAGAGCTGCTATAAATTGCCGTGCTTGTCAGCATTTTACGCTTTTTATCCTATAAAGTGGGGAATAAACCTCACGAAATAGGGTAAAATTGTCCATTTGACCCAGTCTGGAAGCATGCCCATCAATTTCTATGGACAATAATGAAACATCCTGCCCGCTAGCGGGGGAGTTGGCTTGCAACGCTATCGGGGAGCGGTTGGCAGCATCACCTGGGGAGATAACCATCTGTCCCCCTTTGGAGTGGGATGAAGGGGGAGGAAGTTAATAGCGCTTTGTGCGAGCGATGGCAGAATCAACAACATAAAACAAGAGGTTCGGGTTACAAACCCGAACCCGCAATAGAGGGTGGATTAAACGAAGTGAATCCACCGTACTAAAGCGGTCTTCGGCAACGATTGTAGGGGTTGAAGATTTTCAACCCCTGACTTTGAAATTTATGTGGCGGCAGGAGTTTCCTCCTGCCGCCACACAAAGAGATGATTCACGTTCAGACGTCGTCCTGAGCCGCAAGATTCTTCAGCTTTGCCTTAGAATGACACAGGGCGAAGGAATGACATATACGAAGGGCTCGGCATGACAATAAAGTCATTCTGCGCGACAGCGAAGAATCTCATGTAATCCTTGAAACGGTTAGTGTAAATGCTTGGTTTCCCCGTTGCCGTGCTTTTGGACGCCCTTGTGTATAATTAGTTTTTTCCCTTGCGATACTCCGGAATTATAGGCATCCTGGCAGGTTCTGGAATACCGGGAATAGGTTCTTGTACGTCGCGGATTTCTTTGATGGTAAAACTCCCTGAGTTGCGGGTCTCCCTTCCATACCAGTTTTTGGGACGCATTTTCCTGCACCCTCCCTTCCAGTTTATGATAAAAACCTTCTAAAAGGCCGTAGATAAAAGTTCTTCGATGCCTGTCCCCGTTGATATTGTTTTTCTCTTTGTACTCTGCCCATAAAAGTTCCGGAACGTTTTGAAGGTAATGATATACATATTCCGCCATCTCGACATTTTCCGGCGTCCCGTAAACTTCCAAAATCCTGCCGTGCAGGTTTCTATGCTGGTCGTATCCGAACGTCCAGATAGCCTCTACGAAAAAATATTTGCACAGTATTGCGCTGATTGCGGACTTTGCGGGGTCTCTCCGCCCTGTTTCTCCGATTTGTTTATGGATGTAGTTCCATTTCGTTTGAGTATCCAGGAGAGAGAGGTTGTGTCTTAATAACAACTCATGTGCCTTGGCCATTGCGGTCTGTGCCTCGTGTTCGTTGGGGCTTTGTGCTAATGCCAGCAGTTTGTGAACCTTGTCCAGTATCTGGTGGTTTTCCGGACTCACCCTGAATCTGCTTTTGCGTTTTTCCATCCAGGCTTGCATGTCGCCCGTGGCTGTCGGATCGATTCCCTTTTCCTGGCAAACCCTCTTGAATGCCTCTCCGTGGGGGAGTTCTTCGCAGATTCCCAGAATTTCCTCCACGTACTGGTGCGCCATTTCATGGTAAAGCACTTCCTGTACACATTCCCAGCTATATGTCTTGATCAGGTGAATGCTGATGGAGAGACGCCTGTGACAACCGCCTTTCCACCTGCCCAATGCCACCCCTGAATATGATAGTTCATAGGTTGGGGGGCGCATGGAATTTTTAAAGTAAAGGAAATTTGCCGTTTTCCAGTCTTCGTTCAATTGCCGGACCCATGCGGTTTTTATCGTATTGCTTATGTCAGTCATGAAAGAAAAAGTAAACGCTTCTCCTGGAGAACTAATTTTAATTGTGGGCGCCTATTGGCGTATTTGATGCATTACGGATATGCATGACAATATGGCATACAGAAATGCTATGTCAGGCATTTACCGGTAAGTGCTTTATACGCATTGAGGTACTTTTCAGAGGTCTTTTGAATAATGTCGGGGGGGAGGGTTGGTGCCGGCGGTTTTTTGTCCCAGCGGATGCTTTCGAGATAGTCACGGATGAACTGCTTGTCGTATGAGTGTTGTGGCACTCCGGGCATATAACCTTCAAGCGGCCAGAAGCGTGAGGAATCGGGTGTAAGCGCTTCGTCAATTAATATCGTCTTATTATCTTTTGTGATACCCCATTCGAACTTGGTATCGCAGATGATGATACCTCTTTCTCGTGCATACTTACTGGCCTTAAGGTAGACTTGCAGGCTTTTTTCTTTTAATTCTTCTGCAAGTTTTCTGCCGATTGAATCTACGACCTTTGAAAAGGGGATGTTTTCATCGTGTCCTGTAGTAGCCTTGGTGGAAGGGGTAAAGATGGGTTCCGGAAGTTTTTCGGATTCTTTAAGCCCGGGAGGTAACTTTATTCCACAAATGGATTGAGTTTTTTGATACTCCTTCCAGCCGGAACCGGCCAGATAGCCGCGAACCACACATTCAACGGGAATGACGGCTACCTTCTTTACCAGCATGGAACGACCCGCAAGGATGTCCTTATGCTGTGTAATAATGCTGCTGTTCATCTGTTCAATTCTGGTGGTAATGAGGTGGTTTTCGATGCTATTTGATGTGTAGCCGAACCAGAATTCTGAGAGTGCCGTGAGTACTTTTCCCTTATACGGGATTCCGTTTGGAAGTACTACATCAAAAGCAGAGATACGGTCTGTGGCTATGATTAATAAGGAGTCGTTTACTTCGTAAATATCTCGTACTTTTCCTCTGTTATGCAAGGTAAGCTGTGGAATTTGTGTCGTAAGGAGCGGCGTATTTTGTTTCATTGGGTTATATGGTGAAGTTCGGAATATATTCCCTGAGTTTTGCTTTCAGTTTGTTTATACCTTGAAGGTTTGGTTTTAATGATAAAGCTTTATGCAAATGTTGTAGGGCATTCTCATATTCTTTTAGTTTGAGAAAACATTCAGACATTTTTTTATAAATAAAGGCATTCTCATTTTTGTATAAATTGAGTTTCAGCACTTTTTCGTAGTAACGTAAAGCCAGTTCGGGGGAAGTATTTCTGGCCAATTTTCGGCAATAAATATTTTTCATTCGTTCTTTGGTTTCTTCTAGCAGATGTTTGCGGTGGGCGGCACTGTTTCCTTTATTCAGTAAATATTCATACAGTTCGATAGAAATGTCGTATTTCCCGAGTTTTTCATAGGCCTCAGCCAGTAAAAACTTGCAGTCGATATTGTCCCGGTGATTTAAATGCATAAAAAAATCTTTGCCGGAAGCTTCTTTCAGCAGCCGTTCGTAATTTTCAATGGCTTTGTCGGGGTTGCCGTTTAACAGATTGTAAAAGAGAATGCGTACCTGTGCTTCGAGATTGTCAGCCTTGGCATTTGTGCCCGCTTTCCTGGGGGGTTTAGGCGGCTGCGGCGTGTGGCGGCGGTGTTTGTACAATCTGTCATATTGTTCGCGTGTTGTTGAATTTGAAAGTGTTTTGTATGCCTGGATAATGGTCTTGGTCTTTGATTCTGCCCACGACTTGTTCTGGCCGTGAATATCCGGGTGATATTTTTTTATAAGCGTTCGAAAAGAGCGTTTTATTTCTTCCGTGCTTACTTCGTGATGTATTTCGAGAATGTTGTAATAATTGATCATTTTTGAAAAAACCCGAATGTTTTCTGCTCCGCACATTTCCCCAGGATGCGGGAAATGTTGTGGAAGAGAAAGTAAATATTTCAAACCGATGAAGACTCTTTAAAACGAAGCGTCTTTTCACATGATTATTCCTTATTTTTTGTAACAAGTGAAGGTTGACCTCATGCCTTGACACAAAGAAAAGAAAATCATAGCGGATTATGCTAACAGCAATTTTGTGCTCTGTCAATAGGTTTCATAAGTAGTGGCAACAGCGCATTATTCATACCGCAGTGTCTCAACAGGGTCCAGGCGCGTAGCCCTGAATGCCGGGTAAATACTGAATATTACACTGCATACAATAGCGATTCCTACGGTAATTAAAATGCTGACCGGATTTAGAACTGTAGGGATTCTGTCGAAATAATACACGTCGGGCGGAAAGGGTCGCCAGCCTGTGAGGTTGTATAGAGTACTTTCCAGCCAGTTGATTCTCAGCACGATGGATATCCCTATGGCTACTCCTATGCTGGCGCCGATACAGCCAACAAATAATCCATTAAAGATAAAAATGGACATAATGCCTTGTGTTGTTGCACCCAGAGCTTTGAGGATGCCGATATCTTTTGATTTCTCAAGGACTATCATGGTAAGTATGGCAAGTATATTGAATCCAGCCACGACGATAATAAAAAAGAGAATGAAAGCCATAACCCGCCTTTCCATCATGACCGCAGTTAAGAATGTTCTTCTGGCGTCTTCCCATGTTTGTATAAAATATTCATGCCCCAGAGTGTCCTGTAATTTGTCGCGTACTTCATTAGCGTAGTGATAATTATCCAATTTTACACTAATTCCGGTGACTGCGTCTTTTTCTTTAGAACCGACAAGTTCTTGTGCTGCGGTAAGGGGTATATATACATAATTTTTATCAAAATCATACATTCCGGATTTAAATTTTCCGTTAACAACGAATGCTTTTACGCTGATTTTGTCCCACTCTTTGAGTGTGACGAGCACGACCTGTTCGCCGTTTTGGATAAAACTGTATGGATCGTTTTGTGGGTCAGCCGGGCCTGTTCTTAACAATTCCAAGCCGCCAAAGGTGCTTGCCGTATTTTTTTCTCCGTGTGTTGCTAATAGGTCGTCAGGGCGGTGTCCGAAGGGAGTAATGTAGGATTCAAAGTCGCACACGTTTGCTTCTGCCACGGGATCAATTCCCCGAAAGTAAACAAATTCTTTTTTCCTTCTTATTTTTATCAGCGCTGGCCCTTCTACGTAAGGTGAGCAGGCAATTACATGGTCGAACGTCTTTACTTTTTGGATAACGTGTTTATAATTGTCGAGATCGTACATACCGCCTTTTAAAATGATGATATGCGCGAGTGAGCCTCTTATTCTGCTGCGGAGTTCCTGATCAAAGCCGTTCATCACCGACATTACTACGATCAAGGTCATTACACCTACTGCGACCCCGGCTACGGCAAAAAAGGATATTTTTCTCTTTCGTAAATATCGAAGGCTGATGAAAAGATAGTACATAAAATATGTGGTTTTACATTGTTATTTTTTGTGGAGGACTATATAATCCACAAATTCTAGCATAATTAAAATTCGTGGGGCAATTAAATAATAAACTTAATTATTTCGGAGACTGTTAATGTTGTATTTTAAAACTGCAGGGGAGTCTCATGGAAGATGCCTGATTGCAATTGTTGAGGGGTTCCCGTCCGGAGTGTTTTTGGATGAAACTGTAATAAACGAAGAATTGAGGAGAAGGCAGGGGGGATTGGGGAGAGGCGGGAGAATGCAAATTGAGGTAGATTCTGTGGAGATTCTTTCCGGACTTAGAAAAAATGTGACTCTCGGCAGCCCGATTTGTATGATGATAAAAAACAGAGACTATAAGATTGATGAATTGCCATCTGTGACAAGGCCAAGACCCGGCCATGCCGACTTGTCCGGCATTTTAAAATACAACGAAAAAGACGCCAGAAACATATTGGAGCGGGCAAGTGCAAGGGAGACTGCTGCCAGGGTAGCTGCGGGTTCTGTGGCAAAAATATTGCTTTCCCATTTTAATATAGAAGTGTTTGGTTATGTGAAAGGGATAGGCGGTATTGTTTCTGAAAAATCAATTACAGACCTGGAAGTTGCCAAAAAAGTTCGAAAAGAAAGCCAGATATACTGCCTCGATCAGAATATAGAAGGGAAAATTACAGATATGATTAAACAAACCGTTGAAAAGGGGGATTCTCTTGGCGGTATAGTAGAAGTGGTCGTTTACGGATTACCGGTAGGTTTGGGGAATCATACCCAGTGGGATGTAAGACTAGATGCCCGGCTTGCCGGTGCATTGATGTCAGTTCAGGCAATTAAGGGGGTCGAATTGGGTTTGGGATGTGAAGCGGCAAATAAATTCGGTTCAGAAGTGCATGACGAGATTTTTTATGAAGAATCTGTCAGGGGCAAATCTACCACTGGCGGATTTAAGAGGTTGACGAATAATGCGGGAGGCATTGAGGGCGGCATCAGCAATGGGGAGCCGATCGTGGTAAGGGCATACATGAAGCCTATTCCTACTCTGAAAAAACCGCTCAGATCTGTAGATTTACTGACAAAAAAACCGATTACAGCTACTTATGAGAGGTCCGATGTGTGCGCGGTGCCAGCAGCGTCGGTCGTTTGTGAATCTATGGTTGCGTTTGAGGTTGCCAGGGCATTTCTGGAAAAATTCGGTGGCGATAGTATGAGTGAAATTCGCAGGAACTATGACGGATATCTCCTTAGCATTGAGAAATAACTTTTATGGTAGGGTATCGTTTTTTATCTAAGTTTAAGAAACAAAACCGAGGTGATAAAATAAACAATTTTAAAAGAAGAATAATTTTTTGCAGAAATTTTAGTTGAATAATAACAATGCTTTGATATAATTTTTTGCTTTGTAATTATGCTAGCGTAGCTCAATGGCGGAGCAGCGGTTTTGTAAACCGCAGGTTGTGGGTTCGAGTCCCACCGCTAGCTTTTGCGATGCAAATCGATGTAAGACAGGCTAAGGGTGGATTCCCGAGTGGCCAAAGGGGACAGACTGTAAATCTGTTGGCATAGCCTTCGGAGGTTCGAATCCTCCTCCACCCACCATTTTCTCTGTGATGGCGTTCCTTAATTTCTTGCAGTGATACTTGTTTATTTCGGAATATTTGCGGGCGTAGCTCAATGGTAGAGCCCTAGCCTTCCAAGCTAGTCATGTGGGTTCGATTCCCATCGCCCGCTCTTGGTTGTTGATTTGTTGTCTTCGCAAGGTATTAATGGATTAATTTAAATAATAAGCATATTTATATTTGACATTGCTTATTTTTTGTGGTAAATTAATCGTTTAAATTTCTTGTGGTCGTAAATTTGGGAAATTTATATAATTAAGTTCTCTAGAAGCATTTTTCTGTTGATATTTTACGGCTATTTTTTGTTGTACCCTTTTTGCTGCTGTAGCTCAGCGGTGGAGCACGTCCTTGGTAAGGACGAGGTCAT
>Ga0233425_10003228_pt1 | contig 30199 bp, 47 predicted proteins | sample Watercolumn_Towu_2_FD_181712 | JGI IMG/M metagenome (GOLD analysis project Ga0233425, IMG submission 181712) | Freshwater microbial communities from Lake Towuti, South Sulawesi, Indonesia - Watercolumn_Towuti2014_140_MG | ecosystem: Environmental > Aquatic > Freshwater > Lake | place...
TTGCAAAAATGCCAATCAAATTAGAAAAAAAATTAATGAAAGAAACAAGAATTAAGTTTCACTCAGTAAAATCTCCAAGAGCCAGAACTTATATTTTTAGAACTCTGCGAAAAACAGGAGGGAAACCTAGAAGAAGATGAAAAAGTTTAACGACGATATATTAAAACCGGATGAGTATAATCTTATTAAAAAAAAGAAAAAAGCAAAAAAACACGGAAAGAAAAAGAAAAGATGAAATGCAAATTTGGAAGAGAATTAAGGATGGGCATGAAGATTGAGAGAAAACATGCTCATTTATTTCCTAAAAATGTCAGGAAGGAAATAGTTAAAAGAATTGTTTTAGACCATATCAAAGAAAATCCTTGTTATTATTCAAAGGGATTAATTCCTATGGAAAGAAAATTGAAAGGGGGTTTTTATGGGAAAAGAATTATTAAATGATAAAAGGGGAGTTTTTGGGCTGAGTGCGATTCAACTATTCTTTGTAGCTATCTTGAGTATAGGATTACTTGCTTATGTAATTGTTATAATTATGGGTTCTTTGAGTGGAACTACAATTCTCAGCAAAAGTTCTACTACCGTAGCAAATGAAACTTATACAGCAAGTGTTCCTGCTTGGATTAACTCTACAGGTTACACTTTAAGTAAAGCTTCAACCCAAGGATTCTCGGCAACAAGCTTATTGGTAATTAATGCCACCGATGGGACTACAGTTCCGACAGCAAACTATACTTACACCTCTGCGGGAGTTGTTACAAATACAACACCTAAAGTTTATAGTGTTGTAAATATTACTTATACTTACAACTATAATACTCAACACCAAAATAATTTAGAGGGAGTTCTAACCAATACTTCGAGTGGAGTTACAGGGTTCTTTAGCTCTATAAATCCAGTTTATGCTATACTGGCAGTATTAGTTATAATCTTAGTACTAGTTGTTCTTGTAAGAGTTGTTCAGTCACCTGAAAGAACTCAATCTGCACCACAGCTATAATGGAAGTTATTTGGCACTTTCTAACTCAGCCAAATCGTTAGTGGATTTTTCGTTAAAATCCATTTTTTATTTTTACTATTTTTAAGTTGTTATAAAAATATATAAAGAAAAGAATTTTAAAATTAAGATGAAATTAAATGAACAAACGAAAGAATATGAAAGTAAAGATAATAACTAACTCCGGTTATAAGTATTTTGGTGAGAAGATTTCTGAAAATACAATATTTATAGAAATTATTGATGAAAAAGAAGGAAAGATAAAAGTTCCATTAGTAAATATTTCTTTTATGAAAGAGGTAAAAGATGGAAACTGACCAAATTGAATTAATGAAATGCAGAAATTGTAAATTTTGCAGTATTCCTAAATGCCCTGAACTAGAACATGCTGTATTTAGATGTTCAAAAGAAATTTCAGATGATAGAAGTATTGTTCAGCTAGAATCCTCTTGTTTTAATGGATTGTTTGAAAAATTAGAGAATAGTGAAATAAAAGAAGTATATTATGAAATAATTAATATATTAAAAGAATTTATTGAAACAAGCGAGGAAAATTACCAATTCATTGCTTTATGGATATTGGGAACTCATTTTCACGATTACTTTCAAACTTACCCCTATCTTTTCATAAATGCAATGAAAGGTTCGGGGAAAAGTCGATTACTAAAATTAATCAAAACTTTATCTTGGCATGGAGATATGTTAGCTTCTTTGTCTGAAGCAGTCTTGTTTAGAACTTCTGGAACTTTATGTATTGATGAATTTGAGGAAATAGGCGGTAAAGATAAGAATAGTTTAAGAGAATTACTTAATACGGCATATAAAAGGGGTGGAAAGGTAAAAAGGATGAAAAAGAGGCATACTGTTGTAGGAGATGAACAAGTAGTTGAAGAATTTTCTACTTTTAGACCTATTGCTATTGCTAATATTTGGGGGATGGAAGAAGTATTGGGGGATAGATGCCTTAACATTGTTTTAGAGAAGTCTTCCAATTCTACCATTACTCGAAAGATAGAAAACTTTGAAAATAACCCCAAAATAGCAAAAATCATAGAAAAAATAGCCAAAATCCAAATTCAGTGTCGTTTGTGTCGTGTCGTTACGCAAAAAAACATATATGAGGAGTGGAATAACTATTTAAATATAACGACACTAACAACACATACTACACTAACTACACTTACTACATTTACTACACAAACGACACAAAACGACACTAATATCACCTTTTTTGATAAAATTATAAAAACTGATTTAGATGGAAGAAATTTAGAACTACTATTTCCACTTTTTTTAATTGCAGAAGAAATAGGAGTTATAGATATAATTATTTCTATTGGAGTTAAGATTTCACATGATAAAAAAGAAGAAGATATAAATGAAAGCAGTGATGTATTAGTTTATAGGCTTGTTTCTAATCAGACTACAAAAGATTGGATTAAAGTATCTGATTTAGTTAATTCTTTATCTTGGGAAATGAAAAATGAGGAAACAGATAAATGGCTTAATGCAAAATGGATGGGAAAGTGTCTTAAAAGGTTAAATTTACTAATCGATAAAAAAAGATTAAGTGATGGTAGAGTGGTAAAATTAAATATAGAAAAAGCAAAGGAGAAATTAAAAATCTTTGAAAGATGACAACTAAATCTTCTTCAATCTGCCCCTTTTTTCAAAAAGGAGATTGTGTTCACCTTAATCCAGATTCTCTCGGAAAAAGAGATAAAAGGGTATGTATTTATAATAATCAATTAAAATGTCCAGAATTTCTTAAATGGAAGAATAAACAAACCAAATGGGATTTTGATAACTATTGGGTTTTAAGAGAAGTTAAAAAACTTGAGGAAGAAGAGTATGATTCACAGAACTAAACTTGTAGTAATTCCCAAAAGGATTAAACAATCTGAGGTCTATATTTTCTCTTTAGTGGAGAGCTCACCTCTTTTTTTTGGCAGACGACCTAATGTTTTCAGATGTCGTAGGAAGGATGACGCCAAGTTCTGTGAAAAAGTGTTACCCCTAAATAATAATTATAAATATTTAAATACTTTAATATTATAATATTATAATGAAAACAATAACAATAACAGAAAAGCTTTGGGATTATCTTTGGAATACAAAAAGGGATAATCAAATGAAATCCCTTGAAGAAGCTATATGGAGTTATATTGCTTATGAAACTAAAGAAGAGGAGCAGGAAAAATGAATTTGGTTCAATACGAGAATTACTTAAAAGATATGGGAATATCTCAAATTATTGTAAATGAGGAAATCTGTGCTTATAAAGTTCAGAAAAGCTTTATAGAAGATTTTGGAGAGAGGATATGAATCATAAAACTTGCCCATATAAAAAAAATGAAAATTGCAAACTTACAAAAGAGCAATGTACCTTGCCATCAAGATTATATAAAATCTGTTCAGAATATCAAGAAAAAGAGGAACTAAAAAATGAATGAAAGTTATGCAAAATCTGCAGCATCAAGTATACCATGAAAACCCACATAATCTATAAAGGCAAAGCCAAAGACTGCCAGAAATACCTTGAGTTATTAGAATGCAGGTTTTATGGGTATAAGTTGGAAGATGTAATTAAAATTATAAATAACCACAAGGAGGAAAGACATGGTAACACTAAATGATTTTGCAAAAGCATATACACCAGAAGCAACTAAAAACATATCTGATTTGAAAGAAGTTGATGTTAGTCTTGAGCTTCAGAATAGAGAAGCACAGGACAAAGATGGCAACACTTTTAAATATAAAGTAATTGTTGTTAATGGTGAAGAATACAGAGTTCCAAATTCAGTTATTGGAAGCTTGAAAGCTATACTTGAAAAGAAACCAACTTTAAAGAAGTTCAGTGTAGCAAGACAAGGCAAAACAAAAGAAGATACCAAATATACGGTCATACCTTTGGATTAAGTTCGTATAAGCTGGATTAAGAGAAGTTTAATTTCAATTTAGCATTAACAGGAAAATTTTGCTCCTGTTTCATACTCTTCCATTAAAAACCTCATTTAGGGGGGATTAAGGGTGGAAGAGGGGTCAAATACCTACCCTATATTACCTTAATCCCCCCGCTATTACTTAAAAATATGGAAACAATAAACAAACAAATTGTAGAATTGGAGAAAAAGATAGATTTAATAAAAAAATTCTGGGAGAAATATCTTGAATCTGATATTTTAGAACAACGAAGACAACTTGGAGAATTGGGCTTGGTGGATGATTTAGCCCAAGAAGGATTTCCAGACTGGAAAGATATGACAAAAGAAAAACAAATTGGGCTTCGCAAGCGTATTCTTGTAACAATATTACATGGATACTTAGATGATATGAGAAGCACTATTAAAGAAGCTATTATTGAAGATGCTTTTGAGAAGTTGAAAAAAAGAATTAGTATACAAGGTAATCTATCTCATAGGATTGTAGAAATAAATGGAGAATATAAACATCTTCATGATTATGTTCTTAATGAAATTGTAATAGATATTATCAATGAAATAAAATCAGAGGTAATAGGAAAATGAAGTTAACTGATTCTCAGCTATATAACTATGGGATAATTGGACAAGAATTAATAAAAGTTATAAAAAGAGCAGAAATGTTTGATAAACTTGTCATAAATGATATAAAATCTCATTTGATGAATAATCTAAACAAAAACAAGCGGGTAGATTAGCATGAAAACTAAAGAAGAAATTTTGAAAATGAGCAAAGAGGAATTAAAGAACTATAAATGGAATAATGATTTAGACCGAAAAGGTGGTGATTGTTATAATTGTTATGATTGTTATAATTGTTATAATTGTTCTGATTGTTCTGATTGTTTTGATTGTTATAATTGTTATGATTGTTATAATTGTTCTGATTGTTATAATTGTTATTCCTGTAGAAATCTAAAAAGAGGAAGTTATTATATCTGCAATATTAAATTAACCAAAGAAGAATATGAAAAAAAATTAAAAGAACTTAAAAATGAAAAATCTAAATAAAAACAGGAGGAAAAAACATGATAGAAAAACTTAAACAACAAAGAGAAAGATTAGATAATCAGATTAGGCAATTAGAGAAAAAAGAAAAATTAAGATTAGAAAAAAATAAAGACAAACCTATTTATACAAAAATACTAGAATTAGGAATAGAAATATCCCAGCAGATTTATAATGGGAAAACTTATGCAGAAATTTTGAAATTAGTAAAAGAAGAGCAAATAGCAAATCATGAAATTTTATTTAAATTAAGAAGTCTAACAAAAAAATATCCACAATTTAAAGATTTTTGGGTTTATATCCAAAATCCCGATAAAATAAGCAAGGATAATGGACATGTTGCGAGGTTCGATGCCTGTTCTGACTGGGCTAGCCTTAGCTGCGATTGGCTTCCTGACGATGTCAGTCCTTCGCTTGGGGTATTTTTATGGAGAAAATTAAAATGAAATACAGCAAATTTTCACTTGTAGGAATAGGAGCAGGAATAATATTTGTACTAGGAACTTTTAATAGATATTGGGTTTTACATCCCGATTTAGATAAATGTTTAGCTTATGGATTAATTGGAATACTAGTTAGTTGCGTGTCTTTTTTATATGGAAGAACTTTAATTATATCCTCTGAACTTAATACTAAATTAGATAAATTATCTTTAGAAATAGATGCAATAGAAGAAAGGTTAAATGATATGTGGGAAAAAGAGAGAGAGGTGCAGGAAAAATGAGTTGTATACCCGCAATAACCCAACCAATAGGGGAAGATTTTAAGTTTAAAAAAAAGAAAAAAAAAGTTAAGGAGGTAACTAAAAAATGCAAAATAAAATCAAAACGCTTTTAGAACTTGCTGGAATCGGTGCTTTTATTTTTACAGGCATAAAAACTTCTGGTTATATCTATTGGAATATGATAGAAAATGCTCAAACAAGAGCAAGAGAAAGAGCAACAACTCTTATGTATGATGCAAGATATAATCCCCATACACCGGAAGAACTCAAAGCAATTAAAGCTGAAATTGCAGCCCAAGTCAAGTTAGATGAAGAATATCAAAGGTTAAAGAAGTAAATTAATCAAAAATGATTGAAAAAGTATGCCAATACCAGATATTTCCAGAGCATCAAAGGATGAAGGAAGGAATAGGATGCTGTGTAAAGTGCAAGCCAGATGAACTCAATAAGCAATGTATCTCTTATCATCCAATTTTTGTAAGGCAATTATATTGGCTTATGTCATCAGGTTGTGTAGAAAAAATTGTGGAGGATTTAGAAAGAAGGTAAAGATAGAATAAAATGGAAACAATACAAAAACCAAAAAAAGCAAAAAAACTGCCCATAGCCATAACTCAAACAGAATATGAGAAGTTAATCGAAGTAACAAAATCCCAAAAGCACAAATTAGCATTTTATTTAGGCTTTAATTCGGGTTTAAGGGTTTCAGAAGCAGTAAAATTAGAACCAAGAGATATAAATATTGAAGAAGGAAAAATATTTATTAGGCTGGGAAAAGGAAGTAAAGATAGAATTAGTCCGCTTCCAAAGGGATTCTTAAAAAAATATTTAGACTTACTGCCTTTAGGGATTGGCTCACGGGCATTACAAAAAGCATTTAAGATTTCTGCTAAAAAATCAGGACTATTAGAAGTTAAGCCAACAGCTCACTTTCATAGTTTAAGACACGGATTTGCGACCAAGTTTTTAGAACAGGGGGGAAATATACAACTCCTAAAGGTTTTAATGGGGCATACTAATATTTCTACAACAGACATTTATAATCAGTTAAATCCTAAGGTTGCTTTAGATGCTTACAAAGAATTATGGTAAAATCCCCAAAAAGCGAACTAAATCTAGAATATTTTATATATAGACAATTAAATAAAGTTCGTAAAGTATAGGAAATAAGAACATAAATCTTTTCTCAAAAGTAAAAAGTTGCATTGTTAAGTTAGCGGGTGCTGGATAGAGGAAAAAAATATCCTCTAAAAATCAAGAGGATTTAAACAAAAAATACAATTTATTAAGTTGGTATACCGTGGTATACCACGGTATACCCACACAAATTTATAATATTTCAGCTTCTGTCATCAATAATTCATCTTGAAAAACTGCCTGTTCATCAAGCCAATTATCGCAAATACCCGCATCTTCTTCTAACATCTTTTAACCCCCCAAATTTAGTTTATTGAAATAATACCAAACTTCCTATTTAGATAAGTATAAATCTGGTTTTCCATTTTAGTTAAATCTGAAAAAGCCCCGCTTTCAACAATAAAATCAGTATTATCTATATTCCTATAAACACTTAACCAATCTATAAAGCCACTATCATTTATTAACTTAAATAAATATAGTTTTCCCTCTTTCCTTGTGACTATCGTTTTATATAATTCAAACCCGGTCATTTTTCTATAATAAATAAAGGGAATACATCTAAATTTAAATCTTCAGGTTTTGAGTAACCATAAAAACTTAATACTTTCTGTTGTATTTCTTTTTTTAAATCACTTAACATAATGTCCATTTTTCTCTTTATTTCTCCTTTCAATTATAGCCGTTTTAAAGTCCGACTATTGACTTTTTGATTATAATACATCATTCTTTATAGACCGATAGCTTTTAGACATTTATCCACTCTTGGCTTTTCTTCGTCTGCTATACTATCCCAATAATCTAATAAGATATTATAACCTTCTTCATATTTCTCCAATCTCTTGACTTCTTTTAAAGTTAAATTATATTTCTCTTTCAAACTTACCATTTCATTTTAACCCCCCTTTCATTTTATCTTCTTTTAAGATTTGTAGGGTTTGATTCTATCGCCCCCCTTAAATCTTCTTTTATTCTTGTTTATTTATAGTTACCACTATTTATAAACCTTTCTATTATAAAAGTGGTATCGTCGTAGTTTCCATAAGAAGTAAAGGTAATAATTTAAAACTGCTTATGGAAACAGGCTCCTTTATTTAAAGATATAATATAAATATGGTTCGTATTAGATAAGGAATACGAACATTTTTAACTTGTTTATATTTAAATGAGGGTTAAATAAGTTCGCTTTTTGGTAGTTTCAAGCTTTCTATATATAGAATCTACTCTCTTTAAAGTAGGGGTATTTAATTGTTATTTATTTGTCTATAATATTATAGACAATTAAACGGGGTTTTCCCGCAGTTAATTCTTATTTATTTACAATTAATTATTTGCTTTGTTTAAAAGCCATAATTCAGCAGTTAAATGAGGGCAATGATTTTTTTGATTAATTGAACCATTATTTAATTGCCTCGGGGTAGTTTTCTTGCCTTTTTTCTGGTTTTTTTCATTACTACCCCCAAATAATAATAAAAAAAACGTGCGTTGTCGTTCAAAAACACCATTTTTTCTAGTAAAACTCACTCTTTTGGCTCTATTTTAGCCCATTCTCTTAATCTTATCGTCGGAACTCCAAGTATTCCAGCAAGTTCATTCTGTTTTATAATGCCTCTCGAGTATAAAAGAGTTATTTTAAATCTTAAATTATTTAATCTATTCTGAATCTCTATTTCTTTTTTGCTTTTTTTGATTCCGATTGAGCAAATCGCCATATCTTTCTGTTTTTCGTATATCTCTAGAGTCGAGTGGGGTATTTCATCAACAAAAACGTCCAACTTATCAAACTCAAAGTCCATAAAGTTAGGGAAATCTCCTCTAAACGACTTTAAAGCACTATAATTCCTTTTTCTTGTCCTATGAAAATCATTCCAAAGGGCTTCTAATCTCTTTTTACGAATATAAATAAATTTTCCATACCTTTTTCCGCTAGAATATAGATGAAGCAAACCATTGGCTCTCTCAACTACCATATATTCTGGGAATTTCCAAAACTTTGTATAGTTTATAATAAAGAAATGCCTTTTTTTTCTAATAGTCATAAATAATCTTTGCATATCTTTATTCAACGAATTTAATTGGTCGGTGGATAAAGAATCTAATGCAGGTTCGTCCCAAATTATAATCATATTTTCTGTTTTCTTTGCAAATTCCATCATAGGTTCTAATTTAAAGAACAAATGTATTTCTCTATTGGTCTTTGCCTTTATATAAGCGGATTCTAATATCGCCGATGAAGTTTTACCCGTACCTTCTCCGCCCTCATTGATTAGAACATTATCTATCTTCGGAGTATCTTGAGTAACTCTCTCTATCATCTTGTCTAGTTTTATGACTAATCTCTTTTCTATTGCATAAGATTCTCCATCAACAATAACCTTATTTTCAAATACAGACAAGCTCATAATTCATCATCCTCGTCGGAATCTGGACTGTTTAAGTTATGTGAGTCTAATAATATTTTGTTATTCTTTGAGTAGATGTCTATAAGAATCATAAACTTTTGAAAATTTTCTCCATTGATAATCATTTCTCCATTAGAATTTTGCTTTATAATTTTATTTCTTTGTACAAATTCATTGATAAGCTTTTTTATTTTATCTCCTTTTTCTCTTTCTTTAGTGCTTAATTTTGCCCAGCACTCGTCGAGAAGTCCATCTTGTGAGCTAATCATAATCTCATAATTAAATCTAGAGAATTGTATATTAAACAGCAATGGGTTAAACCTCGCCATGTTAAATGTTCTTTGCAGTTCATCTATTCTTTCGGTCATGGCTACACCAGCATTAAATAAACTTTTTCTTCCGTTTTCTTCCATCTTATCCTTCCATTATTTTTTTAGTTGCGACGATAACCCCAAAGAGTATTCCTGCGAATATAACCATTCCAAGTAAGTCATTCATCTTTTATTAATTTAGTTTTGAGGTAATCCTTGAAATAATCTGGATGGTTTTCTCTCCATCTTTTCATATTTTTCTTGTGCTTCTCGGGGTCTCTATGGAGTTTATTATAATCATATTTGCACATCCCCTTACAATAGATAACTTTTTCTTTCTTGCAGACGGAGCAGATAGCAGTGGATGGATTTGAACCATGAACTTCAAGGTTATGAGCCTCGTGAACTGCCTGATTATTCGACACTGCTTTGAAATTATTTTTATTATTTATAAAAAAGGGTATCATAAATCTAAGAATAAACCACTATTTAAATACTTTACCATTTTTATGTTACTATTTATTAGTAGTCGTAATAATATATAAAGCATTATAATCTTACTTTAATATGGATATAATCATACCAAAAGAAGATATTCAAGAAAATGATTTATTTGAAGATTTAAAAACAAAAGATAAAATTAAAGTTTCTATAACTCTAGATAAATCATTAGTAGATGATTTAGAAACTTATAAAAAAGAAAAGCAAATTAAAGAACTTAGTCCAATGATTAATCGTATGTTAATTGATTGGATTAAAAAGAATAAAAATAAAAATGAAAAATAAAAAAGACTTCATAAGTAATTTTTCTGATAACCTATTCTCGATAGTTATAAATGTTCTTTATTTAATTGTCTATATCTTTCTTGGAGCAGGAGCTTTTTGTTCTATATGGTTAATATTAACTTTATTTCCAAATTCATCTGCAGCAATGGTAGTATTTTCTATTTTTAACTTAGTAGCAAATATTTTTAAAATACTTGTTTGTGTTCTTGGAATTGGACTTGTTATATTAATTATTGCTTTAATCATAGAATCAGCTAAGAAATTAGAACAAAAACAAAAAGAAAGACGAGAGAAATTTAGGAATGAAATAGTAGAAGACATAGTTAAAAAGATTGGGAGAAAGAGATGAAACCAATAATCCATTCAGCAATGTTACTTTCAAATTATAAGCAGACAGAAATAGAAAGATTTAAAAACGAATGTGATGAAAGCAAAAAGTCTGGAGAGATAATTGCTGCAGCTTCAACTAAGACTGGTTTCTTCTCTAAACTAAGGGGGGCTATGGAATAAAATGGATTATCCGTCAATGATTTTATCTGGAGCACTACTTTTAATTTGTGTTGTTTTTTTCTATCTTTGGGTAAAAGCAGAAAATCAATTAAAAGTATATCGAGGTAGTTAAATGGACTGGAATACAGCTATCTGGTCTTTGATAATCGGCTTCGCAATTGGAAGAGGATATTTGATAATCAAGAAGTTTATTAAATTTACCAACGAGGAAATGAAAAATGAAGCCAATAATAACCAACAAGGAAGTTCACAAAGTTGAGCAATTAAAGAAGAAAATAAAATATGCTGGAATCGCATTAATAATTATTTCTTTATTCGCAGATTTAGTTAATTTTACAGCCGGAGCAATTCTTTTGATACTTGGAGTTCTTTCTTTAGTTTATTCTTATTATATAAAGCCAGAGGAGTATTCAAATGGTTGATGCAAATGCAATAGTTTCTGGTGCAAATGAAAAGATTGTTGGTTCTTTTAAAAATATTAATTGGGTGAATACTATCGGCTGGATGTTTTTTATAATCATAATTGTTGCTGGAGCAGTTTGGATTTGGGTTTATTACAAGAACAAAAAGGTATTTAACAAAAGAATAAACGTAAATGGAAATATTGGTGGTTTTTGGAGGAGAGTATCCAGTGATGTAGCTAAGTCTGTTAAACTTGGGATTGGTGGATTTGAAGTATTATATTTAAAAAAACTAAAGTCTTGGAAGATTGCTTATGGGGGGAACTTTGGAGATAACATCTATGAATTTTATGTTATGCCCGATGGATATTGGTATAACTCAAGACCTTATGGAGATGTAAAATATATAGACCAAAATAAAGGAATGGTTGCAGTGGTTACAACTAATCCATTAATGAGGGGGCAGTATACTTCCCTCGAGAAACAAATAGAAACATTGCATGGAGAAAAAGTAAAGTTTTGGGATAAATATGGAACTTGGGTTTTGGGAATTGCATTTGTATTGATTGCAGGAGTTATGTTATGGCTGAACTATAAAGAGTATGTAACTGCGACGGGCAACTTGAATACGGTCGCCGATAAGTTTGGTATGCTGATAGATAAATTAAATTTAATGCAGGGCAATACTCCGGCTGGGGGCAGTGGTCTTATTCCTGTAAAATGAACCCCATAATTATATCGATAATATTATTTGGAGTATTATTAGCAATTGGATTCTGGTGGGCTGTTAGATTTTATTCAAAGCTTAAAAATATTTCAGAATATCAGAAAAATATCCCCCAAGAAGTTATCAATCAATTTAATTTTTGTGAAAGGAGGTTGGCAGAATCATTAAAAAATGGCGACGAACCAAACCCATATAACATCCTCTGGGAAATCTATCGGGGAGACAGACAGACAAATAGAAGTTTTAACTCAACAGAACCAAGAATTGCTGACGGAGAATTACGTCCTAAGTCTAGCAGACGAGAGAACATACAGGCTGAAAATACTCCAAGCATTGATGAAGATAGGAGAGAATCTGGAAGCATTAAATCTTCTGGTAGCCCGAGCTTCTGGAGTAGATTCAAAAGAAGAACCTAAAAAGGATGACTGAAGTTATAGCCACAACAGAAATCCCTCGAGAGAAAGGTTTTATTTATTTTATTGGAACAGACGAGAAAGGAAACTTAACTATATGCAAAACAAAGGCGGGAAGAAAAACTAGGCGATATTGGTCTAATATATTGTTATGGTATATTTAAAGAACCCTGTTGCTTATAAAAAATGAAGCCAAGAGATTTTCTTTTTTACTTTTTAGTAATTCTTGTTTTTTGCGTCATTATTTATTTTATCTGGTTCACGAGGACAGAATCGTTTAATTGTATTTCTAATCCCTCTGTTTATTTTATTAAGTCTATTGAAAAACCAAGCAACTCAACCGTATCATGCAGTTGTATTTCTTATACTCCTGATAAACCTTCTGTAGCTTTTTCTATTAATGCTTCAGGAATATATCATGGTTTCTTTGAAGATTTAATTACTAATAAGTAGTGTCTAATATTTAATTAATTGAACAAAAAATTTATTAAGGAGAACAGCTTATATCAAGGATGGTAGACTTAACTAATCCTGAGGTAGTAAGTAGGATTAACAATTATCTTTCAGATAGAAACCCTTCAACATGGTATCATCTTCGTTCAGATGAGAGAAATTATGTAACTTCCCTTTCTTATAAGACTGCAAGTATTCCTGTCCCAGCCGGATTTCAAGGGATGTCTATTCAGAGTTCAACAGGTACTGGTGGAGTGGAAATATCCCCTGCAGGACAAGTAAAACAAATAGGAAAACCCGAATTGGTTTCACTGCCAAAACCTCTTCAGCAGCCAAACCAACCAACTACAATAACCTTCCAGCAAAATCAGACTACTAAAGAAGTTCCAGTTTATAATTCTACTGGGCAGGTAATAGCAGTTCAATCCCAAAAATTTCAGCAAACTATTCCGATAGCCGAATATCAAAGAAGAATAGAAAACTTGCCTCAAGAAAAGTTTTATAATCCAATCGAACAAAAGACTTATGAAACAAGGCAGGCATTTAAGATAGGTTCAGCCGAGTTTGTCTCTACTCCGGTTAAGGTTTATACAAACCCTCAAACAGGAGAACCAATATCAGATATTCAACAATACCTTCTAGAACGAAGAATACCTATTCCTCCATCTCAAGAAGTTAAGCCAAAATCATTTACATCATTTCAAGATTATTTAAAAGAGCCGCCAACTTATGATATAGGCGGATTACAAATGGGGGGAGTTTATATGCAAACTCCAGAAGTAGGAACAGTAACACCAATTACTTCTGGAGATATATTTAATGTAGCTGGTGGAGGATTAGCTTTAACAAAGATTGGGGCTGGAGCAGGAATATCTTTTTTATTTAGTAAGCCAATAACAGAATTAACATCTAAGGGAATAGACCTTATTATACCTAGGCAAGATACAGGATTTTCAATTAGAGAAATACCTGCTCAGGTTGGGAGGGGTGCTTTATTCTTAGCTTCTACTTCAATAACTGGAATGGCTTATGGCTCTGAATTAGCTAAGGGATTACTAGAAGACCCACTAGAAACGACTGCTAGCTTGGCAAAATATGTTTTCAAGAATCCTTATGAAACAATTACTATTGCAAAAGGAGCAAATCTTTATAAAAAAATTGATAAACTAAATGTTCAATCTCCAAAATATAAATTAATGAAAGAGTATCAAGATAGTTATTCAGACAAACAGGTATTAGAATCTTTAAATAGATTAAAGAAGTCTAGTATATATGAACCAATTATAGATATAGAAAAACAGATTCAAGAGCAAAGGAAAGTCAAAGCAGAATACTTGACAAAAAGGGCAGAAGAATTACTTCCTAGTGGATTAAAATTTGATTCAGCAACAAAAGAATTTATCACGGGACAAGTAAAAAAGAAAATGGAATCACAGATTCCAGAGATAAGACAATTAGCATTAAAGAAGGTTAAAGAACAAGCAATTAAAGAAATTGTTTTAAAGGAAATGGATAAACCATTTAATGCTTTGGAGAAAGCAAAAGAACTGGAGGCTCAAGGAAAAATAATATTAAGGGAAGTATCTAAAGAAGAAACTAAAAATATAAGCCAAGATTTAAATGCCCAAAAGCTGTTTGGTTCAGAAGAGATAGCAAAATTTGGAAAATTGAAAGTTTCCAATTTACCAGAATTAGAAGGTATTATTGTTTATAAAAAAGGAGTCCCCAAAGAAACATTAAATAAATATCTTGCAGAAGAACTTGGACATTATGAATCCAGAAATATGTTTGACTTTGGTGCAGAGAAAAATATTCCCTATGAAAAAAAACCATCTGAAATTTGGGCAAAAAATTATGCTAATCAATTATTAAATAAAGGTAAAGATAAAAGTAATTTAAAAAGTCTTACATTAAAATACCTAGATAGAAAACTTCCAGAATTAAAGATAAATATTATAGATAAAGAATTTATTAAAGGTCAATTAAAGAAAAGGATGGAATCAAAAGATAAGGAAATATATAATTTAGTTCTCGAAAAATTAAAGAAGAAAAAGCCGATTGAATATGATATTGATTTAGGCTTTTTAGAATCAAAGGTGAGAAATCAAATAAATAGATTAAAGTCTGGAGCAGATATAGTTAAAATAGACAAGGAAGGTATTAGAATAGAAAAAGTTCAAGAAGCAGTAAAGAAATTTAAACCAATAACATATGATATTGATTTAGGCTTTTTAGAATCAAAGGTGAGAAATCAAATAAATAGATTAAAGTCTGGAGCAGATATAGTTAAGATTAAAAAATCTGGAGAACTGAAAATAACAAGTTCAAAAAAACAAGTGCCTAAAATAGATATATATCAAAAAGCATTAAAAAGAATAAGCGAATTAAGGAAAGAACGAGTAAAAAAGATTATAAAAGATATAAGAAATGATGATTTAATGGAGATTAAATCAGGAAAGCAAGTACTAATACAAAAAATAGAGAGTCCAATAGTAAAAGAGATATTAAAAGAAAAAGTAAAATCGCCGAAGATGGTCTTAAGAAAAACAATATCCCCGAGATTAAGGCAATCATTTGTATATAAAGAAAAAGAATTAAAACCATTAATACAAATTCAAGAATTAGAAAACAAAGAGTATCGGCGGATGAAAATAGCCGCACTTCCTTTGGAGAAACAAAAAGATTTGGGGCTGTCTAACGCCATTCATAAAATTAATAATCTAGAGAAACCAGCTGAAATAGAAAAACAAATCATAAACTCAAGATTAAATTTTGTTGAAAGAACTCAATCAAGTCAGCCCCAAGTATTTACTCAACCAATTAAAGAAAGAGTAATAGAAAAATTTGTGGGAAGTCCAAAGTATTTTGAAAGGGCAGTCATTGAACCTAAGAGAAGGAAAGAAGCTGAAGAAGATAAGAAGCGAAAACGCCGTTTAAAACAAATCCAGTTATATACTCTTCAGCTTAAAAGGAGAGGAAAGTTTAAATCAGTTAAGACAGATTTATCACGAGGAGAAGCATTAGCTTTAGGTTCAGACTTAACAAGAAAAGAACTAGCAAGAACTTTCAAGGTGGTAAAGACTGGAAAGGCAAGAGAAGAATTTGGAATACAAGAAAATTTCTTTCCAGATGAAAATGTGTTTAGGCAGTTCAAAATAAGAAAAGGAAAGGCTATACAAACTCCCGACGAATTTATCCAGCGGACTAAATTCAACTTGCAGACCATTCAAGAGAAGTCAGCAATTAAAGAAGCAAGGAGACTAAGTAAACTTATCAATATGTAATCACTATGAAATTAATACATAAAGAATTAACTGAACAATTAAATTTATATAGATGTTTTGCTACTTTGAAGTATGGATAAATTAAAAAAACCAATCAATTCTTACGAACTACAAAGAAAAGTCATTAAAGATTATGAAGCAGAACAGAAATATAAACAAGGGCAAAAATATATAGAACAACAAAATAAGCTTAAAAGATATAATAAATCATTTTCTGGGAAATTTGGTTCTTTCTTAGCAAGAGGAATAGAGATTGGAGCTAAAAAAGGAAGATTTATAAAAACTTTGTATGGAAGTCAAATGCCTCAAACAAATCCTTATGGAGAAAATAAAAAGGCAAGAAAAACTATAATTGGAGGAGCGTCAAGGGGCAGAGGTAGACCTGTTGGAACTTATGATTCAAGATATGCTCGTTTTGGAGGAGTTTATGGATGGAGAAAATATCAGGCACATCAAATGAGACTGCAAAGATTAGAAGCATTAAGAAGAGCGGCAGTGAATCCTAGACAGCAGCAAATATTAAATCAAATAGAAGCTAGAGACCAAGCACAAAGAATGTCGCCAGAAGCCAAACCTATTCCAAATACATACGGACAAGTTCCTATGAAAGGTTTTATGGATGAAATAAATTTTTCAGCTAACCTCGTTCCATGAATGCTATTAAGAAACTAGAACAGATAGGCAGACTGATTAATTTTGTTGTATATATAGAAAAAAAATCAGGACTTCCAGCCAAATTTAAAATTCCAAGAGTAAAGATAAAATGGCAGAAATGAGTGAAGAACAGATTATGCAAGAGTATGAAAAGGAACTTGCTTTAGCTAAAGCTCAAGGTCAATATTCTTCATCCCCCTATTCTCCTACTATATTTGGTGGAGGACAGAAACCGAATATTGTAGAATGGGAATTGGATTTCAAGCCGGAGCTTGAAGATATAGAAAGATTATTGAGATGCGATATAATCGCAAAAGATAAAGATGGCAACGAATACTGGACAGAGAATCCCGATAAATCAAAAGTATTCTTAAATGAACTGGGAGTTAATGATGTTCTAAGAAAGATTAGACTGCTCGTTAATAAAAATAAAGTTTTGTCCAATTATACTATTGAAGAAATAGAAGTAAGAACAAGAATAATAGGGCACGAATTAAGAATTTTGATTTATAATAATTACGAACAATATGGCATAGACAACGAATATAAAATGCACAACTATCCAATGATAGTTCTTTCTATTATGTCTCTTGTAGAAGATGCTTATAGGAGAGCATTGGCTGGAGAGGCACATAAAGGATTAAATGAACAGAGATTATTAACCCAAAGCGAACCATTGAATCAGCCGCAATATCCTATGATGATGCCGCAATCAAAGAAACCGCATTGGTATAAACCATGGACTTGGGGGGGATAGTATGAAAAACAGGGGGGGCATTATGTTTTTTGTTTTTTTAGGCTTGATACTTTCTGTTTTACTTGTCCCAAATGCGAGGGCAAATGCCTTTACAGAAACAATAAGCAGTGCATATAATTCTATGATAGATTGGATAACAAGTTTTTTTACTGGAATTAAAGTTTTAGAAGATGCACATTTATTAGATGCAAACAAAAATTATGTTTCTGATATTTATAATCAAATAAAATCCCAAGATAATAAATGGGAAACTATACCTGCTGATAATTGGATATGGATGAAGTTTGACCAGAATTTAACTAACTGCGGACATTTATTTATTTATGGAAAAGCAAAAAATAAAACAAAAGTTGAATTATATCAAGAAGGAGAAGAAAAGCCATTTGCTTATTTCTATATGAATGAAGAAAAATTATATGATATAAAACTTAATACAATTAGAGAAGGGAGCAATATTTTATATCTAAAAACTTCTGGAGAAATAAAGGTAGATTATATTTTTGACCCTAATCCTACTTGCTCTGGAACTTATCTTGGACAAGCTGGAACAGGGGCAATTTGCCATACTTGTTCTAACCCATGCAACTGCTATTATCAATGCGATGGCAGTGAAAGTTGCGGTGGTTTAACTGGAATATATCATGAATGCTTCTGGGATGGGGGGCAATGCGTTGGGGGTTCAGAATGTGACGTCCCGGGAGCACAAAATGACAGTTTTGCAGGAATTAATAACCCTCCATATTATTATAATACAACAACAAATATTTCGAGAGGATATTCTTATGTTGGAGAATTAGTTAATGTTTCTGGTTTAGTGAAAGATTTAGAAACAAATGTATCCACGGCTTGGGTTAATTCTTACTCTGAAATTAATTATACTGGAGAGAATAATTTTTCAGGGATTAAAACAGGATATCAGAACTTTGGAAGAAATTATTATGCAGCTCAAACTTTTACCGCTATTTCAGAAGATAATATCTATGGTGCTTGTGTGAATATAACAAGAAATTATGCCCTAACTTCAGCTAATAATCTTACAATATCTATACGACAAATAATTTTAGGGGGGGTATATGGTTCAGATTTAGTAAGTGCAAAAGTATTAAATACTGCGATTAGCAATTCATCTTATAATCTGACTTGTGTTAATTTCACTTCTGTATACAAACCTTCTGCTGGAACAACTTATGGATTAGTTATATCTTCTCCAAGTTCTACCGGAGATTCTGCATATTCAGTTGCTATAGATAATTCTACAGGAACAGATGGAATGTATAAAAGATATTATGCAGGATATACTTATGACTATCCTGCAGAAGATATGCAATACTTTATTATTCTATACGGAACTTTTGATATTGCAACAGATTATTTTACAATAAATGGAAATGATAAATCAGTTTCAAAAGTTATAAGAACTCCATTTGCTGGAATTAATAGTTATGACTTTTGTGCAAATGACACAACAGGATTAGAAAAATGTTATACTTATTATATCAATACTCAAAATGAAACTCCCGCATCTCAAGGGTATACTCCTAATGGGCAGATAATTTCTCTTCCTAATAATACAAAAATAAATGGAGTTAATACTCTTACTTTTAATGTTTATGAAAATTCAAACCAAGTTTGCGAACAGGAATATGCAAATGTATCTACTGCTTGTGGTGGTTTATCTACTGGAAATTATGCAACTACTGGAAGTTGGAATAATGTTAGAAAATTATATGATGGGGAATATTGGACTTATACTTATCCATACATTAATGATTCATCTCTTTTAATCAATTATACAAAACCATCTAATGCTACTAATTTATCAAAGTTATATTATAAGGGAGGATTTACTGAAAAAGAATTAGATATACCTCAAACTTGCTGGGCATATAACGAGACAAAAATTTCTTTTAGAATAACCAGTTCATATTATATATTAATTAAAAATTCAAGTGTTTACTGCTTTAATGGTTCTGGGTGGGTTAATATGTATTTTGCTAATGGAACTTCTGGTTTTTATGGGGTATTCTATGAGGAAAGAATGAACTGGAGAATACCCTCTCCGGACAAAACTATTTTACAAAACATTTCTGTGTGGTTTAAAAACTCTTCAGATACGACTTATAATACTCTTGAAGCATGCAGTTCTGTTGATTTAATTACTCAAGAATGTGAATTAGATATAAGGAATACAACCAAATTTACTGAAAATGTTTCTTATAATTTTCAATTAAGGGCTTGTGATATTTACGGCATTTGCAATAATTCAATTGATGTAAAAACATATAGAGTTGATAATGGTGCTCCATCAATAAAGAATTTAAAAATAATTTATTCGAATAATGCAACATCTGCCAAGGCAGGAGCAGTAATTAATTTTTATATAAATGCTTCAGACAATTCTACATTAATTAATAACAGCTGGATTAATACTGGCGAGATTAATGGAAGTTCATTTAATTTGAATAATATATCTGGAACAAATAGAGTTGGAGAATGGAGCTACTGGAATGCTGCTGTAACAGTAAATTACACGGAAAATCAAATTCCTGCGATTATACCTTTTTATTTTAATGATAGTGCTTCCCCACAAAACGAAAGAGATAGCGGATTTGCAGTGTATATAGACAATTCATTTCCAAATTATTCAAATCAAATAATAAATCCATCCGTAATATATAATAATGATATAGTTTCATTTAAAATAGATGTTACTGATAATTATAGACTGAAAAAGGCAACATTAAATTTATATTACGCAAATTGGACAAGACCACCTAATTTAATCAACGCCTCAAAAAATAATGGTGGATTTGAAACAGCGGGAGCGGGGGGGGCAGATGTATTTGCTAATTGGGGGGAACAAGCTGGAAATGGGAAAATTGTTAGAGATACTGTTGATTACTACGAAGGGAGTGCGTCAGTAAGATTTGATACAAATACCACTAACCAATATATGTATCAAGATGTCTTGCCTGCATCTCCAAATAATTACAAAAGATACAGATATAGTTTTGCTGCAAAAACAAATACAACAAATGCGTATGTAAGAGTTTATTCTGGTACAGAATATACAAGACATAATTTATCAAGTAATTGGCAGAATTTTAGCGGAGAATTTTCTAATGCTTATACCAGATTATATCTTGACCCCGAAACAGTTATAAATGTTACTCTTTGGATTGATAATTTTGAGATAGAAGAAGCATTTATTAGCAATATAACTTTAAATGGAACAAGTGCGACCGCAACCCGTTCAATGAGATTGAAGACGGCAAATTATACTTTTAACTTTACTTTGTATGATGATGCAGGAAATACAATACAATCAGCAAGGCAAAACTTTTCTGTTTTAGGAAATGAAAATCCAATTAATATAAGTCTAATCAGTCCTGCAAATAGTGCCATAATGAAAAATCCTATAAATTTTTCATTTAATATAACGGGAGATAATGCAACAATATGTGAAGTTAATTATGATGGAAATATTTTAGGAAATATAACAAATGTTGCAGCAAATCAATTAAAAAGCTTATCAATTAATTCAAGTGAAAATTATGGAGATTGGTGGATAACTTGCGATAACGCAGATGGAAAAACTTATACAAGCAATACCTATAATCTTACTATCGATTTAACAAATCCAAATGTGTCTTATTTTAATCCTGCAAATAATATATATATAAATTCAAGTTTATATAATTTTACAGCCAACATAACAGATAATCAAGAAGTAAATAATGCAACCATAAGCATTTATAACTCATCAGGAAGCTTATTTAATAAAACAACAACCATGATTCTTGCTCCAATTTATTTTATTGGGACATTAATAGGAAATTTTATAGATGGGATATATACCTATTTTTGGGAAATTTATGATACTGCTGGAAATTATTTTCGTGGAGAGAATTATACGCTTACAGTAGATACAACTTATTCAAATATTAATTTTGTTTCTCCAACTCCAGATTCAGGAACTTTAACAGTAAATAGAAGTTTTATAATTAACATTTCTATAAATGAACTTAATTTAGCTAATCTAACTTATAACTGGAATGGAACTAATTATCCTGTTTATGACAATTCTCTTTTATTGATGTATAATCTTGACAATAAAAGTTCGCTTGGAGAGAGCAGTACAGAAGTTTTTGATTTATCTCAATATGGAAATAATGGAACAGCTAATGCAGTTTGGACTTCTTCTGGAAAATATGGCGGGGCTTTCCAGTTTAATGCAACAGCTGGGCAGGGAATAGTTGTAAATACAAATAATGATTCATTTAATATAAATGACTCAACAACCGCTTCTTTAACTATAACTGCTTGGGTAAAACATTTAACTACTCCTTCTGAAAAGAATATTGTGTCAAAGGCACCGGGAGGAATTGGAAACAATAAGGGATGGTTATTCTATTTTTCTGGGTCGAGCTTTGGTGTTACATATAATAATGGTTCTGCTTCTGGGCAGTGGGTAGGGTCAGCAGCTGTTACAGCAGACACTTGGACACATTTGTCTGCAGTTTTTAATTCAACAGGCATTGCCCTTTATATAAACGGAGTCCTTAAAAATAATCATGTATATAATAGAACAGGAAGCTTTGCCAATTCAAATGCTGTGACAATTGGGAAGCGTGGTTCTACCACAGGAACTTTCAATGGCACTATAGATGAAGTAAGAATTTGGAATAGAAGCTTAAGTGCAGACGAGGTAAACCAGATGTATAATAGAAACTTGCAGAAATACAACTCAACTCAATGGTATTTGTATGTTAATCAAAGCAAAAATTCCACAATGGGGCTTACAACTGGAAATTATACTTATCAGGCTTTCACAACTGACTTGGCAGGAAATATAAACCAGACAGAACAGAGAAGCTATGAAGTAGATATATCCCCTCCAAATTGTACATTATTAAGCAAAACACCAAGTGATATTTTAGATAATTCCACCGGAATTTTATCAATAATTCTTAATTGCACAGATAGAGCAGGAATTAATATAACCAAAATAGGCGACCATTATCCATTTTTCATCACAAGAAGTGTAGATGTTTTTATTAGTTCAGCAGGGATACCTAATTATTGGAGTACAAGATATCCTAATAACTCTTTAGCTGTAACTGGTAATTTAACTCCGCTTTATAAAATATGGAGGGCATTAGGAAGAAATGAAGGATACTGGTATGAAAACTTGACTGAGTCGGGATTATCTGATTGTTCTGGATTATCTCCTTGTTATGCTCCATTAAATGATACATTTTCTTATGCTATAGAAGATGGAAATTATGGGCATTTTACAGTAACTGCAGTAGATTCAACTAATACAAGTGTAATAATTAATTATACTCATCCAGCTGTAGATATATCTGCTTTCAGGCAGTCAGTTTATTTATCTTATGAGAACATGGTTAATGAAGCAAAGAAAAACTTTACTATAAGAAATAATGCTTGGGTTTTAACAAAAAGATTTGATGCAGAAGCTTATGGGAATACATCTAATTATACAATGAATAGCTTTAGAAATTTTGGAATGGAGGATACACCAACAAAAACTTTAAGAATTTATTACTGCAATAGCTCAATAGAAAATTCCTCTGGAGGAATACCAAATGGATTTACAGCAATATCTAATTCAAATTGCAATTTAATTAATTCATTGACCTCAACTGAAATAAATAATAGAGTTTTTACAGATATAAATTCTAGTTATTCAAAAAGTGCTTATGGAATTATTAACGGAAAGTTTGCAGGAATAACTGCGACAAGAGAATTTTATATTATGTATGAAAGCCCAGAAACTGGAGCAAATAAAGGATATAATATAAGATATGTTAATGGTTCTACTAATACTGACATAGGATTTAATGAAACAAGAACTGCTTGGACTTCTACTAATCAGGGCGGGGTTTGGGCTCAAACAAGCTGGACACCAGATGTATTTACTACCCAAACAAGAGCAGTAAATGACCAATTCCAATCTGGATATTATATAACAGATATGCTTGGAAATACGGGCTGGAACTTTACCTTAATTCAAGATGACATAGCATCAACTAATCATCCAATATCTTATCCATTAATTTTAGAATATAATGGAACTCTAAATCAAAATGATACTAACCTAAATTTAACACAAAAAGGAACAATACAAATTAAAGTAGGATGTGCAATAGACCCGGATAGTATAGGAAATGTAACTCATAATTTAACATTAAGAAACGAAGATGGAACTTATAATTATACAGTAAATGGTTCATTTAGATGCCCTAATGATTTAAATGTTTGGATTTCATTTGATACTTCAGCCGCTGCATCCGGCAGGTATAGAATGAATATAACTGCAATATCTGGAGATAATTCGGCAGACATAAAATCAAGATTAACTGATAAAAATTTTACTATAGATAATAGCCCCCCATATTTTACTGCGATACCAAATAATTCATCTTTAATTTATGGCAAGGATGGTTTATCTGCGGCTTTTAATGCTTCCGATACTCTTAATCCTCCAGTAACTTATAGCATAAACTGGACTGAAAAATTCCAGATTGATAGTTTGGGTGTTTTAACCAATACTACGACTTTATCTGGAGGAGAATATTTAATTAAAGTAATGGTTAATGACAGCATAAATAATCAGAATAGCACTATTTATAAGGTCATAGTCAATCAAACATCAATGAATTTATCAATATCAGGAACAACTCCAATTAACTATGGAACAACTACTGATGTAGTTGGTTCTAATTGTCCTTCTCAATTAACATGTACTTTATCTCCGTCTAATGGAGTTTATGGTGCTGGAACAAAAACATTTAATTATTCAACTATTGGAAACGAAAATTATAGTTCAAGTTCTATTACAAAGAATATTTTGATAAATAAAATTGCAAGTTCAATCTATTTATATTTGGATGGATTAAGACAAAGCAAAACAATACACGCCTATTCAACTTTAAATTCTACGGCAGTTATAAATACAGGAAATAACATAGATATAGAATTATATGTAGCTGGAACAGGATATATCGGGGCTTCTCCATTAGAAAATCTTTCTAAGTTTTCTACAGCCGGATTGTATAATATAACTGCTATTTATCCTTCAAGTGAAAATTACACTTCTAGTTTTGAAAGGCAGTATGTAACTGTTATAAGCAACGAATCTCAAAGTAAATGCAATATAACAAGCGGGACTTATACAAATCAGCATGGTTCTGAAAAGATGTATAATAAATTATGCAATTCGATAGATTTTGGAGTAGTTTATACAATTAAAAGAGGTTCTGATATTTCAATTAATATCCCAATAATTGAGAATGATAATAAGAAAATGGTTGGGGGATATTGTGAAATCAGTTTAGACTATCCTAATGGAACCGCATTTATAGTTAATCAACCAATGAATGTATTTGATGGTTATGCAAGTTATTCCTTTGAGATGATAGATTCCTCTGGTGAATTAAGGGGTGATATATATTGTAATAATGGAAAAGATACTGGAATAAGTTTATTTGGAATAGAATCTACTGCAACTGGCTCTGGGTTTTCTACAGCTAAAGCTGTAATTTATATAGTTATTTTAATTGTATCAATATTGATTTTTGGAGGATTTCTGGTCATAGGATTTTCTGTTCCATATAAAAACAAAACAGATGAGATGACTGGATATGTTATTGCATTAAGCAATCTGAAATATGTAAAAATAGGGGCTTTTGCATTTGCATATCTTGCTGCTATGTTTATATCATATTTCTCTTGGATGATTTGCTTTGCATATTTAGACATGGAATTTGTTTCAAATATGTTTAGATTTATGTTTTATGGGTTTGGAGCAGCTTTAGTTCCATTATTTATTTTGGGGGTTTATGTAGTAATCGCAAACATAGTCAGGGATAGTAAAATTGCAGACCTTTTGAGCAGGGGGATAAGAACAAAATGACAAGTAAATCAAATCAAAAATCAGGAGTATCATTCTGGATGTTTAAAGCTCCGGTAGCATTAAAACAAGTATTAGATAATGTTAGAAGGGAAAGAATTAAGAGAGGGAAAGATTTAGAAATGAAAAGTTATAGAAGGCTTGGACTTGCTATAGCTAGGCATAATAATCTTATTAGGGATTTAATGAATGCAGATATGAAGGAGGAAATGAAAAATGAGCAGTAAAGCACAATTCACACTATTCCACTTTATAATATTTTCTTTCTTAGCTGTGATTTTCTTTGCTGGATTAATTTACATTATGGGTCAGTTAAATAGTGTATTTAATCAAATTGGATTAGCCAATGAAGTCAATGCAGGGCAATCAGGATATGTAAATATGAGCCAAGCATCCCAGCAAATTTGGGGAAACGCATATCAATCTATACAAGCATTAAGAATGGTTGCGATAGTATATATTTTATCTCTTGCAGTGATAACTATAATAATCGGAGCATTTGAAAGGAAATATCCTTTCTTGTTTATAGTCTATATTTTAATAACCGTATTGGCAATAATCTTTGCACCGCAGATTTCAAATGCTTATGAGAAGATACTTGAAACAAACATATTTGGCGGAGAATTGGCAAATTTCTCAACCGCTAATTATTTATTGCTTAATCTTCCAACTATTGTCATGTTTATTGGGATACTTGGAACGATATTTTTATTAATAAATTTAATCAGAACAGCGGGAGAACAATCAATATGAAGCATAAAATAAGCTATTATAATCGATTTATAGCCATCTTTTTTATCTGTATGATGTTTTATATGAGTTTTGTTTTAGCTTTGCCGAAGGAAATAGCAAGATGGACTTTCGATAATAATTCCACAAATTCAACTATTACGGCTTATGGAATTAATGCAACAACTATTGGAACAGTGGGATTCAATGAAGGTGCATTAAATTCTACCCGTGGTAATTTAAATCTAACACAAGGAAAAGGAGCATTGTTTATGACTGGCAGTAATTCAGTATGTGCAAGGGTAAAGACAACAAATCACAGCCTTGCGGGTATATTTGAGTATCAATGGATTTATGAATTTAGAATTAATGGCGGTATGCTGACTTTCTCTGCTTCAGACAGCCCATCAACAAATGTTTATTCAAATACAAATCAATCAACGGGAACTTGGCAGCACTTTTGTGTTGTAAGATACGCAGGAAGTAATTATACAATGTATATAAATGGAACTTATAGAAATAGTTCAACAGATGCTATAGGAAAAGAATATTCAAATGAAATAGTTATAGGAGCAAATTATGTTCATGCAGCTCAATTTGGGGGTTTAATTGATAATATAAGAGTGTTTAATGGCTCTTTAAGTGAGTCGGAAGTTATTGATGTTTATAATAATATATTTCCAGTAGAGGTTAGTTTATCATCCCCCGCTAATAATGGTTATCTAATTAACTTTCCATATAGACTAAACGCATCTATTCAGAGCCAGAACGAAACTTTAATTAATTCTAGTTTCTATGTTTATTATTCGAACGGTTCTCTCCAAAAAATTTATAACAATACAATCACTGGAAGCTTGAATACTTCTTCAATGATGATAGACAACCTTACTTTAGGCAGTTATATTTGGAATGTTCATGCTTGTGATGCTTTGGGGTGTGCATGGTCTCCTATTAATTATACTTTTACTTCGGGGTATGCAATTAATTCTATAAATTATAATTCTACTTCAAATTCAGGTTCGTTAGAATCAATAGGAATAAATTTAACATATTCATCTATTTATACGGGAATAAATGTTATTTTAAATTATAATGGGACAAATTATACTATGTCCGCCTTAGATACAGGAATGACTAAAAATTATTTATACAGTATAACTACTCCTTCTGTTTCTGCACAGACTAATACCCCATTCTTTTTTAAAATTATATTAACTAATTCCAATGGAACTTCAGTAATTACTACTAGTTCATATAATCAAACTGTGAGCCCTCTTCTAATTGATAATTGCGGTTCATATACTAAAGTATTGCTGAATATGAGCATTTTAGATGAAGAATCTTTGCTTCCATTGAATGGAACAATTATTCTTACTGCAAATATTTATACATCTGGAACAAATACTCTTATAACCTCATATAATAGTTCATTCAATTATATATACCCCACTCCTGCGAGGATTTGCTTGTCAAATATTTCCACAACTTATGATATGGATTACCAGATTCAATTTTGGTCTAATTCATCTTACTTTAAGAAATATAAAACTATCCAAAATATGCAGATAACAAATTCAACTTTGCCGCAGAATATAATATTGTACGATTTGCAGCAGTCATCGGGATATTCTTTCAGTGTGATAGTTGTAGGCAATTTATATTCTACAAATGGCAATGCAGATTTATTAGTTGATGTTCAAAAGAAATATATCTCTCAAAATAAATTTATTTCCATAGAAAGTTCAGAGACAAGTTCAGACGGGATAGCAATAGCTCATTTAATTCCAAATTCAGAAATATATAACTTTGTTGTAAGTTATGCTGGAGTTACTTTAGGTACATTTAATAATTATCAGGTTCAATGCCAAAATGTTGTGACCAGTTCATGTGCTATTACTTTAAATCTTGCCCAATCAACTGCTCAACTCCCAGATTTTTATAACTATGGAAATATAAGCCAAGTCCTTCAACTTGTAAATAATACCTTGTATCATACATTCAGTTCCACCGACGGAATAACACATACTATAAGAAGCTGGGTTATAAAAAATGATGGATATTCAAATACAACAATATGCAACAATACTGCTGTTGGAACATCTGGAACAATAGCATGTGATATCCCGGTGGTGTATCAAGACAGTGATTTTTGGGTGAGGACTTATGTAGATGGAAATTACATCAGCTCAAATTTCTTTTCTCAAGGAACAAATCATAATTGGTATGGAGCAGATATAATTATAGAGATATTAATGTTTAGCTGTCTTACTTTATTACTAGTTTATCACCCTATAACTATAACCTTGGGGGCAGTCTTAGGGATGACCTTTTCTGTTCTTTTATTATTTGCAGGTCAAGGAAATTTTGGCTCTATATTTGGAGCTGTCTTATTTTATATTATTGGAGGTATTGTTGTAATATGGCAAATATCAAGAAGACAATTATGAATAAAAAGGCAAGAGCATTTGTCCAAATAGTATTGGGAATAATAGTCATTACTTTCTTTGCTATGACTTTAGTGGCATTTCCTCTTAGATTTATAGGGGAAACAAATCCAAATTCTGAAATAATCACCGAAGGAAGTTTATCCAACAGCTATTATTCAATGAACAGCTCACTTAAAAATTTAGAAAATATGAAAGATAATATTCAAGCTCAACTTTCTGGTGCTAAGGTAACCCCCGCAGATTATATATTCCTTATTTTTCAAGGAGCTTTTGAAATACCAAAAACAATGTTTTCCTTTGTAGTTTCTGGAGTAGTAAGCATATCAGAATTATTTACTGGAGGATTAGTAGCAGATTCTGGAATCAGCATGGTAATAACTACAGGAGTATCTATTTTATTTGCGGGGATAATTATAATAATAGTCATTGCGGTTATAAAATTTATAAGGGGGAATGATGCTGAAAGATGACATATCCTGAATTAAATTCGACATTAGTATCAAACAACTTAGCAGAGATTCTCGTCTATGCTAATACAGTAACTCACCAATGGTTTGGTATAACTTTAGTTATCTCTTTTTTTATAACTATATTATTAGCTTCATCATTTATGCAGTTTAGATATTCTGGAAGAATAAAACCCGAAACAAGTTTTCTTGCAAGTTCATTTGCTACTTTGGGATTTGCCGTAATATTAGAGCAATATTCTGGAATCTTGAATACAACTTATTTTTTTATATTGATAGCAATAACTATTTTATGCTTCATTTGGGTAGTATTCAGTTCTGATTAAAAGATAACTTAGTTTACGAAGTTTACAAACAATTTAAATACTTTTCAGCAGTGATATTTTTAGGTTTAGCAGGAAGTAGTCTAATAGCTGAACCGCTATTTCTTGCTAAATTAACTTAACACAATTTGAAAGGAGGTTTTACCTCAAAAAAACTATGGATTACACAAAATTAATGTCTAAATTCAAGATGAATAGAAAGGGAGTTTTTGGATTGTCCGCAATCCAGTCTTTCTTTGTAGCTATCTTGGGTATAGGATTACTTGCTTATGTAATTGTCATAATTATGGGTTCTTTGCAAAGTGCAAATATTGTCACCAGCGGCTCATTAGCCTCTAACCAGACAAATTACATTTTGACAAATGTATCCTCTGGAGTTACAGGGTTCTTTAGCTCTATAAATCCAGTTTATGCTATACTGGCAGTATTAGTTATAATCTTAGTACTAGTTGTTCTTGTAAGAGTTGTTCAGTCACCTGCTGGAAACTCTAGTGTTCAACTATAAGGTTGTAATTAGTAGATAACGGAGGCGTGGTTTCCTCCTCTGTAACTCATTGGAAACCATTTATCATTATACTTTGTTTAAAAATGGCTTTGCAGGTAGCCTAGAATACCTGCTTTAAAATCGTTGCAAAAATGCCAATCAAATTAGAAAAAAAATTAATGAAAGAAACAAGAATTAAGTTTCACTCAGTAAAATCTCCAAGAGCCAGAACTTATATTTTTAGAACTCTGCGAAAAACAGGAGGGAAACC
>Ga0233425_10003229_pt1 | contig 30198 bp, 27 predicted proteins | sample Watercolumn_Towu_2_FD_181712 | JGI IMG/M metagenome (GOLD analysis project Ga0233425, IMG submission 181712) | Freshwater microbial communities from Lake Towuti, South Sulawesi, Indonesia - Watercolumn_Towuti2014_140_MG | ecosystem: Environmental > Aquatic > Freshwater > Lake | place...
TCTCGCTCGGCATCGGTGAGCCGGATTTTATTTCGCCGCGCAGTGTTCGCACCGCCGGGATCAACTCTATCGAAAATGGTGAAACGAAATACACGTCCAACTCCGGCACGCTGGAGTTGCGTTGCGCACTCGCGGATCATCTCGTCAAATTGTACGGCGTGCAGTACGATCCCGCGCAAGAATTGTTGATCACGGTCGGCGTGTCGGAAGCATTACACTGCGCGATGCTCGCGCTGATTGATCCTGGTGACGAAGTGATCGTGCCCGAACCGTGCTTCGTCGCATACAAACCGAGTGTCGTGTTCGCGGGCGGCACGCCGGTTGTTGTTGCGACGCGCGTCGAAGATAATTTTCAAGTAACCGGCGAAGAGATCGAACGCGCGATCACGCCGCGCACAAAAGCAATTTTAATCGGTTATCCAAACAATCCGACCGGCGCGGTCATGTCGCGCGAGCATTTGCTCGAAGTCGCGCGCGTCGCGGAAAAATATAATCTGATGGTTTTGTCGGATGAAATTTACGACCGGCTCGTGTACGGCGTCGAACACACTTGCTTTGCCGCGTTACCCGGAATGCGTGACCGCACGATTCTGCTCGGCGGGTTTTCGAAAGATTACGCGATGACCGGCTGGCGCGTTGGCTACGCGGGCGCGCATCGCGAAATTCTTGCGGCGATTGCAAAAATCCATCAATACATTATTATGAGTGCGCCGACGATGGGACAATCCGCGGCATTGCACGGCTTACTGCACGCCGAAGCCGATGTGCGCGAAATGATGCGTCAGTACGACCAACGTCGTCAAGTGATTGTTGCCGGGTTGAACACGATTGGCTTGCCGACGTTCGAACCGCGCGGCGCGTTCTACGCGTTCCCGGATGTACGCCCGACCGGGTTATCGTCGGAAGAATTTTGCGAACGCTTGTTGCTCGAAGAACACGTCGCGGTGATCCCCGGCGGCGCGTTCGGCGCGTGCGGCGATGGATTCGTGCGCGCGTGTTACGCGACGAGTATGGCGAACATCGAAGAAGCATTGACACGAATTGAGCGGTTTGTCAAGCAGGTCAAGTAAATAATAAAAACGGCGGACCTGTGTCCGCCGTTTTTTTATTCACCCCGTTTTCAATTTCACCAAAATTTCGCCCGCGCCTAACCAGGTTTCACTTTCGACCGGCAAGCGTCCGCTGTGAACGTAACGCAAAATTTTTGCGTTCTCCGTGGAGACCATCGCGACAAATGTGTGGATCTTCTTGGCGCGCGCATACGCGCCGAGTTTCATAAACAGAATCGTGCCCAGTCCGCGATTTTGATATTGGTCTTCGACGACAATCGCGATTTCGGCGACGCCTGGTTCTTGCTCCGACGCGGTGTAACGCGCGACACCGAGAATCAACTCTGTGCCGGCGCGATTTGTCGTCGCGACGACTGCCATTTGCGATTGATAGTCAACCGTCGCGAGCGCGCGCGCTTTGTCGAGCGGCAGTTCGCTCGAAAAAGTGAGAAACCGCAGGTAGATACTTTCCGGCGAAAGTCGCGCGTGAAGCGCTTGCAAACGCGGCGCGTCGTCCGGGCGAATCGCGCGCAGTTCGATAAAACTGCCGTCGTTCAATTGAATTGTTTCACGAATATCGGGGGGTTCGATTGCCATTCTGATTTTCCAATCTCGAACAGAATTTTTCCCCACTGATACAAAAGAACACGGATATTTTTTGTATCTTTCCCTTTATCCGTGTTCCTTTGCATCAGTGGGATTTTTTTCGGATTGCTCGGGCAAACGCTTTGTGAAATTTGTCCTACGCCCAGCCGCGCAAGCGCACCGCTTCGGCGACGCGATTGACCGCGACAAGATACGCGGCAATGCGCGTGTGCACCTTGTAACGTTCCGCCATCGTTTGAACCGCGTGAAACGCGTCCACCATTTTCAGTTCAAGCGATTTGTGCACGGTCGGCAAATCCCAGTAAAAATCGTACGCGTTCTGCACCATTTCAAAATATGACACAGTAACACCACCCGCGTTGCACAGAAAATCGGGAATGACGTAGACGCCGTTCGCTTGCAAAATTGGATCCGCATCCGGCGTCGTCGGACCGTTCGCGGCTTCGGCGAGAATGCGCGGCTTGATACGCGGCGCGTTCGTCGCGGTGATTTGATTTTCGAGCGCGGCGGGAATCAAAATGTCGCACGGCAATTCCAAAAGTTCCGCCATCGAAAGTTTATCGCCCTGACCGAATCCTTCAATGACCTGGTTGGCCTTGCAATGTTTTTGCAGAGCGACCGCGTCCAATCCATTCGCGTTGTAAAGCGCGCCGGAAATATCGCCGACCGCGACAATTTTGCAACCCATCTCTTGCAGTAACGCCGCGCTCCACGAACCGACGTTGCCGAATCCCTGAATCACCACGCGCGCGCCATCGAGATTCAACCCGCTGTGCTTTGCGGCTTCGCGCACCGTAAGCGAGACGCCACGCCCGGTTGCATCTTCGCGCCCGACCGAGCCGCCGAGCGCAAGCGGTTTGCCGGTGACAACTCCGAACTCGTTATAGCCGCGCATAAATGAAAATTCGTCCACCATCCACGCCATAATTTGCGAATTGGTGTTCACGTCCGGTGCGGCGACATCTTTTTCTAACCCGAGCGCGTGCCCGACCTGGCGCACGTACGCGCGCGACAAGCGTTCGAGTTCACCGGCGGACATTCGCCGCGGGTCGCATATAATTCCGCCTTTCGCGCCACCGAGCGGAATATCCACGAGCGAACATTTCCAGGTCATCCACGCGGCGAGCGCGCGCACCGTGTCAACCGTTTCGTCAATGTGAAAACGAATGCCGCCTTTGCACGGACCGCGCGCGTCGTTGTACTGCACGCGGAATCCTTGAAAGACGCGCACCGTGCCATCGTCCATTCGCACCGGCAGAGTAACGTGCAACTCGCGCAGAGGCCAACGGAGCAATTCGTGAATCGCCGGGTCGAGATGCAAAATTTCCGCCGCCGCGTCGAGTTGACGTTGCGTGATGCGAAACGGATTGTTTTCCGAATCGGAACTCGCGCCGATGGACGCCAGGTCAATCATCCGCCGCCGCGTGGTCGTGGGTGTTTCAGTCATTTTAATTTCTCCTCATCGAGAGTAGTCTTCACGGACAGTGCGACGCGCGCATCATCACGGATGCGCGGTCAACTTTAGTATAATCCGATTCGATGAAAAAACCAAACTGCAAATACCGAGCATCGGTAGGGGCGAAGCATTTTGCGTCCCACGCGCGGGACGCAAAATGCTTCGCCCCTACCGGTAAAATTTTATCCAGGACAAAACGTATGCTATAATCACGCGCAAGGAGTGGTGATGGAATACGAACCGGTCATTGGCTTGGAAGTGCACGCCCAATTGTTGACGCAATCGAAAATGTTTTGCGCGTGTTCTGCCGATTACGCGGGCGCACCGCCGAACACGCATCTCTGCCCGACGTGTCTCGGAATGCCGGGCGCATTGCCGGTGATGAACAAACGCGCGGTTGAATTTACGATTCTCACCGCGCGCGCGTTCAATTGCGAAATTCCCGCGTTCGCAAAATTCGACCGGAAAAATTATCATTACCCCGATTTGATGAAGGGCTATCAAATTTCGCAATTCGATTTGCCGCTCTCGCGCAACGGCTTCATTTTGATTGACGATGCCGGGACGTTGAAAAAAATCGGCATCCGTCGCGTGCATCTCGAAGAAGATACCGCGAAATTATTTCACGACGGCAACGCGAGTCTCGTGGACGTGAATCGTTCCGGCGTGCCGTTGATGGAAATTGTGAGCGAGCCGGAGATGCACTCAGTTGAAGAGACGCGTTTGTATTCGCTCAAACTCCGGCAAATTTTGCGCTATCTCGGCGTTTGCTCCGGCGATATGGAAAAAGGCGCGATGCGTTTCGAGGCAAACATCTCACTGCGCGCGCGCGGCACAACCGAACTTGCCGCGACGCGCGTCGAAATCAAAAATCTAAATTCTTTGCGCGCGATGGTGCACGCGACCGAATTTGAAATCGCGCGTCAGAAAAAAATTCTCGACGCGGGCGGCACAGTCGAGCAAGAGACGATGGGCTGGGACGAAGCGCGCAATGCGACGTTCACGCAACGGAGCAAAGAAGAAGCGCACGATTATCGCTATTTTCCCGAACCGGATTTGCCACGTCTCGAAGTGGCGCGCGCCTGGGTCGCGGAAATCGAAGCGCGTTTGCCGGAATTGCCGGACGCCAAGTACGACCGGCTGATGCGCGAACTCGGCTTGAGCGCGTACGATGCCGGCGTCATCACCGCCGAGCGCGATGTCGCGGAATATTATGACCGCGCGGTGGATGCCGGGCGCGCACGCGGCGTCGAAGCCAAACTCATCGCGAACTGGGTGACCGGCGAATTGTTTCGCTTGATGAAAGAGCGCACCGTCGAAATCGGCGCGGTCAAAATCGCGCCCGCGCAAATTCCCGATTTAATCGCGCTCGTCAACGCCGGAATGATTAGTAACAACATCGCGAAAAATGTGTTTGAAGAAATGTTCGCGACCGGCGACGCCGCGCAAAAAATCGTGCAAGCCAAAGGGCTGGGGCAAATCAGCGACCGCGCCGCGCTCGTTGCCATCGTTGAAAAAATCATCGCGGACAATCCTAATCAGGTCGCCGGTTATCGCGCCGGCAAAACCGCGCTCGCGCAATGGTTCGTTGGGCAAGTGATGAAAGCGACGCGCGGGCAAGCCAATCCCGCGCTCGTGAATGAGTTGGTCGCGGACAAGTTGAAATGACGCGATCAATTTAATTGGGCACAGATAAACACAGATTGACACTGACTTGTTGAATAATCTATGTACATCAGTGTTCACCAGTGTCCGATTTTCAAAGCATTGAGTTGAACTAGTACCATCAATTCGTTGACAACGCGCGCCAAGAAATATATAATCGGCACATCACAATCAGATGGGAATGTGGTGATGGCAACCCAAGGCAATCTCGCGGAAATGAGTCTCGCCAATTTGATTCAGGTCAACTGTCAAGAAGTGCGCTCGGCGCGCTTGACGTTGACGCGGCTGAATCAAATCGGCGAGGTTTATTTTTCGGACGGTCAAGTTGTGCACGCCGCGCTCGACGGGCAGATCGGCGAAACCGCGCTGTACGAATTGCTCGCGTGGAGCGACGGCACGTTCACGCTCGACCGCGAGGCGCACACATCCAAGCAAACGATTGCGCGTCCCTGGGGCGAATTGCTTCTCGAAGGGATGAAGCAATTGCCGACGCGCGCGACCAAGCGCAAGGAGGTCAATGTGGATCGCGATGCGCTAACAAAATTGCGCGCGATTGAAAATGTTACCGGCGCAGTAATTTCCGCGTGCGATGGCATCGTGCTCGCGGCGGATGTGCCGGGCAGTGATGGCGAAGCCGAAGCCGCGGTCGCCGTGTTCCTCGGTTCGGCGGCGGGGCAATTGAGCGACGCGTTGCAACTCGAATCGTTCGCGCACGGACTCGTCGTGTTGAAAAATAAACGACTCTTGATTTTAGAACAGCCGAATCGGTTTATCGGGCTCGTGCTTGCCGAGCACGCGTCGCCGACGATTGTCGCGAGCGCGGCAACCGACATTTTGAAAAAAACCTTGTCCGCGTGATGAAAAAATTGGGACGCGGACAAACGCGGATGAACGCGGATTTTAATTCTTTCCGCGTTCATCCGCATTAATCAAATTCAGCAATATCTCAATTGCCACAAAAATAAATAATTTTCTTTGCGCTCTTTGCGTTCTTTTGTGGCAACATTCGTTTGGGTCCGATTTGTGCACGTTGGGAGAAAATCGCGATGGAACCCGCGTTAAAAGAAATCAATGCCGTGTTGGGCGTAATCGGTTCGTTTGTGTGTCGCGCCGATGGCGCCGTCGCCGCGCGCGCGATGCCGGACGCGTACGATGACGCGCGCCTGCAACTCGCCGCGCGCGTCGCGAGCCAAACGCTCGAAGCGTTGGAAACGTCCGGTCAGCGCGTCGCCGAAGCCGATTTCAATTTCTTCAAAGGTCGTTTGCTCATTCGCAATTTGCGCGGCGGCACATTATTTATTTTATGCGCGCGCACGATCAATTTGCCGTTGCTCAATTTGACCGTAAACGTCGCGGTGAAAAAAATCGCGGCAGATTTCAAACCGGCAAAACCGCCCGCGCCCGAACCGCCGCCCGCGCCAGCGATCATCGCGCCCGCGCCCGCGCCCATCGCGCCAGCACCCAAGCCCGCGCCGATTGATTTGCTCCTCAACCCGCTCGCAAGCGAACTCGAAGAAGAACTCGCGCGCATCAGCGCAAGCGCGAACGAATTTCGCGTTACCGTGCGCGCGTTCAATTTTCCGGCGATGTGGTCGGCGTGCCCGCGTTATCGCGGCTTGCTTACGCTCCCCGAAAAAAAACAACTCGACCTGGCGGCGTTCGCGAAACAGAGCGACGCGGTGCCGTTATTGTTCGAGCGACTGGGTTATCAAAGCAATCCACGTTTCAACGCGCTCTACAACAATCGGCGCATGAATTTTGTGGATACGAAACGCGCGTTGAGCGCAGATATTTTTTTCGATGTGTACGAAATGTACCACCGGCTCGACCTGACGCCGTTTCTCGAATCGGACGGGCAAGTGTTACCGGCGACCGCGCTCTTGCTCACACGCTTGCAATGCGTCGAAACGACGGACGCATTACTGCGCGATGTGTGTGCGCTGATTCTCGAACACGATTTCAGCGTCGGCGCGGAAAAAATGAAAATTGACGCGGCGCACATCACGCGCGTCTGCGCGGACGATTGGGGCTGGTATAAAACCGTGACGCAAAGTTTGGAACGCGCCGGCACGTTCGCGTACGCGAATTTACCGGCGTCGGAACGCGCGGTGATTGACGAACGCATCCAACGCTTGCGCCAATCCATCGAGAGCGCGCCAAAAAGTTTACGCTGGCAAACGCGCGCGCGCCTCGGCGAAACAATTCGCTGGTACGAAACTCCGCAAACGATTCGTCCCACCGTTGACCAACGCGCGCGACCGGATATGGCATTGGGATAAACAATGTGGCGCGACCTTTCCAGGTCGCCGCAATCGCAACCTAAAAGGTTGCGCCACGAAAACCAGGTGTGATGATGAGCATTTGGCGCGATAAATTGCAGAACGCATACAAAATACTCACCCAAGTTTTTTACGGAATGGCGCTCCACGAAATCGAACGGTCGCATCGGCGGATGCGCGGTTCGTTGGAGCACGTTTTCATTTTAATCACGTTCGGCGATATGGTCGGCTTGCCGATTTTGCCGCCGTACTATTGTATGCGCCTCTTGCCGTTTATCGTTCCCGAAATTAACGGCTGGCGGCGCCGCTTGATGCGCGAGCGCGATTATCTCGACGCGATTTTTTAGCGATGGCAAACGACGACTCGAAACAACGGATCTTGGTTGTAGATGACGACGAACGCATCGTCGAATTGATTGTGAACGGCTTGAGCGAGCACAACGCGTTTAAAGTTCACGCGTTCACGACCGGACAATCTGCGCGCGAAGCGATGACGCGATTTTCTTTCGATGTCATCGTCAGCGATTGGATGCTCCCGGACATTGACGGCTTGACGCTCATCCGCGCGGCGAAATCGAATTGCGACGATTGCTTTACGATTTTGATGACCGCGTTCGGCGCGCCCGATTTGAAAACCTTGCCAGAATTTGCGCTCGTGCAACACTATCTCGAAAAACCGTTCGACATTGACGAATTGGTCGGTGTCATCACCGCCGCGCTCGCGCCGAATGTCGCGCCCGCGCAAATCGAAGAACCCGCGCCGCGCGTATTCAAGGTTGTGCTCGGCGGCGATGCGAATGTCGGCAAGACAAGTTTGATTCAACGTTATTGCACCGGCATTTTCGAACCGACACGCGCGATGACGATTGGCGTAGATTTTCATGTGTACGATATTCGACTCGACAACGCGCCCGTGCGCTTGGTCGTCTGGGATTTGGGCGGACAGGAACGCTTTGCCTTCGCGCGGCACGCGTTTTATCATGGCACGCAAGCGATTGGTTTGGTGTTCGATGTCAGCAATCGCGTTTCATTTTATAATTTGATGAAATGGTGGCGCGAGGCGCGCGAATTTTTGGGCGACACGCCGGCGGTGTTGCTCGCGAACAAAACCGATTTGCCGCGCCAGATTTCGCGCGAAGAAACCGAAAGCATCGCGGAATCCTGGGGCATGAAATTTTACGAATCGTCGTGCGCGAGCGGTGACGGCGTGCCGCAATTTTTCGAGGCGCTCGCGTGGACGGCATACCAAAACGCGCAAAAAAATTCAGGGGCGGGATGATTCCCGCCCCTATTTTTATTCAACCGTTACACTCTTCGCCAAATTCCTGGGCTGATCCACATCGCACCCGCGTTTGATCGCGACATAGTACGCGAGCAATTGAAGCGGCACCGTCGCGACGACCGGCGCGAGTTCCTCCGCGACGCGCGGCAAGTTCACCACCTCGTTTGCCGATTGCGCGATTCCATCATCGCCTTCAGTCGCGAGCGCGATCACCGGCGCGTTCCGCGCGCGCACCTCTTGAATATTGCTCACCACTTTGTCGAGCGTCGCGCTGTGCGTCGCAAGCGCGATCACCGGCATGTCCGGGTCGAGCATCGCGATCGGTCCGTGCTTGAGTTCACCCGCCGGGTATCCTTCCGCGTGCAAGTAACTAATCTCTTTCAACTTGAGCGCGCCTTCGAGCGCGGTCGGATAGCCGTACCCGCGTCCGAAAAAGAAACAACTCTTGCGCGTCCAAATTTTTTCCGCGAGCATTTGCATTTGATGATCCGCGCCGAGCGCGGCTTGCACCAGGTCGGGTAATTGCGCGAATTGTTGCGCGAGTTCGCGCGCGCGCGCGTCATCGAGCGCGCCGATCCGCCGCGCCCAATCGAGCGCGATCAGTTCGAGCAGAATCACTTGCGCGCTAAATGTTTTCGACGCGACCACACCGATTTCGGGACCGACGCGCAAATTGATGACCGCGCCCACGCCGCGCGTGATCGAACTGCCGACGACGTTCGTCAGCGCGAGCGTTTGCGCGCCCGCCGCTTGCGCGAGGCGCATACTCGCGAGCGTGTCCGCCGTCTCGCCCGATTGCGTAATCAAAATCGCGAGCGTGTGCGCGTCAATCACCGGCGCGGCGTAACGAAACTCGGATGCGATCAATGCTTCCGCCGGTAAGCGCGTCCACTGCTCGAACGCGCGCTTGCCGACGAGCGCGGCGTGGTACGACGATCCGCACGCGAGCAGAACAACGCGATTGACGCGCGCGAGATCAAGCGCGTCGAGCTCGTCGAGATGCGCGCCGCGTTCATCCACGCGTCCGCGCAACGCGTTCGCGAGCGCCGCCGGTTGCTCGTTGATCTCTTTCAAAAAGAAATGCGGATAGCCGCTCTTTTCCGCCGATTGCGCGTCCCAGGTTATTTCGAGCGGCGCGCGTCCGACCGCATCGCCGTCGAGCGTGAACAAGCGAATCGCGTCACGCGTCAACGCGGCGACCTCGCCATCTTCGATCAACACCACGCGCCGCGTGTGCGGCAACACCGCCGGAATATCGGACGCGATAAAATTTTCACCGTCGCCCATTCCAACGATGAGCGGCGAAAAATGGCGCGCCGCGATCAATAATTCGGGATGTACGCGATCCATCACGCCGATTCCGTACGTCCCGCGCACGCGTTGCAACGCGCGCCGCGTCGCGCCAACGAGTTCCATCGCATTTCCTTCATTTCCCTCGATTTCCTGCTCAATCAAATGCGCGATCACTTCGGTATCCGTCTCACTCGCAAACGCGTGCCCCCGCGCGCGCAACTCATCGCGCAGTTCGGAAAAATTTTCGACGATGCCGTTATGCACGACCGCGATGCGTCCCGCGCAATCGGTGTGCGGATGCGCGTTCGTATCGTTCGGCGCGCCGTGCGTCGCCCAGCGCGTATGCCCGAGACCGAGCGTGCCGCGCGGCGCGTTGCCATCGAGCGCGTCGAGCAAGCGTTTGAGTTTGCCTTCGCTCTTGCGAATCACAATTCGACCATCGGCAACCCGAATCGCGATGCCCGCCGAATCGTACCCGCGATATTCGAGCCGGCGCAAACCGTCAAGCAAAATCGGCGTCGCATCGCGCGGACCGACGTATCCAACAATGCCACACATTGGGACCCTCCTGATGATTTTAGATTTCAGATTGCAGATTGCAGATTTTGGAATCTGAAATCTGAAATTTGAAATGTGAACTTCAATCGCCACCTGCGCGTTTTTGTTCTGCCAATCGCTCGACAGGTTTGCACACGCGTTTTCAATTGCTTGGAGGGAAGCCGCGTCTCATCGGGGTTGGCGTGATGAGACGCGTGAAAGGACGTGGCAGTCCTTGGAGGCATCCGCTGATCTTTCGATTTTCTTCGGCGCGTTCGCACCGAATTAGCCGTGTCGCGCGACACGGAACCTCCTCCTCGTCAAGAAGCTGTAGGACAAATTTCCAATTTGTCCAACAACCTCCCCTTGCGCTGTGCTTCCCGGTTTTTTACGCGTTCAAAAAATCACCTCGCTTTCAATTTTCGGCTGACACCGGCATCGTCGCCGCGCGGTACGGTTGCAGATGCGGCGCGGACACGGGCGCGTGATGCGCGTAATAGCCGTGCATTTCCGGCGGCATCATCGCGGCGATGTGCAACATCAATTCATCCGACATCGCGGCGATGCCCTGTCGCGTCGGCTTCGTCCCGGTCACCATCGGCAACACCGGCTCGCCGATGTACATTTTGATTTCAGTCCGGCGCAAGCGAATGATATTTTTCCAAAACGGTTTACCGCCCCACACCGCGACCGGCAAAATCGCCGCGCCCGAACGAAGCGACAACATAATCGCGCCTTCGCGCCCGCGTTGCAACGCGCCATTTTCGGAACGATGTCCTTCCGGCGCGATGATGATGCACTCGCCGTTTTGCAAAATACGAAGCGCAGTTTTGAACGCGCTCGTATCCACTTCGCCGCGCCGCACCGGGAACGCGCCGTACCATTTCACAATCCAACCGATGAGGGGCCACCTGAACACTTCGGATTTTGCCATCGGCACAACATCGCGCGGAATGTACGCGCCCGCGAAAAGTGGATCCCAAAAACTGCTGTGCGAAATCGCGATGACGAGCGCGCCGGCACGCGGCACATTGTCCAAGCCGCGCACATCCATCCGCATCAACACGCGAAACGCGTTGCGGAGAAACCAGTTGCCGAAATAGTAAAACCAGGGACGCGATTTCATTATAGATTTCAGGTTGCGGATTGCAAAGTGTGGGGCGGGCGGCTCGCCTGCGCTTTGATAATTTCCATCACACGCTCTAGCACATGCGAAATATCTACGCCGGTCGAATCGAGATAAATCGCGTCGTCGGCTTGTTTGAGCGGCGCGACCGAGCGCGACGAATCAATTTCATCGCGCCGTTTGATGTCGCGCAGAACCGCGTCGAACTCGACGTGTTCGCCGCGCGCGACGCGTTCGAGAAAGCGCCGATGCGCGCGCTCGTGCTCGGTCGCGTCGAGATAAATTTTCAAATCGGCTTCCGGCAAAACGACCGTGCCGATATCGCGCCCGACCATCACGACGCGACCTTGCAAACCGATGCGGCGTTGTTGCGCGGACATTGCACGGCGCACGCCCGCGTACGCGGACACCGGCGACACGTTGCCATCCACCGCACGCGAGCGAATGTCCCAGGTGATATCGCGCCCATCCGCAAGAATTGTAAACTGTCTGCCATCATTAATCGCAGGCGGCAAAAATTCAATCCTGATTTGCTCCGCGAGTTGCGTTACCGCGCGCTCGTTCGCGATAGCAATGTCGCGTTGCAACGCGACGCACGTTACGACGCGATACATTACGCCGGTGTCGAAATAAACATAGCCCAATTTTTCCGCGAGCAACGCGCCAATCGTGCTTTTGCCCGACGCCGCGGGTCCGTCAATCGCGATGATGGTGGGTAACAATTCCTGGTTTCCTTTTCGTTTCAGATTTGAGCGCGCGCACTTCGGTCGCGGCGAGCGCGCGCCACTGTCCGACCGGCAACGCGCCGAGTTGCACGGGACCGATTCGCACGCGAATCAATTGCTTGACCGGATGACCAACCGCGCCGCACAAGTGGCGAATCTCGCGTTTCTTACCTTCGTGCAAAATAATGTTCAACCAACATTCGCCGCGCGGCGCGTCATTCCATTTTTGCGCGTGCGCCGTCGCATCGAGATGCCGTAAAATTTTCACCGCGTCCGCGCGCAACTTTTCGCCTTGATAAAAAATCCCGGTTTGCATTCGCGCGAGGGTGTCCATATTTGGAGTTCCTTCGACGCGCGCGAGATATTCTTTCTCATGCTGATAACGCGGATGCGTGATACGATGCGCGAGGTCGCCGTCGTTCGTGAGCAGGAGCAATCCTTCGCTGTTCGCGTCGAGTCGTCCCGCGGCGTACAACCGTTCGCGCGAGGGCACGAGATCAATCGCGAGCGGTTTGCCGCGCGCTTCGTCAATGTCGCTGAGATAGCCCCTGGGTTTGTGCAAAATGATGTACGATTTTTGTTCGATGCGAGTCGGTTTGCCGTCAACCGCAATGTGATCGCGCGCGGAATTAACTTGCGCGCCGAGTTCGGAAACGATTTTGCCATTGACGCTCACGCGCCCGGCGAGAATCAACTCTTCGCATTTGCGCCGCGATGCAATGCCCGCGTGCGCGAGAATTTTTTGGAGACGATCCATTTATTTTTCAATTTTCGCGGCAGACATTCATCAAGCAAAATTTTCATGCCGGTTGCGCCAGGATAACTTGCTTCAACATTTCCAAAACTGCAATCGCCTGGGTGCGCGCTACGGTCGGAAAATCATCCAGAAAATCATCCAACGAATGACCGCCCTCGATGTAATCCAACAACGTTTGCGCCGGAACGCGCGTGCCCGCAAATACCGGCGTGCCGCCTAAAATATCTGGATCACGCACCGTGAGTTTGGTTTCATTCATTGATCACCTCAACTATTTCATTCGCTCCGCGACGTGTTGCGCGACGGCTTCCGCGTGAGCGACCGCTTCCGCCAATTGATTTTCCGCGGCTTGTTCGAGCGGCGGCAATTCATCCACGCCGCGCAAACCAAAGTTTTGCAAAAACTCGAACGTCGTCGCGTACAAAATCGGACGCCCAGCCGTTTCCTGCCGACCGACCTCTTCGATCAAACCGCGCGACAAGAGCGAGTGAATCACGCCGTCGCAATTCACACCGCGCACCGCTTCAATCGCCGGGCGCGTCACCGGTTGACGATACGCGATGATCGCGACCGTTTCAAGCGCGGCGGCGGAGAGATGCGCCGAACCACTCACGCCTAAAAATTTTTCAATCGCGGGCGCGCAATCCGGCGCGGTTACGAGTTGCACTTTGTCGCGCGCGCGTTGCAAGCGAAAACCGCGGCCATCGTAATCGCGTTTCAATTCGTCGAGCGCGAGTTCGATTTGCTCCGGCTTGGCATCTACCGCTTGCGCGAGCGCGCTCGTCGCGACCGGACCTTCGGCGACAAAGAGCAAACTTTCGAGCAGAATTTTGAGCGGCTTGGGTTGTTCAATCGTTGGTTCAGACATTTATTTTTTTATCTGCTCAGTTTTTTTCGGCGCGCGCGCGTGATCAACGCGCACCTCGACTTTGCCAACTTGCAAACCGAGCCGCTCTTCCATCACTTGTTTCGCGACCGCGATCACCTCTTGCGTTTTTTTCGGCACGACGACTTGCGGATCGGTTTTCAAATTCAAAATCACGTTCACCGTTTTGTCTTTGCGCGCGGAAATCTCCGGCTTGATTTCGGTAACGTCCGCGATTTGCAAAATCGCTTGTTCGAGTCGTTCGCTGATCGCGTCGGCGGTCACTTCGACGTGCCCTTCGGCGACCGGCACGCGCACGCGGCGACCCGGTCGGCGCAGTTCGAGAAACAAAAGTAAAACCGCGACGACAAAAACCAGGACTGCCGCGCCGAGGCAGATCGCTTGCGTGTACGCCGCGTTCGCGCCGATGAACCAATCACGCGTCGCGCCGGTCATCGCTTCGGCAAAACCAGCGCGATAAAAAATCAGCAGGACGACAAAAATCGGCATCAGCGCGATGGCGATGAGCAATTCGATGATGACGATAACGCGATTCGTGAGATTCACAAAATCCCCCGTGGCGCGGCTTTTAAGCCGCATGCGGATTGACATTGCGGGCTAAAAGCCCGCGCCACCAATTGGCGCGCATTATACATCAACTAACGTTTGGAAACAACGACAACGCCGAACAACGCAAGCAACGCGACGCCGGAAATCAGCGCGCCGATCTGCAACGACGCCGGGCGATATTCAAATTCGACGCGATGCTCGCCCGGCGCGAGCCGAACCGCACGAAAAATATAATCGGCGCGTTCAATCGGCGTTTCGATTCCATCCACACGCGCGATCCAACCTGGATACCAGGAATCGGTCAGCACGAGGTACGCGTCCGTGTTCGCGCGCGCGGAAATCACAACGCGCTCCGGCGCGTACTCATCAATCCGCGCAAATTCGCCGCTTGTGTTTGCATCGTTCGCGCGCAGTGGCGCGCCGCCCGCGAGCAACAATGTCTCGCGCGGTTTGAAACCGGCGCGCGCAATTTCTTTGAGCGCGGTCTCGTCATCCACGATGCGCGCGTTGTGCGCGAGAAACGCGCGCGGCATCGCATCGTGATTCTCGTAAATCGCGACATAGTTCGAACGATAGATCAACGATTGCTCGCTTCGCCCGGTGAGATGCGCGAGCGAAAATTCCGCGCCGTCCGCCGCGACGAGTGTTACGCGTTCGACGCGGAGCAAGCCGTACTGAATGAGCGGAAAAATGTACATCCCCGACGCGTCGCAGGGTTTACCCGCGCGCGTAACATCGAATCGCGCGAGAAAGGTGTGCCCATCGTGCGCTTCGGTTGGAAACGCGGTGCGCGCCGGAAACGTCGTCGCAATCGGCGGGCGCGCGTGCTGGATGACTTTGAGGACATCGGTGCGCGGGTACGCCCACTCCGCCGTGTCCAACCCGGCGCGGAGCGGCAACGTCATCATTCCATCCGCGCACGCGACCTGGATACGCGCGACCTCCGCACCAGTCGGAAAATCAACTGACTGCGCGAGCGACGATGCGATTTTAATTTGCGTGATCGGCATCGGCGCGAATGTCGCGTAGTGCAAAACAACGTCGAGCGCGAAATCGTTGTTGAGATCATCCGCTTCGGTTTTCGCGTCGGTCGGTAAAAGTTGCGGTAGAGTGTAGTAACGCACGCCGAGCAGATCGAACATCGGCGAATTGATTTTTTCGAGATACTCGCTCGTGCGTTGCGGAATGAGCGGCGTGTACGCAATCGCGTTCGGCACGCCGTAGATCATCGAGATATTCGGATACAAACTTTCACGCATCGTCGAGAGAATCGGATAAATCCAGAGACTCGCGAGGATGCGTCCGTCTTGCGGCTTTAGATTTTTCACATATTCGTACGCGGGCGGCTTGGCGTAAAAATCTTGAACCGTCGTCGTCGCATCGTACGTTTTCGCGTACACGGCGGCGAAGAACGCGAGATCAATCGCGGTGATGCTGATGACGAGCGCGGCGAGCGTCGTGCGCGTGAACCAGCCGCGCCGCGCGCCGAGAAAAATTCCTGCCGCGCTCAACGCGAGAATTGTCGGCAGCACAATCCACGCGCTCAACCAAATGTCGAGCGGCACTGCCGGGATCAAGCCCGCGACAATCGCGATACCGAGCGCGCCCGCGCCCAGCGCGATTTTTTGCGCGCGCGTCAATCGCGCGGTCACGCGCGCGCGCGCGATCAAATAATCGAACGTGATCGCCGCTAACATCGCGGCGGCGAAACTGTACCAAAAGAAAAAGCGCGACGGCACGCGAAAATAATTGAACAGCGGCAAGTAGCGCATCGCGCGATAAAAAACATTTTGATCGCCCAAGCCGAGAAAGAGCGCGGACAGCGCGACAATCAAAAAGAACATTACGCGCCGATCGCGCCGCACGAACGGCGCGCCCATTGCGAGCAAGAGCGGAATCAGTCCGATGTAACCGATCACCTCGACCGAAACATTCGGAAAGGGGTTGCCCTGCACGAACGGCAGAAACAACATCAAGTAGTGAATCGGGCGAAGCGAGAACGCGTTGAAAAATTTCGGAAGCAAGCCGGTCGCGCGATTGCTGAATCCGCCGAGTTCGAACGTCGGCATCAATTGCACGGCGGCAATCGCCGCGCCGATGCCGAAGACAATCAGCATCGGGAGGACACGGATCGGATCGAAATAATTAAAAAAAGTTTTTATAAATTTTTGCAGGGGGGCAAGGGAGCGGGGGAGCAAGGAGGATTGCTCCTCTGCCCCCTTGCTCCCTTGCTCCCTTGCGGATTTCCAATTCACCAGGGCGTACAATCCCGCGAGAATTGCGCTGAGAAACGCAAACTGCGGATGCCCGCCGAAAAGTTGGATGCCGCTAAACAACGCCATCAGCGCGAGCCAGCGCACGCGCACGCGCCAGGTCGCGACCTGCTCGCTTTTTTCCCACGCCCACAACAACCAGGGCAACCACGCCGCCGTCGAAAGCACGCTCATATGTTGCAAGCGCGCGACGAAAAATCCGCCCATTCCAAACGCGAGACCCGCGAGCAACGCGCTCGCGCGCTGCAAATTCAACGCGCGCGCAAACAGGTACGTGCCAAGCGCAACCGACGCGAGATGAATCAAAATATCGTAATTCGTCGCGACATCAATCGGAAACAAACCGTAGAGAATTGGATGCAGGGGATAGAGCGCGGCAATTTGCCCTTCGGCAAAAAGTGGAAAGCCGGCGAACATGCGCGGCTCCCACAAGGGCAAACGAAATTGGCGCAACGCGTCCGCGTACGCGAGATGCGTGGGATAGAAAAATAAAAAAATGTCGCCGAAGAAAAAAACCGCTTGGCGCAATGCCGCCGGCGCGAAAAACGCGAGAGGAAATCCGACAAGCAAAAGAGTGGCAAGCAAATCGGGTTTTAGAAAATTGGAAAGACGACGCATCATCGAGTTGGCACCGGTTCGGGTTTGGGTGTGAGTGTTGGCGTGAGCGTGCGCGTGGGCGTGAGCGTCAACGTCGGCGTGAGCATGACGGTCGCGGTGATGGTTGGCGTTGCCGGTTCGACGATCACGACTTGCACGGAATCCGGCACGATGCTTTGTGCGCGCAAATTCGGCGGCAGGGACGGCACACGCGGTTTGATCGCGTGCGTGCCGGGCGCGAGTCCGGCAACATCGAGAATCACTTGTACATCATTCGGCGTGAGATTTTGCAACGCGATGACCGGTCCCGACAAAATCACTTCGACAGAATCCGGCGCAATCGTCGCTTTGAGTCCGGCGCGTAATCCTTGCAATGAAACCGGGCGCCGCACGGTTTGTCCGCCGAGAATCGGCGTAACCGAAACCTGGACCGTTACACCTTCCGTGTTCAACACTGAAACCCCATCGGGCAATCCCAGCACCGCGCGTTTTGTCACATCCGTCGTCGCGCCTTCGACTTCAATCGGCAGGGTTTCGACAAAGCCGGGAATTTTTGCGAGCGCGTCCGCGTTGCCGACAATCGTCGCCGCGGTCGGAGTCACGACAATGTTGCTGATCCAATAGCCCGGTGCGACGTTGCCTTTCAAAACGGTTTTGATCGAAACATCTTTGTAGCCGACGCGTTGTTCGACTTGCACTTTGACCAGGACAGCCGCAGGCGCGATGGTAACACCCAACACCACTTTACCTTGCGAATCGCGCGCGAGGATCGCGGTGTCGCGTTCGATCAGTGTTTTCGCGCCGCGCAAAAAAATATCCGCGACAACTTCGGTAACTTGATCCACCAAAATCGCGGGACCGCTCACGGTTGCAGTGATCGGATTCATCACCGGCGGTTGAAACGTGTAGCCGAGCGGCGCGGCGTCCAACACGTCGCCGTGAATTTTAAACTCGCGCGATTTGAGTCGCTCTAATCTGATTCCGACTTCCGCCGGTTCGACATCCACGACGACGACGCGCGGGTCCGTAACTTGAACCGTGATGGGGACTTGATGCAAGCCGGTGTCGCGCGCTTTGAGATCGGCGGCGACGCGAAACGATGCGGGGCGCAATTGGTCCCAACTCGCTTGCGGCGCGCGCACTTTGACGCGCACGGTCTCGACCGTTTTTTGATAGACGAGCAAACCCTCCGCGCGATTCGCGATTTCGATTTGCAACGCGTCGGGAAAGAATGCTTCGCGGCTGGGATTTTGTTCGTTCGTCGCGAAACTCCAAATGATCAGCGCGAACAGCAACGCCATTCCCAGCGAAAAAATTTGATTGATCAGCGAACGAAGCGTTTGGGATTTCATAGCCGTATGTCATTCCGAGTCGTGTGTCATTCCTCGCTTCGCTCGGAATCTCGCGCGCAGTGGTGGAGATTCCTCGCTTCGCTCGGAATGACACTTTCCCGCAATGACAATTTCTCTATTTTCTTTCCGCGCCGTTGCGCCGCAACCAACGATTGCCGTTTGGTGTCGGGTGATACAATCGGCGCAACAGCCGGTTCAATTCGCCTTCATCGAGTCGGCGCACCAGGCGTCCGTTGTGCGCGACCGAGATCGTCCCGGTTTCTTCGGAGACGACGACCGCGATCGCGTCCGTACCTTCGGTGATGCCGAGCGCGGCGCGATGCCGCGTGCCCAGGTCGCGCCCAATCGTTGGATTTTCCGAGAGCGGCAACATACAGGTCGCCGCGACGATCCGATCATCGCGCACGATCACCGCGCCGTCGTGCAACGCGGCGTTCTTGAAAAAAATCGCGTGTAGTAAATCGGACGAGAGTTGCGCGTCGAGCGCAACGCCGGTGTCCACGAAATCTTGCAAGCCGGTCGCACCTTCCAACACGATCAACGCGCCGAACCGTTGCGCGGCGAGATCGCTCGCGGCGCGCGCGACCGTGTGCGCGACCTGGGACGCGGAAACGTTGCGGCGCGACAGGAACATTCCCGGGCGACCGAGACGTTCGAGCGCGCGGCGCAATTCCGGTTGAAACACCACCGGGATCGCGACGAGCAACGCGGGGATCGAATTGCGAATCAACCAACTGAACGCATTGAGTTGAAAAATACTGCTTGCCAGCACCGCGAGGAAAACGACAAAGAAAATGCCGCGCAAGAGTTGCACGGCGCGTGTGCCCTGGATGAGATAAAACAATCCGTAAATCACCAGGGCAACCAGGAGAATATCTAAGACCACCGTAAATCGCGAGACCAGTTCAGCGAACACGGACGCCACGCTCGTTACCCGCCCAATTCTTGCAACAACTTTTGATACTCTTCGATGCGCGGCGGATTCAACGCGATGATATGGCGAATCGTTTCAATCGCCGCGTCGCGATTACCCGCGCCCAATTGATGTTCGCCCAACGCGTCGAGCGTCGCGACCGCTTTGTCACGCGCGCCGATCATTTCGTATCCTTGCGCGAGGCGTTGCGTCAACCCGGCTTCATTCGGGTACGCTTGCACCAACGCTTCCAGCACACCCACCACTTTGGGCGACTCGCCGCGCGATTGATACCGCGTGAGCAATGCGTCGAGATCGCGCACTGCCGCGTCGGTTTGTCCCAGGCGCATTTGCAAATCAATCGCGTAAAATTGCGCGCGTTCGTCGTCGGGCGATTGTTGGCGAATGTCGAGGTACGTCGCGAGCGCGCTTTTGAGATCGCCCTGGCGCACGCGTGTTTCCGCGAGGCGATGCCGCAAATTCATCGCTTGCGGACTCGGCGCGCCGCCGCGCCCGGCAAAACGAATGCCTTCGCCGAATCGTTCAATCGCTTTGGCGAATTGTCCGCTCCGCACATACACGTCGCCGAGTGCGAGATACTGTTCGAGCGCGTCGTTGGTTTTATTTTGTTGCACGAGCAGATCAATCAAACGCGACCGATTGCTCACGTTGCCGGAATCAATGTTCAACGCGCCGCGATAAAATTGTTCCGCGCGTTCGCGTTCGCCGCGCACGACAGATAATTCCGCGAGCATTTCGTACTTGTCGCGCGCCGCGTCCAGGCGATTTTGTTTGACCATAATTTCGGCGAGCCGCACATGCGCGGGCAAATAACTCGGCGCAAGTTGAATCGCGCGAAAACATTCTTCGGTCGCCGCGAGCAATTTGCCACGCCGCATATATTCTTGCGATACCGCCAACGCTTCGAGAATCCGTTCCGAATCGGAAACCTGGGGCACGTCCGCGAGATTGACTTGCCCATCATCCATTCGAATCGCGTCGAGATGGGCGCGCGCTTCGCTGAGTTTATCTTCCCAGCCCTTGCTCCCCAAAAATTCTTCGAGCGCGGACGCGAACGATTCCATATGTTCGCGATCGCCCTTCGCCGCGTAACTTTCCGCGAGACTTTCGTACACCGCGATCAATTCATCCGCCTGATCGCGGCGCACATTTCCCAAGTCAACAATTTTCAGCACCTGGAGATAATACTCGACGGCTTGGTCCATTTTGCCTTGCGCGCGAAAACATTGTCCCAGCGCGAATTGACTCGCGAGTTGATAATTCGATTCGCGCGCGCAGGCTTCGAGCAACTCGACCGCTTCATCGTACCGCATCGTTTCGAGATAGAGTAAGCCGAGATTGAATTTCACTTCGGCGCGCGCGACGCCGGCGGAAAGCAATTTGCGATACGCGTCAATCGCCTCACCGAGCCGATGCCGCGTTTGCGCGTCCACCGCGCGCGCGATCAACGCGTCAATTTCGGATTGATCCATCGCGGGGCGTTGTTCGTCGCGTCGATCTTCTTGGCTCGCGTCGCGCGGTGCAACGCGCTCGCCGAGCAATGTTTCCGCCAAACGCGTGAGCGCGGCTTTTTCCGCCTCACCAACCTGGCTCGGCACACTGACCGGCGCGGCGACTTCACTCACTTGCATTTCTTTGATAAAGGACGCGGCTTCCTGATTGCGCGGATCCACCGCGACGGCGCGCTCCGCGAAACTAATCGCTTTCGCGCGATCGCCGCGGCGGCGATGGACGTACGCGAGCGCGAGATATTCTTTCGCCGCGAGCGCGCGTTTGCCTTCGCGTTCGTACACCTCGACCAAACGTTGATGCACATCCGAGCGATCCGGTTCGAGCGCGGCGGCTTTTTGCCACGCTTCAATCGCCTGGCGCGGCGACTTGTGCATCAAATACACATCGGCAATCGAAACCCAGATGCCGGCGGCTTCGGGCGCGCGTTTCAATTTTTCCAAAACGAGCGCGACATTCACAAGCGCCGCCGGGTCGTGCGGTTGTTTTTGCGCGACCGCTTGGTACTCTTTGAACGCGTCGTCCAATTTACCCGCGCCTTCCAATGCGTGCGCCAAACTCGCGCGCACGATCACATCGTCGGGAAATTGCGCGAGCGCGCGCGTGTACTCGGCAACGGCTTTTTGCCATTGACCGTCCCACGCGGCATTGTGCCCTTTTTTAATTGCGTCTTCGAAAATCGTCTTGTCGCCCGGCATTGTGGATTTCAGATTTCAGATTTCAGATTGCGGATTGCGGATTGCAAATTCACGCATCGCGCATCTCGAATTGTGAATTACGAATTACGAATTACGATTTACTTTCCGCGCGCCGCCCATCAACAACGCGAGCACCGCTTTCTGCGCGTGCATCCGGTTTTCGGCTTGATCGAACACGACCGAATGCGCGCCGTCCATCACCGCGTCGGTGATTTCCGCGCCGCGATGCGCGGGTAAACAGTGCATTACGATTGCTTGCGGTTTCGCACACGCGACGAGCGCGGCATTGATTTGAAACGGCGGAAAAATTTTCGCGCGTTCGTCCGCTTCTTTTTCCTGCCCCATACTCGCCCAGACATCCGTGTACAACACATCCGCATCGCGCGCCGCAAGTTGCGGATCATCGGTTACGCTCGCCGTACCGCCAAGTGCGCGCGCGGTTTCGAGCGACGCGTCATCGAGCGCGTACCCGCGCGGCGAGGCGCACACGAATTGCGCGCCGCTCAACGCGCACGCGAACATCAACGAGCGCGCGACATTGTTGCCATCGCCAAAGAACGCGACCTTCAATCCTTTCAACTTGCCGAGATGTTCGCTGATCGTAAACACATCTGCCAACGCTTGACACGGATGTTCCCAATCGCTCAAGCCGTTGATGACCGGCACGGACGACCATTGCGCGAGTTCGGTAACGTGCGCGTGCGCGAACACGCGCGCCATCACACCATCCACGTACCGCGATAAAACGCGCGACACATCGGCGATGCTTTCGCGTTGTCCCAGTCCGATTTCATTCGGTGAAAGATACAACGCTTGTCCGCCGAGATGCAACATTCCCATATCGAACGAGACGCGCGTGCGAAGCGACGGTTTTTGAAAAACCATTCCAAGTGTTTTGTTTTTGAGAATCGGTTTGTTGCCGCGCTTACGCCATTCGGCTTTGAGTTTTTTCGCGGTCGTGAGGGACTGCTTCAATTCCGCCGAGGTGAGATCGGCAATCGCGAGAAAGTGTTTCATTGAAAACTCCGGGAGAGATTATGAATAAGAGGATTCCATCACATCAACCGACTACCGTTAATCACCAACGCGAATTGGCAATCGAGAAATTGCGCGGCGCGGCGGCACATCAACATCCGGCTCAGAAAAATTTCAAAGTATTCCGAGACGGTGGAAATCGTCGTATCAATTTCGAGATCGAGCGTGATCATTTTCGCGGCGCTGTCCACGTTGACGAACGAACGGCGCACCGCGAAATTGACGCGGTCGTGAATGTCGAAAGTTTTCGGATCGGTGTTTTGCACGCGGCTCGAATGAACATCGGCTTTGTCCGCGATGATAACTGCCGCCGCGATTTTGTTGACCGCGACGCCGATCGGTTCTTCGTGATTGCCGACCGCACCCATCACCAGCGCGATTTCGTCGAACGGCATTTTGAGCCGGATCAAAATTTCGCGCGTGAGCAACGCGCCGGACAAGGTGTGATTATCGCGATGAATCAAATTGCCGGTGTCGTGCATAAACCCGGCAATCGCCGCGAGTTCGGCTTCGCGTTGCGAATAACCCAGCCGCGTTAAAATATTGAACGCAATCTTGGCGACGAGGTTGGCGTGGCGTTCGCCATGCTCGGTGTAGCCAAGCGCGTTCATCATTGCATTGGCGGATTGCAAGTACGCAACCACTTCCGGGTCGCGCTCAAGTTCGTTGACGGTAATGCGCGAATCATTCATCAAAATTTATCATTTAACGTGGTACGGACTTGTAGTCCGCAATGTGCGGCTTGAAAAGCCGCGCCACGATTACAGCGAAATAATTCGTCCCTTGATCGCGTACGCGCTAATCTCCAACATTCCAACGGTGCCGCGACTGTTCGGCTCGGCGGGGCGCGCGACGGAACCGGGATTGAACAGCAAAACGCCGCCGTGCATTTTGATGTACGGTTGGTGACTGTGCCCGAACACAATCGCGTCCACACTCACATCCGCGAACTCGCGCAGAACTTTGTCGTACAAATCTTCCATCTGCCGCGCGCGATTGACGCGATACAACATTCGCTTGAACACGCCGGTTGTTTCCAACGCGCGATGACCGTGCACCAAGCCGACCGCGCGATTCGCAAATTCGAGCCGCGATTTTTCTTCGACGTACCGTTTTACTTCGGGCGAATCTTGCTCGCCAAAGACCGCGAACGTTTGCGCGATCGGTTCGAGCTGTTGCAAGATCGCGAGATCGGTAACGTCGCCCGCGTGCAAAATAATGTCCACCCCGGCGAACACATCAAAGACGCGCGCGGGAAGCGCGGGCAAAATGTCGGGAACATGCGTGTCAGCTAAAACGCCGATTTTCATTGTCGTTGTCAACTTAGAACCACAGTGAAAACGCCGCGATCAACATCGCGGCCAGGATGTAGGATTGAACGTGCTGGGCGTACCCTCTGCCATTCCGGTCCAACCGAAAATGAATCTGCCACAACAAGTGCGCGATCAATCCGAGCGCGACGATTGCCGCGCCGATGATCGCGTTGCTCGCGATCAACATCGCAATCACGAGCAGATCCAAAAGGTTGATCCACGCGAGCCACTGCCCCTGTCCTTGCGCGATGCCCAACAACGCGCGATAGATCAACGTGAAGACGAGCGCGAACGCGAACGACCAAAACGTGAAATAACCGAACGCGCTCGATGCGATCATCCAGGGAATCGTGATTTCGACGATGGCGCGCAAGCCCGCGCCGCGCACCGTGCCGATGCGTCCTTCGATGAGCGCGAGGATCATCGCGAGCATCGTCAACGCGACTGCGATTTGTCCCAGCACCGCGGCGAGCGCGAGCCCCAGGATGCCCGCGAAAAACATTCCCAGGATTTCGGAATCAATCAGGGGCCAAATCACGCGGCGCACAAACGCGATGCGGCGGCGAATTTGCGAACGCAGTCGCGCGAGTCGCGACGTAGCGTAATCGTCGAAATCGCTCCACGCGGATGTACGAAGCGACGCGCGATCGAGTGCGGCGCGCAATTCGGAACCGAACCACAACGCGCGCCACGCGCCCAACAACGGATCGCACAACAGCAAAGCCAGGATGACGATGAGCAACGATTGACCGTGCCAGGTCAATCCGCCCGCGGCGATCACACCACACAACGCCGCAACCGTCGGTCCCAAAAAAGTGACCGGGCGCGTCGGTCGAAAATCGAGCGCGATCCAACGTCCGGCAATCGGACGCGTTGAAAACGATTCTTCCATCGCGAGCAGATAATACCACACACAAACGAAAAATACAAACGTGGTGTGAAAATCGCGCCGCAAGTTTGACCTTGATCGCGACATTAGATACAATGCGCGGCGGGGTGAAATTATGCGAGTGAATTTTCTCTTGCCAATCGTCCTGCTGTTCCTCGCCGCGTGCGGTGCGCCGACCGCGCCGCCCAGCGCGCGCGCGACACCACCATCGCCAACTATCACGCTTGAACCATTCATGACACACCGACAATTTCGTCTGCGCGATTTGCCCGGCGCGGGACGCTACCCCATCGCGCTCGCGATGCTGGATGATAGACTTTACGCGCTCAACAGTATTAGTCAAAATCTCGCTGTAATTCAAAATGATCGCATCATCAAATTCATCGCGCTAAGCGCGCGACCAAATGCGCTCGCGGCAGATCAAAATCAAAAACGCGTGTACATCGCGAGCGAGGACAAGACGATCACGCTCATCGCCGACGATCAAATCCAACTCACACAAAACATTGGCGAGCCATCGCGCGCACTGCTCTTTTTCGAAAATCAACTTTACGTCGGCTTGGATTCGCGCAACGGGATTCGCGTGCTCGATCCCGCGACGTTGGCGACGCGCGCGACTATCGCGATTCCGAACAGTTTTACGATCATCAGTTTGGCGGGCGACGAATTGCATCACCGCGTTTACGCGAACGCGTACGAAAAAATTTCGGTGATTGATGCGACGACGCGGCGTGTGGTAACAACATTCGAAACGAAAGGCAGTTATCAAACCCTGCTCGCGAATCCGCGCGGCGATAACGTGTTGGTCGGCATTTACGATTCGCAAACGCAGGCGCAGAGCTTGACCGCGTTCGATCCGATTTCCGGCAAACCGGGCGCGCGCGTGCAACTCGGCGGCGATCCACGCGACGCGATCATTCACACGGCCGGCGCGCGCGCGTACATCGCGAACGCGTACACGAACGATGTCAGCGTGATTGATCCGCGCGCGATGACGACCATCGCGACAATTCCGGTCGGAATAAAACCCTGGTCGCTCGCGCTGAATGAAACCGCGCGGCGATTGTATGTCGCGAATTACGAGAGCGACAATGTGATCGCGATCAACACCGACACGCACCAGGTCGTCGCAACGATTCCGCTCGCAATGATGCCGACCGCGCTCGCGGCAAACGAACGCGCGGGACGCGTCTACATCGCGAACGCGTCCACCGATTCGGTTTTCGTCGTCGAAGACGCGCGCATCGTCAAGGAAATTCCAGTCGGACGGCATCCGATTGATTTGGTGTACGACGCGTCCGCGAATCGCGTCCTCGTCGCGCATCAAGCGGATCGCACGCTCGCGATCATTGACGACGCGACATTCGCGGTGCGCGCGACGCTACCGATCACGCGCTTTGTGACGACGGTTGAAAGCGACTCGGCAAAAGCGCGCGTGTTCGTCAACGACGTGATTCTCGATGCCAATTCGTTCACGCCCATCGGCGCGCTGACACTGCGCGGCATCACCATCGGTTCGGTGATCGCGCCGACATTCGTTCGCGTCAATCCAAACACAAATCGCGTGTACGCGAACGGCGGCAACGGCGTGCCGGGATCAAACTCGCGTCTCGTTACGTACAGCATTGACGGCGACACGTTGAGTCAACGCACGATGCTGGGATATTCCGGCAACACCTCCGCGTTCGCGATGGATCCGCAAGCGAATCGCGTTTTTCTCGCGGGCACGCATCCACTCGCAAACACAAATGAACTCACCGTGTTCGACGCGAACGATCAAAAATTATTCGGCTTGGCATTGCCTGCGCGCACAACCGGGATGATCTTCAATCCGCAAACGCATCATCTTTTTCTCGCGCACGCGGATTCGATTGCGTCGAGCGGATTGCGCCCCGCGCCTGCGGACAACACAATTCAAATTCTCGATACGGAATCGTTCGGACAAGTCGCGTCCATCGCGATCAACGCGCCCGGCAAAATGGCGCGACTCGGCAACACAATTTATATCGCATCGAGCGATGGAACGATCAGCGTCATTCAAGACGCGCCCGCGCCGCGACCACCCGCGCCAACGCCGACGTTCACGCCGACGCCGTACCCGACCTGGACACCGACTCCGCGTTCGACGGCAACGCCGCGCCCGATCAGCGCGGCGACGCTTCAAGGATTTCAGCGCGGCACGATATTCGCGAATGAAAAAAATTTGCCCAGCGTGATCTTTGGCAATGGAACCTGGGAATGAAAATTCGTGGCGCGGCTTTTCAAGCCGCTAATTCGGGTTGCGCCTTGCGCGCCCGCGCCACAATCACGATGGAGAAAATTGAATGGCGATTCGAGCAGTGATTTTTGATTTAGGCGGCGTGATCGTGCGTACCGAAAACCAGGACGGACGCCGCAAGTTGGAAAAACAATTCGGCTTACCGCCGGGCGAAATCGCCCGCGCGGTGTTCGATTGCGACGCGTCCGCGCGCGCAAGCATCGGACTCGCGGATGATGATGATGTGTGGCAATCGGTCGCGACGCGTTTCGGATTGGACGCGCATCAACTCCACGAATTTCAAAACGATTTTTGGTCGGGCGATAGTGTGGACGCGACGCTCGTAAAATTTTTGCGCGATTTGCGTCCGCGTTACAAAACCGCGATCCTCAGTAATGCATGGCCCCAGGCGCGCAAAATCATTACGGAAAAACTTGGTTTGGGCAACAGCGTAGATACGATGATTATTTCCGCCGAAGAAAAGATCGCGAAACCGGACGCGCGCATTTATCACATCGCCTCGCAACGATTGAACGTGCAACCGAGTGAAGCGATTTTTGTGGACGATCTGCTCGTCAACGCGCAAGCCGCGACCGCGACCGGGATGCGCGGCGTCCATTTCAAAACAACCGCGCAAGCACTCGCGGAAGTAACCGCGCATTTGAACGGACGCGCATGAAGCGCGTCTCGGTCATCGGCACGACCGGTTCCGGCAAAACAACCTTTGCGCGCGAACTTGCGCGGCGAATGAACGCGCCACACATCGAACTCGACGCACTACACTGGGAGCCGAACTGGGTCGAAGCGCCGCGCGAAATTTTTCGCGCGCGCGTTGAAATCGCGACGCGCGGCGACGCGTGGACGGTGGACGGCAATTACAGCCAGGCGCGCGATATTGTGTGGGCACGCGCGGACACGGTTGTGTGGCTCGATTTTTCATTCCCGGTTGTGTTGTGGCGATTGACCACACGCACGTTCAAACGCGTCTTTACGCGCGAAGAATTGTGGAATCGCAATCGCGAAAATTTCGCGACACAATTCTTTACCCGCGATTCGCTCTTCCTCTGGCTGTTCCGAACGTACTGGCGCAGACGCAAAGAATATCCCGAACTATTCGCGCGTCCCGAAAATCAACACTTTGCGATGGTGCGATTCGATTCGCCGCGCCGCGCGCAAACCTGGTTGGAGCAATTCGCTTTTGAAACGTAATTTTTCCGCGTTCTCAATTTTGGTCACGCGCCTCTATTTTATTTTCCTGTTCGGCTGGGCGATTTTGCGCGCGTTGTTTGGTGACCGTTGGGGATTTTTGTTTTTGCTCAACTCGTTCGCGCCGTACCTCTTCGCGCCATTGCCCATCGTTTCCGCCATCGCGCTCGGCGCGCGACGGCGCGAGGTATGGCTCGGCTCAGCGTTGAGCGCGGCGCTCGCCGTTTTTTTGTACGGCGAATTATTTGTGCCGAAATCAAAAATCCCCGGCGAACCCGCGCTGACCGTGATGACCTACAATATGCTGGGGCTGAACGAAGACACCGCCGCGATCATCGGTGCCCTGCGCGCGGCGAACGCGGATGTGATCGCGATCCAGGAATTGAATCCGACCGCCGCGCGCGCGTTCACCGAAAATTTGCGCGACGAGTATCCGTATCAAATTCTCAATCCGCAACCTGGTTTTGCCGGGATGGGTCTGCTCAGTCGCTACCCACTGCGCCAAGTGAACACGCCATTACCGGGCAAGTGGACGGGTGCGCCCATCATCGCGACAATCGAATGGCGCGACACGACCATCACGCTCGTCAACGTGCATCCCGCGCCAACGATTTTTCGCGCGTCCGCGTACCTCATCGAATCCGCACGCGTCGAGGCGACGATTCGCGAACGCGAACGCGCAATGGAAACGCTCGCGCAATTTTGCGCGGCGCAAACCGCGCCGGTGATTTTGCTCGGCGATTTCAACACCGCAGACCAGAGCACGGCGTATCACATTCTCACGCGCGATCTCACCGACGCGTGGCGCGCCGCGGGTTGGGGCTTGGGGCATACTTTTCCCTTGCCTGATCACGCGGGCAACCCGCGTTGGCATTTTGCCGGGATCACTCTGCCGACGCGAATGATGCGCATTGATTTCATCTTTCACTCGCGCGATTGGCAAACCGTGTCCGCGCAGATCGGTCCGCGCGACGGCAAATCCGATCATCACTCGGTTGTCGCGCAATTAATTTTGACCCGGAAATAGATTCATAGTAAAATGCAGACCGATGCGACATCACACGAAAGATAAAGGCGACATCGGTCTCGGCTTCGTGATTGCCGATTTATTTTCACACGGCATCCAGGTCGCGTTGCCAATGAGCGAGCATCTGCCATTCGATCCGATCGCGATTTCGGAACAACTAAAACTTGTCCGCGTGTCCGTGAAATATCGCACCGCGACCGGTAGTCGCCTGGCATTGAATCTCAAAAGTTTCTGGTCGGATTCACACGGCTTGCATGTTCGACCGCACGACAAAAATAGTTACGACGCGATTGCGCTGTACTGTCCCAATACCGGCGAATGTTATTACATCAGAAATGACGAGGTGGATGTCGGCACCCAAATTACTTTGCGCCTTACTAAAAGTCGCAACCATCAAACGAAACGGATTCGCTACGCATCTGCATTTCGGAATCCGACAAGAATTTTTGCCCCCGTAGCTCAATAGGATAGAGCAGAAGCCTTCTAAGCTTCGCGTTGCGCGTTCGAGTCGCGCCGGGGGCGCACACCCAAACCTTCCTGGTCTCGGAGACCTGGAAGGTTTTGCACATTTTGGAGTGAACGATGAACACGATTTTTCTCGACGGCGAAAATTTCACGATTGAACATATCATCGCGATTGCGCGGCGGAATGCGCGCGCCGCGCTCGCGGATGCCGCGCGACCTGGGATTGACGCAAGTCGCGCGTGGGTGGACGAATTGATCGCGCGCGGCGCGCCGACGGTCTACGGCATCAACACCGGCTTTGGCGTGTTCGCGAACGTGCCGATTCGCGCGGATCAATCCGCGCGTCTGATGCGAAATTTGATTTTGAGTCACAGCGCGGCAGTCGGCGATCCGCTTGCCGAAGAAGTTGTGCGCGCGGCGATGGCGATTCGCG
>Ga0233425_10003230_pt1 | contig 30181 bp, 26 predicted proteins | sample Watercolumn_Towu_2_FD_181712 | JGI IMG/M metagenome (GOLD analysis project Ga0233425, IMG submission 181712) | Freshwater microbial communities from Lake Towuti, South Sulawesi, Indonesia - Watercolumn_Towuti2014_140_MG | ecosystem: Environmental > Aquatic > Freshwater > Lake | place...
GGTCTTTCGCCGCCGCCCCGTCTCCCTCGGCTTTCCTTTTCTTCTGCATGGGCTTGCCCCCTTCTTGTATCCCGATGTATACAATGGATCGTACCCGTACCTCTACACTATGTAGCAAATATTCTACACGACGCGATGATACACCCTGCCTCACGTGAATGGCAAGCGAAAAATAATCATCCGTAACCGTTGGATTTTTTCCATATCTCCCCCTCCCGACCGAAGTGGCATGGCCTTCGCAGGTTGCGGGGATCAGCATTAGAGCGAATCAAAAGGTGAGTCATGACCGCATATATCCGAGAGCCCGAGATACGGCAGGAAGATATCCTCAAGGTGGCGGACGGGGATTTTAACATCGACAACGTCTGCATCGTCACCGGCGCGGGCAGCGGCATAGGGAGGGCAACGGCGATCGCCGCCTCCGTGAACAACCTGATGACCGTGGGGCTCGATATCGACGCCGCGGCCGGAAAGAAGACGCAGCAGCTCGCCCGGAAGATGGGCGGCCAGATGATCTTCATCAAGACCGACCTCACCAGGGACACCGATATCGAATACGCCGTCCGGGAAGCGGCCAAACTCGGCCGCATCCGATACTTGACCAATATCGCCGGTATCCAGCACATCGACTCCGTCGAGAACTTCCCGATGGCGAAATACGACCAGATGCTGAGCCTCATGCTGCGGGCCCCTTTCTATCTTTCCAAGCTCGTCATTCCCCATTTCAAGAAGAACGCCGACGGCAAAGGGGTGATCGGCAACATGAGCTCGATCCACGGCCATATCTGCACCCTCAATAAGCCGGCGTACAACATCACCAAGTTCGGGCTTCGCGCCCTTTCGCAATCGATTGCGGCGGAGGGTGAAGGAAGGATACGCTCCTTCACGGTGAGCAGCGGCTTTGTCAGGACGCAGCTCGCCCTCAACCAGATCCAGGCGCAGGCCAAGCAGCGTCGCATCACCCCCGCACGGGTGGTGAAGGACGTGATGATGGGAAAATCCCGAATCAAGGAGATGATGTCGCCTATCGAGGTCGGCAACCTGTTTCTATTCGGATACTCGCGGTTCGCAACCTATCTCAACGGTGGCGACCTTCTCTTCGACGGGGGAATAGTGCTGACCTATTAATAAAAAAACAAGGAGGGACTGACATGAAATTCAGAAAAAAGACGGCGTTTTTCGTGACCATTTTGATCTGTTCATCCTTTTTCTTCATTGCCGGCGCGACGGCAGCGGAGAAATACCATTTCGGCGTGGCGCTCGGACTCACCGGCACCGGCGCGCTTTACAGCGCCGACCAGGTCGAGGCAATCAAACTGGCCGTGGAAGAGATCAACGCAAAAGGAGGGTTTCTCGGCAGGCATGCAATCGAGCTTTTCATCCGCGATACCCAGACCAAACCGGATGTAGGCGTCCGTGAAGTAAAGGACCTCATCCTCCGGGATAAGATCAGGACCGTGATCAACGACTATTCCAGTGCCGTCGCTCTGGCGGTCAAACCGATCGCGCAGGAGTACAAGGTGCTCCATATCGCGGCCATCAGCAACTCCGAGAACATCACCATGATCAATCCCAGCCCCTATACCTTTCAGGTGGTGCCCAACACCTACATGCAGGCCAAGGCATCCGCCGTCGCCGTGGCGAAGATGGCCAAGGCAAAGGGCTGGAAAGAGTACATCACCATGGCCTCTGACTATGAATGGGGCAGATCGACCCAGGCAGAAGCCGTAAAGGTTCTCAAGGAAATGGCCCCGAACCTCGTACTGAAAAAGGAGTTCTGGCCCCGCCTCGGCGAGACGCAGTTCACCTCCTACATCACCGGGATCATGGCCCTGAAGCCCGATTTTGTCTTTGGCATCCTTGCCTCGAATGACAACGTCGCCTGGATCGAACAGGCCAAAACGTACGGCTTCTTTGACAAGATCGCTTATCCCGGTTCGCTGATCAGCGTCACGGAGCTCATCCTTCAGGCAAAGACGCTCCCCCGCAATATCATCGCCCTCACCAGGGCGCCGTTTTTCGCGCATCTGGACAATCCCCTGATGGCCGATTTCGTTAAAAACTACCGGGCAAAATACAATAAGTTCCCCAGCGATTGGGCGGTGATGGGATACGATGCCGTCTATGCATTGAAACAGGGTGTTGAAAAGGCCAATTCCATCGATACCGAAAAGGTCAAGGATTCGATGAGGGGTCTTTCCGTCAACCTTACGAGGGGCAAGCTTGCCTTCAGGGCCATCGACAATCAGCTCAGTTGCTCGTCCTATGTGGGAACGATCGCCGACGACCCGAAGTACCCGTTCCCGATCTACAAGGATATCATCGAGGTCAAGGGAAGCGAGAGCGAACGACCGGAGAGCGAGATCGTCGCAGCGAGAAAAGCTGCTAAAAAATAATCCGAAAGGAAGCTGACGTGGATATCACCTCGCTATTCGCGCAGTTTCTAAGCGGACTGACCTACGGCACGATCCTCTTTCTCGTCGCCGCGGGTCTGTCCCTTATATTCGGCGTGATGAACATCCTCAATTTTGCCCACGCGGCCCTCTGGCTGATGGGCGCCTATTTTTCCTACACCTTCTGGAATTGGATGCAGGGAAATTCTTTTTCGTTCTGGCTCAGCATACCGCTGGCGGGCGTTGCCGCCGCAGCGGTGGGCTGGGTCATAGAGGTCGTTCTGATCAAGCGGATATACAAGCGCGAACTTTATGAGCAGCTCCTCATCACTTACTCCATCGCGCTGATCATCAGCGACACGATCAAGCTGACCTGGGGTGTCACAAACAAGCTGATCGTCAGGCCCGAGATCATCCAGAAGCCCGTTTTCATCTTCGGCGCCCCCCTCGATTCGTATTTTCTGGTCGTGATCGCCGCCGGCGCCGCCGTGGCGGCGGGGCTCTGGTGGTTCCTGAAGTACACCCGCTACGGCCATATCGTCAAGGCCGCCGTCTTCAGCCGTGAAATGGTGGGCGCTTTGGGGATACCCATTCCGCGAATCTACACCTGGGTGTTTACGCTGGGGATCTTCCTGGCCGGTTTTGCGGGGGGGATACAAGCCCCGATCGGCTCGATCACCCTGGGAATGGATACAGCCATCATCATCCAGGCGTTCTGCGTGGTGGTGATCGGCGGTTTCGGCAGCCTGCTGGGAACGCTCGTGGGGTCATTGATTGTCGGCGAGGTGCTTTCTTTTACGATCCTGTTCTGGCCCGACGGTGCGATGGTGTTGATTTTTATCATCACCGCCCTCATTCTGATCGTGCGACCCTGGGGGCTCTTCGGCACACCGATGAGGATATGAGCGATGAAAAATAAAACCCTCCTCGCGGCCGCCCTGTTTTTATTCGCCGCGGTTCTACCCTTGATCGTGACCGAGTTCTGGGTGCACGTCCTGACGGAGATTCTCATCCTGGGGCTCTTTGCCGCCAGCTTCAACATGATCTTCGGCTACATGGGTCAGCTCAGCTTCGGTCACGCCGCCTATTACGGCGTCGGCGCCTACACGACGGGCCTGCTGATGGTGAAAGCCAATGTCCCGCTACTTGTCTGCCTCCCCCTCTCCATGCTCTCGGCCGGCCTCTGCGCCGCCGTTCTCGGTTACTTCTGCGTCAAGCTCCGGGGCATCTATTTTGCCATTCTCACCATGGCCTTCGGGCAGCTTGTCTATTACATCATCTTCCAATGGTATTCCTTCACCGGCGGCGACAACGGCCTGCAGGGCATCGTCCCCCCTGAGTTTCTCGGGAAGGCCGCCAATCCTTACTATTTCTTCACGCTGATCGTCGTCGCCATCGGGATGACCGCACTCTGGATCATCAGCGAGTCTCCCTTCGGCTACACCATGCGCGCCATCCGCGACAACGCCGAGAGGACCGAATTCATCGGCATCAACGTCCAGCGGTATATGCATCTGAACTTCATCATCGCCGCCGTCTTCGCCGGGCTGGCCGGGGCGCTCTGGGGACCGTTCAACCGCAGCGTCGCCCCCGATCTCACCAACTGGCAGCATTCGGGGATGCCGGTGTTCATGACGGTCATGGGAGGGCCCTTCAGCTTTCTCGGGCCGCTGGTCGGCTCGACCATCTACACCCTGCTGATGGCCTTTGTGACCAGCTTTACGGAGTACTGGCCCCTTGTCAGCGGCGTCATCATCATCCTGGTCGTGCTGCTGATGCCGGGCGGGTTTCTGGGATTGCTCAACGAAAAATTCCCGTTTCTCATGCAGAAGCTGAGCGGCGCAAAGGAAACGGACGAACAAGGACGGCAAGAGCCATGAACGATGCGGACGCCACCCTTCTGGAGATCAGCGGACTCAGCAAGTCTTTCGGAAAGTACTCGGTGCTCGCCGATGTGAACTATCGCCTCCGCAAGGGGGAAATAGCAGCCATTATCGGACCAAACGGCGCCGGCAAGACCACCTTCTTCAACCTCATCACCGGTTACCACCGGGTCGACAGCGGGACGGTCCGTTTCCAGGGCCGCGATATCACCAACTGGCCGCGGCACCGCATCGCCCGCGCCGGCATCAGTCGCGCCTTCCAGGTGAGCAACATTTATCCCCGTCTGACGACGTACGAGAATGTCAGACAGGCGATCCTTGCACAGGAAAAAAAGACGCTCGACATCATTACCCGGGCCGGCGGGCTCGCAAAACAGGACACGCTGGAACTTCTGAAACTGACGGGGCTTCTGTCGAACCGGGATACCGTCGCCGGCATCCTTTCGCAGGGCGACAAGAAAAAACTCGAATTGGCGCTGGCGCTGGCGGGAAAACCGGAAATGCTGCTCCTCGACGAACCGACGGCCGGGATGTCCTCCGAAGAGACGCACGAGACGATGGAGATGGTCAAGCGCCTGAACGCTCAGATAGGGCTTACCATCCTCTTTACGGAACACGACATATCGGTCATCTTCGGCTACGCCCGGAAACTATCGGTGTTGTACCAGGGGACCCTGATCGCCGAAGGCACCCCCGAAGAGGTGCGAAAGAACGAAGAGGCACAGCGGTGCTATCTCGGAGAAGAAGTATGATTCTGGAAGTTTCTGGCATCAACACCTATTACGGCACCAGCCATATCCTTTTCGACCTGTCGCTGCACATGAAACGCGGCGAACTGGTCTGTCTGTTGGGAAGGAACGGCTCGGGAAAAACGACTACCCTGCGAAGCCTCATGGGCCTCACGGCCCCGAAGACGGGCAAGGTCATATTTCATGGCGAGGACCTCTGCGGCAAGCCTTCCTATGTGGTCGCGCGCAAGGGGATCGGTTATGTCCCCGACAACCGGCTCATCTTCCCCGACCTGACGGTGCGCGAGAACCTTGAGATCGCCCGAAAAAACTCCGAGCATTACACGGGCGAACCCTGGACGGTGGACAAGGTGTACGACAGTTTTCCCCAACTAAAGAAGCTTGAAAGACACCTCGGCGGGCACCTCAGCGGCGGGGAACAACAGATGCTGACCATCGGCCGGACGCTGATGGGCAACCCCGAGTTGATCCTCCTGGACGAGCCCGTCGAGGGGCTTGCGCCCCTGATCGTCAGGGATTTCGCCGAAAAGCTGATCAAGCTCAAAGAGATGGGGGTTACGATCCTCTTTTCCGAGCAGAACATCCGTTTTTCGCTTGCCGTCGCCGAGCGGGCCTACGTCATCAACAAAGGGCGGATCGAATACGAAGGAACCATCGAAGCGCTGAGCAGAAACGAGGAGATCAAACAGAAATACCTGATGATCTGATCTCCGAGCGGCCTGATTCGCCGGCTCTTGCATGGAAGGTCAGGCGGGCTGCCGCCGCTCGTTGCCTATGCTGAGGATCCCCTCCTCGGTCACGAGAGAATCCATTTTGACATCGTACGGCCCTACCGGTATTTCCTCGATGATCTGACAGGCGAAAGCCGCTCCGATCTTTGCAGCCTTAGGCGCCGCCGGGAGAAAGCGGTCATAGTAGCCTCCGCCGTAACCGACCCGGTACCCCCGCCGGTCGAAGGCCACGGCGGGAACGACGATCGCGTCGATCTCCCCGCCCGGGACCGGCCGCAGCCGATCCGCCGCCGGCGCCCGGATTCCATAGCGGCCTATTTCCAACTCGTCGAAACCGTCGATCCGACAGGCCGTCATTTCCCGGCCCTCCGGAGGGCAGAAGGGAACCACGATCCGCTTCCCTTCCTCCCAGCCCCATCTGATCAGATCGTCGGTCAGGACCTCGCTCCCGAAACTGAGGTATACCATGAAAACGGATGCCCTGAGGATCTCGTCCATCGCCTTTAAAGACGTCACAATCTCGGCGCTGGCCCTCTCGACCGCTTCTCGCGGCATCACGTTTCTCAGTGTCAGGATCCTCCGTCGGATCCCTCGCTTTTCGGTGGTTTCATCCATTTTCAATCCTTCTCCACTCCCGTTACCCTAACATTCAAAATCTCCTCGCCGTTACCGGAGGCGCATGCTTCCCTTCCTTTTGACCGGTGGGGTGGAATGGCGCTCATCATCCCGTTCACCGGTCACGCCTCGCCCCCCATCTCCAGCATCAGCTTCGTCAGGTCGCGGATCCGGTCCCGCAGTTCCGCCGCCTTCTCGAACTCCAGTTCTTTGGCTGCCTGCTTCATCTCCCCTTTCAGCTTCCGGATCAAGACGGACAGTTCCTTTTCGGAACTATACGCCGCCTGCTCTTCCGAAACGGTTTGGACCGTCACATAGTCTGCTTCGTAGACCGAACCGAGGACGTTGTGGATCTCTGCCTTGATGCTCTCGGGCGTAATCCCATGCGCTTTGTTGTAACCGGCCTGAATCCGGCGCCTCCGCTCTGTCACGTCGAGACAGGCCCGGATCGAGGCGGTCGCTGCATCGGCGTACATGATCACCTGGCCCGCTATATTGCGGGCCGCGCGGCCGCTCGTCTGGATGAGCGAACGTTCGGAACGGAGAAACCCTTCCTTGTCGGCGTCGAGGATCGCCACGAGCGAGACCTCGGGAATGTCGAGCCCTTCGCGCAGAAGGTTGACGCCGATAAGGCAGTCGAACTCGCCCAGCCGAAGGTCGCGGATGATGTCCACTCTCTCGAGGGTATGGATGTCCGAGTGGAGGTACTTCACCCGAACCCCCAGCCCTTCGTAGTAAGCCGTCAGGTTCTCCGCCATCCGCTTTGTCAAGGTGGTCACCAGGACCCTCTCACCCTTCTCCGCCCGGCTGCGGATCTCCCCGAGCAGATCGTCCACCTGGTGGGTCACCGGCTTCACGATGATTTCCGGATCCATCAGCCCCGTGGGACGGATGATCTGCTCCACAATCCGCCCGGCGGCCCGTCCCGTTTCATAGATCGCCGGCGTCGCCGAGACGCAGATCCGCTGGTTTTCAAAGGCCTCAAACTCCTCGAAGCGGAGCGGCCGGTTGTCGAGGGCCGAAGGCAGGCGAAAGCCATAAGTGACGAGGGTTTCTTTCCGCGAGCGGTCGCCGCGATACATTGCGTTGAGCTGGGGGATCGTCGCATGGCTCTCGTCGATGAAAATGAGGGCGTCCCTGGGCAGATATTCCATCAGCGTCGGAGGCGGCTGTCCCGGTTTGCGTCCGGTGAGATGGCGGGAGTAGTTCTCGATCCCCGAGCAGTAACCCATCTCCTCCATCATTTCGATGTCGAAGTGGGTTCGCTGTTCGAGCCGCTGCGCTTCCAGAAGTTTGTTGTCCCCGTTCAATTCGCGGAGCCGCTCCCCAAGTTCCTCGCGGATCGCGCCGATCGCCCTGTTCAGATTGTCTTTGGTCGTCACATAGTGGCTCCCGGGATAGATCGCCACCCTTTGCAGTCGTTCGATTTTCTTCCCCCGGAGGGGATCGACGCTGGAGATCGCCTCGACCGTATCGCCGAAAAGTTGCACCCTGATCGCCCTTTCCTCCTCGTAAGGGGGAAAGATCTCGACGACATCCCCCCGGACGCGGAAGGTCCCCCGGTGGAAATCGATGTCATTGCGCTCGTACTGAATCTCAACGAGACGGGCAAGCATCGCATCCCGCGGGATTTCCATCCCCTCCTCCAGCAGGAGGAGCATCCCATGATAGGCTTCCGGAGAGCCGAGACCGTAAATGCACGAGACGCTGGCCACGATGATCACATCCCGCCGCTCGATAAGAAAATGGGTCGCCGCGTGGCGGAGTTTGTCGATCTCCTCGTTGATCGAGGAATCCTTTTCGATATAGGTATCCGTACTGGGGATATAGGCTTCGGGCTGGTAGTAATCGTAATAACTGACAAAATACGCGACGGCATTGTCCGGAAAGAGGCTCTTGAATTCACCGTAGAGCTGGGCGGCAAGGGTCTTGTTGTGGGCGATAACGAGTGCGGGCCGATTCACCGCGGCGATGACGTTCGCCATCGTAAAGGTCTTTCCGGAGCCCGTGACCCCGAGGAGGACCTGATACCCCAGCCCCTTCTCCAACCCCTCCACCAGCGCTGAAATCGCCCGCGGTTGATCCCCGCGCGGCTGAAAATCGCTGACCAGATGAAACGCCCCCATTCCTTTCCTCCACAGGGTGTTCTTCTGTCACAATTCTCCCATATTGACAAGGGAACATGTGGCGCCGATGACCACTTTTGACCATACCGATATTTTAAAAATCTCTTTTTATTTCTAAAAAAATATGGTAGCGTTACTATCCGGAGACAGACCTGTAAGGATAGACAAGGGGACGGTATGCAAGAGAAAAATCTGAGACAGGTGTTGACCATCATTGTCTCAACCATTTTCGTCTTACCGTTTTTGGTTCTCGCTTACATCTTTTACGAACAACAGATCACCTTATCTCCAAGCAATATAGCCCTTTTTTTCCTTATTATGATACTGGAGGTCATGGGTATCATACTGGTTCGTTACGTCTTTAGCGCGGTTAGCAACACCGCGGAGTTTCTGAAAAAAACAGCGGAGGGAAGCGAAAAGTTATCGTTGAATCTTCACCAGGAAGCGGCGGAACTGAACGAAATATCCTCCTCCGTCAACCGCATGCTGGAGCGATTTGAAAAAACCACGGACTCCCTTAATCAAACGAAAGAGGCGTTGCAGGCAAGCGAGGAGAAATACCACAACATCCTTGAGTACATTGAAGAAGGTTATTATGAAGTGGATTTGGCCGGAAATTTTGTCTTCGTCAACACCTCCGTCTCGAAAATGCTCGGCTATTCGATAGAAGAATTAAAGGGGATGAACAATCGTCAGTACATGGACGAGGAAAATTCCGCGAAGGTTTTTCTCGATTACAAGGAGGTATACCGAACAGGGCTCTCGATAAAAAATTTGGATGTGGAGCTCATCAGGAAAGACGCCGAAAGGGTGTATGTGGGAATATCGATTTCCCTCATCAGGGATTCATCAAAGCAGGCCATCGGCTTTCGCGGGATCATCCGTGATATCACCGAACGCAAGCGGATGGAGGAAGAGATTAAAGACCTTTCGATTACCGATTACCTCACGGGACTCCATAATCGCAGAGGGTTCATGACCCTGGCGGAGCGCGAGCTGAAAATACAGGAAAGAACCAAGAGCGGACTGCTCCTGCTGTTTGCCGATGTGGATAACATGAAAACGATAAACGACAACCTCGGCCACGAGAAAGGCGATCAGGCGCTTATTGAAATCGCGGCGTCGTTCAAAAAAGTTTTTCGAAAATCCGACATCATCGCCCGTGTGGGGGGCGATGAGTTTGCGGTTCTCGGCATCGGCGCCTCAGCAAAAGATTTTGACATCTTTCAAAGACAGTTAAAGCACCATCTTGATATGTATAATACCATGGAAGACAGGGACTACAACCTCTCGGTGAGTGTGGGCATGGCCTACAAAGACCCTGAAACCACCGTTTCCCTCGATGAGCTGATGTCCAGGGCCGATGCATTAATGTATGAACAAAAGCGGACCACCCGGTTATGACACCCGGGGGCTTACATCCGCAATCCCCGTCCCGCAAGCGGGGAGATTCGCATCCCTATAGCCCGCTCTATTCCTTGTACTTCAGCGCGTTAACCGCTTCTTCATCTCCGACAGCTTCGTAAAATGTTTCCTCTCCTCGAGGATGATCCTCTCGACCGCCGCCCTCCGATCTTCCGGCAGCAGTTCGCGCATCTCCCGGTAGTAGAGAAGGGAGTCGAGCTCGCGGCGAATGGCAAAATCGATGGCGGACAGTTCATCCTTGATCGCCCCAAGCTCACCCGCAAGCCCGTCCGTTTTGAAGACGAGTCGGTTGTCAACGTAGTTATGAAGATAGGCGGCATATTCCCCGTCGTAGCCCTCCGGGGGGGTTGACCGGTCCATTCCCGCCAGGATCTCCGAAAAGGTTTTTTGATGCTTCACCTCCTCGTCGGCCAGTTGTCTGAAGAGGATCTTCGTCTCTTCCCTGCCCGCGATCTGCACGGCGTAGCGGTAAAAATTCGCCCCGTTTTCCTCGATTCGTACCGCCACCTCCACAATGTCGCTCGCATCAAAAACAGCCATGTTCAACCTCCTCCAGTGACTCAACAGAATGAATATCCGACCTTGAAAACCTTTGCACTGCTTGAAATAAAAGCACCCGCTTACAGCCATTTCTTGCGTCGGAAGACCATCAGCATGAAAACGGCGATGACAATCATCACGCCCCAGAGAGCGAAGTATCCCCAATGCCACTCCAGCTCCGGGAGGTATTTGAAATTCGTACCGTAAACCCCGACAAGGAAGGTCAGCGGCATAAAGACGGTCGCGATAATGGTGAGGACCTTCATGATCTCGTTCATCCGGTTGCTGATCGAAGAGAGATAGATATCCAACATCCCGGAGAGCATGTCGCGGTAAGTCTCTATCGTGTCGATCACCTGGACGGCGTGGTCGTAAACGTCGCGGAAATAGAGGACCGATGGCTCGCGGATGAGCGGTGAATCCGACCTGCCGAGACTGCCGAGCATTTCCCTCAGGGGCCAGACCGACTTCCGCAGGAAGATCATCTCTCGCTTTAAGGCCTGGATCGCCCGGAGGGTCACGGGCGAGGGGCGGCCGACAAGCGTCTCCTCTAACGTTTCGATCCTTTCGCCCAGTTTGTCCAGGACGACAAAGTAGCTGTCAACGATCGCGTCGAGAAGGGCATGGGCCAGGTAATCGGCCCCGGATTTCCTAAGGCGGCCTTTCTCGTTCCGAAGCCTCTCCCGGATGGGGTCGAAAAGGCTCCCCTTCTTCTCCTGAAGGGAGATCAACCAGTTGGGACCGAGGACAACGCTGACCTGTTCGGGGATCAAACCGCCGCCGGCGTCCTCGTGGAAAAGTTTCAGAACGATGTAGAGATAATCGCCGTGCTCCTCGCTCTTCGGTCGCTGCTCCGTGTTCAGGATGTCTTCGAGGATCAACGGATGGAGGCCGAAGGCGCTTCCTATTTGCTCAAGAAGCGGAATCTCCTGGAGACCATCGATATGTACCCAGGCGACGGCCGTCGCGTCAGGGGGAGGCAGTACCGCTTCCGGAAAATGGATTTCTCTTTCCCGGAGATAGGATTCACCGTATTCGTAGAGCCGGATATTCGCCTGTTCCGCATGTTTTTGCCCGATATGGATCAGGGAACCGGGGGGGAGACCGGTTTTGACGGATCGTTTTCTTGCAGGTCCGGGCATGCCCTTTGCCTCCGGGGTGTGTCTGTGTATCCGAATGGTGTATAATCGGCCGCAAATACCGTGGTATTTTAGCCCATCGTCCGCGGAAACACAATGAAAAACTGGGGCGCGCCCGGCCGCCGATCATTGTTTTTTCTCTTGACAAGCACGCCGGAATCACGGACTACATGACCGGGAACCGGCGCAACTTTTCAATCGGATCCCGGAAGCGTACAGGGAGAGTTTTAGGGTTCTTAGGATCTGTCCGGAGTTTCTATGAAGTACATCCTTGCAGCGACCGAAGACCGGGGTCGCGCGGAGATCGTCCGCACCGCCTTCCGCCGGTCGTTTCATGTGGACGAGGTCTTTGCGATTCAGAACGGGTTTGATCTCTTTCGAAAGAGGAGGTATGAATTCATCTTCATCGATCTCGATCTGATCGGCGAGCGGCAGCGAGGGGGCGGCGACGCACTCCAGAAGATTAGACAGACGGCACCCTACGCGGAGATCATCGTCATGACGCCGCCGGAACGGATCCGGGACGCGGTCGAAGCGGTAAAAGCGGGCGCCGCCAACTATATCACCATCCCCCTTAACGCCGACGAAGTACGATATGTCGTCGAGAGTATCCATGAAGGCATCCGGGCGCAGTCGGAGCTGGACTACCTGCGGGACCGCTTCTGGCAAGCCGATTCCCTCGAGGTTGTCCAGACCCGTAATCCCGCCATGCGCGCCGTTTTTGAGCAGGTTCGCCTTGTCGCCCCAACGAAGAGCACCGTCCTTCTATCGGGGGAAACGGGAACCGGCAAAGGGGTTCTGGCAAAGCTCATCCATCGTCACAGCAACCGGCGGGAGGTGCAGTTCATCGGCGTCCATTGCGGCGCCATCCCCGACACCCTCCTCGAAAGCGAACTCTTCGGGCACGAGAAAGGGGCCTTCACCGGGGCCGCCCGACGAAAGCTGGGCAAGTTCGAACTGGCCCACGGCGGGACCATCTTTCTCGACGAGATCGGCACGATCACCCCCGCCGCCCAGATCAAACTCCTGCAGGTACTGCAGGACCGGACATTCCAGCGTGTGGGCGGCGAGGCTCTCATCGAGTCCGACGTACGGATCATCGCCGCCTCCAACGAGGATCTCGACCGGATGGTCGAGAAGGGCCTCTTCAGGAGCGACCTTTATTACCGGCTGAACGTCTTTCCCATCACAATACCGCCGCTTCGCGAGCGCCGCGAGGACATCCCCCAGCTCACGGAAATCTTTCTCAAACAGGCGAACCGTTTCAGCCATCGGGGGATCCATTACGTCCACCCCCTCGTCATGGACGCTTTTCTGCGCTATCATTGGCCGGGAAACATTCGCGAATTGCAGAACCTCATCGAACGGGCCTGCATACTGGAAACCTCCTCCATTCTTACCACGGCAAGCTTCCCGGCCGAGCTCTCCGCCAACGAGCCGGCCGCGACGCCGATACCCGTGGAAACGCGATTTACGCTGGCGAAAGTCCGCGCCCTGGCCGTCGAAGAGGTGGAAAGGCGTTACCTCCGGGAGCTCCTAACCCGGAATGGCGGCAGGATCAACCGGACGGCGGAGGCTGCGGGGATCACGGTCCGTCAGGTCAATAAATTGATGAACAAATATGGAATGAAGAAGGAAGAATTCCGGTTTTAATCAGCGTCGCGAGGGAGGGAGGACCGTCCGCGTCTTGACGACGACCCGGATAACCGGCGCCTTTCCGCCTGTAAACTGAACATCCTGGGGATATCTCAGCGCGGGCGTGAACACCTTCTGGACATCGAGCAATGAAAGATCGAGCGGCTCGGTCAGGACACGGATCCGTTTGCCGCGCAGCCTCCGGGGAATGAGAACCTTCGCTTCGGCGGGGGTCACCGTTATTTTTTGGACGGCAAGCCCCTGCGGCGGGGAGCCCTCCGTCAGGACCTCGATCGGCACGGTCAGAGGAAGAAGCCGGGACGCGATGACCTTTATCCGTTCGGGAGCGATACCGAGGATCGAAAGGTTGGAAGGAACCTTCACCATTTCGTGTTTGAGGGTGATCTCCTGTACGCCGGGCCGGAGCTGCTTCAGGTCAACGGAAATCTTGAGGCTGTCGGGATGCAGAAGTTGAAAGGCCTGGCCGGCCCCCGTCAGCGTTACCTTCGCCTCCAAGACCTTGGGGTCCTCCAGGACCCATTCGACCGGGGGGTTCAGGTATTGGATGGGGACGACGAAATCGCGACGGATCGTCTCCCGCTGATACCCGAAGACGACCCAGAGAATACAAGCCAGGACGATGGCCATCGCTTTTTCCCGGGGATTTTCCTTCAGCCAGCGGAGAATGGGCCGCGGTCTGGCGAGAGGCGCCCGCTTCTCAAAGAAAGCCTCCAGCTCGATACGGAGCGCCGAGGCGTTGGCCATCTCATGAATCCGCTCCCCCTTCGCCAGCGAGATACTGCCCCGCTCCTCGGAGACAACGATACACAGGGCATCCGAACGCTCCGAAAGGCCGAGGGCGGCCGTATGACGGAGCCCCAGGTTCCCGTGCTGGGCAGCGTTTGCCGACAAAGGCAAGTGACATCCGAAACGCATCACGCGGTTGCCGTGGACGAGAACGGCGCCGTCATGCCCCATCGAATGTGGATCGAAAATGCTCTCCAGCAGCGACTTACTCAGGAGGCCATCCAGATCGCTTCCTCCGGTCAGGTGTCGGTCGAGCGGATCCTTTCCTTGGATAACGATCAGGGCACCGACCCTTTTATGAGCAAGATCGGCCGCGGTCTGGGCAATGATTTCCGCGCTTTCGTTGAACGCGGCGGCCGCGAAGAATTTCTGCCTGAACCGTCCCAACATGGCCAACCGCTCGAAGAAGCGGCGGAGGTCCTCCTGAAAGATGACAACCAGGACAAACAGCAGGATCGTGAAAAATCCCTGCAGAACAACCGTTGTCAGGTAGAGCTGAAAGAAACGGGCAAGGAGATAGACGGCCCCCAGCAGGGTGATGCCGAGGAAGACGAATCGTGAGGCCCGGTCCTTGAACCAGATCAGCAGCGCCGATATCATGACCGCAATGATGGCGATGTCGAGGATGTCCTGAATCCGGAAATGTTGGAGCATCGTCAGGGCGTTCTGGAGCATATGACCTTCTCATCTTTCGGCCCGTCGGAAGCGGGCCGGCCGGCTGGGGGTTAGCGAAAACCGTGAACGGTGTGTCAGCTAACTATAAGCGAAAGGGTGAGGGAATGTCAAGAAAATATCGGATTTCTGAGCTTGTTTTTCGCTTTGTCTTTTCACCGAAGTTTGGCTATAGTGGTTCGTCAAAGGAGGCGCCATGACCGAACCTATAGCCGAAGAAACGATCGGCCGCGTTGCGGCAATGATCACGTCGGCAAAACACGTCGTCGTGTTTACGGGCGCCGGAGTCAGCACGGAATCCGGTATTCCTGATTTCCGCAGCCCCGGCGGTCTTTGGACGAAGTTCGATCCGGAAGATTTCACCATCGACAAGTTCCTCTCAGACCCGGAAACACGCCGGAAGCAATGGCGCTTTCTTCTCTCCAGCGATCTGCTCAAGGATGCCAAACCCAATCCCGCCCACATAGCCATCGCCGAACTGGAGGCGCTGGGCCGGCTGGACTGTGTCATCACTCAAAACATCGACAACCTCCACCAAAAAGCGGGCAACCATGCCGACAGGGTCTACGAGCTGCACGGCAACATGAACCGGATACGCTGTCTGGAATGCGACGACCGCTCTCCCCTGGAGGATATCCTCCGGGAAAGCGGGGCACCGGGCGAAGTCCCTTCCTGCAAGCGCTGCGGGGGTATTCTGAAGCCGGATGTGATCTTCTTCGGCGAAGCGCTTCCGGAGGAAACTCTGCGGGATGCAACCCAGCATGCGAACCTCTGCGACCTTATGATCGTCGTCGGTTCGTCGCTCGTCGTCTATCCGGCGGCCTATATGCCGCTTTACGCGAAACAGTCCGGGGCAAGGCTCGTCATCATCAACCTGACCCCAACGCCCGCCGACCGGTCCGCGGACATCGTCATCCGGGCCTCCGCGGGGGAAGTCATGGGGCGGATCCTGGCCGGGGTCAAAGCGAGGCGCTTTGGATGTGCCTGATTCTCTTCGCTTGGAAGGTGCATCAGAATTTTCCCCTTATCTTCCTTGCCAACCGGGACGAGTTCTACGAGCGGCCCACCGCACCGGCCGCTTTCTGGGAGGATGCGCCGGGGCTCCTTGCCGGCAGGGACCTCCGGGAAGGAGGAACCTGGCTCGGGGTGACACGAAGAGGGAGGCTGGCGGCGCTCACCAACTATCGAGATCCGGCGACTCTGAAATACATCGCCCCGTCGCGGGGAAGGCTCGTCAGCGACTTCCTCCGGGGGCGGCGAGCACCGGAAGCCTATCTCAGCCGGCTCTCACCAAGGGCGGCACGATATAACGGCTTCAGCCTGCTCGTCGGAAACCCCGATGAACTCCACTATTTCTCGAACCGAGGGGCTCAGACGCGACTCCTCCCCGGAATCCATGGCATCAGCAATCATCTCCTCGACACCCCCTGGCCGAAAGTGGAGCGGGGAAAGCAGGCCCTCAGGGATCTCCTCCAGAGGGAAAAGGCCCCTTCGCCGGAGGCGCTTCTCGCCCTTCTTGCCGACCGGTCAAGACCGCCCGATGAAGCGCTTCCCGTTACGGGGGTTGGGTTGGAATGGGAGCGGGTCCTCTCTCCGCTCTTTATCGCAAGCCAGGCTTACGGCACCCGCTCCTCGACCGTTCTGCTTATCGACCATCGGGGGCATGTGACGTTCATCGAGCGGGTGTTCAACGGCGATCCGGAGTCCTGGATGACCTCCCGCTTCGATTTTCGGATCATAAAGAGCGAGCCTTGAAAATCATGGTCCCTATGAAAGGAAACGTCATTTATGTCGAACCGTGAATATCCGGATAGCCCGCGGGTTGGGGTGGGGGCTGTCGTTCTAAGGGAAGGGCGTGTCCTCCTTGTCCGCAGGGGGGTGGCGCCCGCCGACGGTTTGTGGGCCATTCCGGGAGGCGGACTCGAGCTTGGAGAAACCCTACGGGAGGCGGCGGAACGGGAGATCCTGGAAGAGACGGGGATAACCATCCGCGCCAGGGAGCCGATTTTTACCTGCGATGTCTGTCATCGCGACGACGACGGCCGCGTCCGTTTTCATTATGTGATCGTCGATTTGGCGGCGGATTACGTGAGCGGCGAAGTGTCGGCGGCCGACGACGCCCTGGAGGCCCGCTGGGTATCGCCGCAGGAGCTCGAAACCCTTTCCGCCACAAAAACCACGGTTAAACTGCTCAAGCAGATCGGTTTTCTTCCCAGCAAATGACCGGGAGTTTTAGCCTGCAGGCCCTGCCCCCTGGGCGGTGTTGAGGGGTGTATGGAAGAAGGAGCCTTTCCTTCCCGGAAGGTTACGCCCTTTGAGCGGGGAGCTTCACATTCCTGAGAATAATTGACAACTTCGCACAAAAAAAGCTTGACAACTTGCGGATGGTTTGGTAGGTTCGAACCGTCAGGATGGTTCCAACTTCTTTTCATATCCTTTTCAGGGGGGGGACGGCATGATTATATTCAACGGCCAGACCTACTTTACGATCATCGATGCGGCGGCTGACCTTGGCGTATCGGCCAAGACGATTCGCCAGTACATCACAAAGAAGATTATTCCGGAGCCTCCCGTCATCCAGTTCGGAATTCGTCAAGTCAAGCATTTCCCAAAAGCATATATGGAAAGGGCCAAAGAGCAACTCAAACAGTACCGGACCATCCATAACGGCGGCCATGGAGGAAGTCAGAACTCGCTGCTTTTGGATTTGTAATTGCCCGATTCGGATCTACAGGGGTTCTTAAATGGCACGACCCAGCGAAATCACATCGACGCAGAGGCTCCTCAGGGTCATTCGTAAGAAAAAGACCGATGAACCTGCCGCATCGGGTCTTGAGGAATCTCCGGTGAAGAAACACGGTCGTTTCAAATTGTCTCCACCTGCCCTCTCGGCACTTCATAAATCCTCCACGGTCGGCATTGATATCGGAGCCGACTATCTTCGGCTGGTCCGGGTAGCCGAACGGGGCCGTGGGAACTGGCAGATACTCGACCGGCGAAGACTGGCCGTCCCGCCCGATACCGCGATTGACACGCCGGAATTCGCCGCCTTCCTGAAATCCGCGCTGGGGTCGGTGTGCGGGTCTCCAAAACACTCGCATCTCTGGACCCTTATGGCTTCGACCAAAGTCGATGTGCACCACGTCAACATTCCCAAGGTCGCCGACAAACTGCTCGGCAATATGGTCTACTGGACGGTCAAGAAGGAGTCCCCCTTCGACGATAAGGAGATGATCCTCGATTTTGAAGTCCAGGGGGAGGTGATCGAGCAGGAGGTCGCCAAACTGGCCGTGATGGCGTACACCGCCCCCCGCCAGGAAATCGAGGACCTCAAGAACCTCTTTTCAAGGATCGGCTGGCCCCTCACCGGCATCACGATCGCCCCCTTTTCCGTGCAAAATCTCTTTAGGACAGAGTGGGTCCCGGTTTTCGACATCACCGTCGCCAACCTGTATATCGATGCGGATTTCTCCCGTATCGATATTTATGCCGGTGGAAACCTTGTCATGACCCGCGGCATCAAGGCCGGGCTGAACAGCATGATCGATGCCTTGGTGGAGCGGGTCGGCGAGACGAAAACGGATCCGGATGCCCCTCCGCTTACCTCGGGGCAGGGCCGCGAGATCATGCGCTGCCTCGGTGATGCGCCCCTCTCTCCAGATGCGGATGTCGGATACGGTCTGACGAAAGATGCGGTCTTCAAGATGATCGAACCCGCCCTGGAAAGGCTGGTCCGCCAGGTGGAAAGAACCTTCGAATATTTTCACACGACAAAGCCTGACAGCCGGATCGAGAGAATTTTTGTTTCCGACGCCATGAATATCTCCCCGTCGGTCGTCGACTTCATAGGAACCCACTTAGGCACGGCGAGCGCCATCCTGGACCCCCTTGTCGACGAGGAATCGACCACCTCTCCGGATGTGGACGATCTGCACCGCGTTTCGGAGCGGATCGCCTTCGGGCAAGCCCTGGGCCTTGCCCTTTCAGACAACGAACGAACGCCGAACCAGATGCTCACTTACAAGAACAAGGAGCGGGAGACGAGCATCAAGCGGATCAATCGGGTCGTCTTCGCCATCTTCATTGTCGCTGTCTTGGTCTGCGCGGCCATATTCACATACCAGAACCATCTGATCGGCAAAAAGCGGGATATGATTGCGGGGCTCAAAGAGCAGCTCGCCCAGGCAGGACCCGCTGTCGACCACAACCAGATTTTGGCGCTCGTTGCCAAATTAAAACAGAAAAATGAGCTCTCCAAGGTTTACGCCGACCGGTATCTTGGGCTGGTGCTGATCGGCGAGCTTGCCGCTCAGACACCGGCGCACATCCGTTTTACCGACCTGAAGATCTCTCTCGGACCGGCGACCCGAGGAGAGCCAGGGAAAAAGGAGCCCCCGAAAGCGCGGGTGGAAGAGATCACCGTGGAGGGCCTCATACTGGGTGAAAGGGCGGCATTCGAAACCTCCCTGGCGGCGTTCACGATGGCCCTCGAGGCGTCGCCGCTCTTCAAACAGGTTACCGTCCAGAAGAACAGCGTGGAACCCTACCTCAAAGGCGAGACACTTCATTTCATCCTGAACATGAAAGTGGAGGAGCAAGTCCATGGCTGAGCGACAGATGAACGCCAATATCCCGCGGCAGAGCGTCATCTATCTCGCGGTCTGCCTGACCGGCCTCGCTATCTTCATCCTGGCGGGGATATTGCCGAACATCTGGACGATGGAGGAGCTTGGAAAGCAAACCACGGAGGCCCAGTTTCGACTCGAAGAAAAACGAACGCTCAACCCCATCCAGAAATCGCTCCAGGATCGAAACTTGAAGAAGGAATCGGATCTCCTTCCCCTCCCGGAGAAGGGCAAACTGGGGAGGAGCGAGATCAATACCCTCCCGCTCACTTTCGGCACCTTCGCCAAAATGAGCGGGATGTCCATGACGTCGGCAATCCCCAATATCAGCGCCCTGACCGGCGACGCGGCGTCGCTGTCGGTAAATGTGGTCCTGAGGGGAGATTTTGTCAATTTCCGAAAATTTCTTATCCATGTCGGGGGTAATCCCTATATGCAGCATATCGAAGAGATCACGATCCTACCGGGACCGGACAGTAAGGAATTCAGGCTGAAGATCTGGGTGGCCATCGGATGAGCAGGCGGATGTGTCATGGCTAAATTCGGTAAGCGGGAAAAGATTATCCTGGGAATCATGACCATCGTGATCCTATACGCCGCCTTTGACTACCTGGCGCCCAAAAAAGCGAGCCCTGGGTTGGATACCGCACAGAAAAAAGCGGAGTTGAACACCTTTGTGACCGATCTGACCGCGGGCATCGGAAAGGACACGGCAAAGACTCTCGGCCCCCTTATCTTCACCCGGGCTGAAAAGGAATGGACGCGGGACCCTTTTCTGGACGGCAAGGCGTTTAAAGCGCGAGCTGAGGCCAAGGTGCCCGTTAAGGCCGCTGTTCTGAAAAGCGAATTTGTCTATACCGGTTATCTCGAGATAGACCGGAAACGAATGGCCATCATCAACGGCGAGGAGTACGGGGAAGGCGAAGCTCTCGATGTCAAAGGGTTCATACTGAAAACGGTCTCCCCGACAAGGGTCGTCATCGAAAACCGTGCAACCAGGAAGCTGCTGGATGTTCCCCTGCAGGAGTAATGGAGGCGTCAATGGTTGAGATCAATACCACGTACTCGGCAAGAGCGCTGTCGGGAATTATCATATCCACTCTGCTGATATTCGGTTGCGCGGGCCAGCAGACCGTGCAAAAGGATTCATTTTTCGAAAAATGGACAACGATGGCGGATACGGCAACGGGTCATTCGCCGGCTCCCCGGGAGAAAGCCTCGGCCATTACCCGGGAGCTGCTAAAGGGAACCGGAGATGCGAGGAGCGAGGAACCGGCCGCACCCGCCAGAAAGCTTCCGACCCAGATGGTCAACCTGAAGATGCGCCAGGCCGACATCAAGACCGTTCTACGCGCCCTCGCCCGGATTGTCGATCATAACATTCTCGTAAAGAGCGAAATCAAGGGCGATGTGACCGTCGATTTCCGGGATGTCCCCTGGGACCAGGCCTTCCAAAGTCTCCTGAACACGCGGGGGCTGACCTACACCTGGGAGGGCGACATCTTGAGGGTATTGACCTTCGAAGACCAGGAACTGGATCTGAAAAGAAAGACCCAAGAGATGGGTGTCAGGTGGGTCGAACCGCTCCTGACCGTCGTCGTCCCGATCGATTACGCAAAACCGAAGGATCTGAAGGAGAATCTCGAAACCTTTCTCACACGAAGCAAGGAGGATAAGCCGCGCGGGGCGGTCCGCGTGGACGAACACAGCAACTCGTTGATCATCTCGGCGATCAAGGACGACCTGCTCCGGATGATGCCGATCATCGAGAAAATCGACAAGCCGACCCCCCAAATCCAGATCAAGGCCAATATCGTTGAAACCTCGAAGGACACGGCCCGGAATTTGGGGATCCAGTGGGGCGGCATGTACGCCCGCCAGGCCGGCAGCAACAACCTCTTTATTACCCCGGGCGGCTCGGCAGGCTCGACCACCCCTCCGGGGAGCCCCCTGTCGGGCGGCTATACTCCCACCACGGGCGCCACGGGGATCAGCGGCCAGGGCTACGGCGTCAACTTTCCGGTCGCCCCCAGCGCGATGACCGGAGGGGCGGCTTCCCTGGGTTTGCTGTTCGGAAGCATCGGAGGTAACCTCCTGGACCTTCAACTTACCGCCCTCCAAAACGAGAACAAGCTGAACATCCTCTCAAGCCCCTCCATCACAACGCTCGACAACCAGAAGGCCTTCACGGAAAACGGGCAGCGGGTCCCCTACTCGACGCTCGACACCAGCGTCAACCCGCCCACACGGGTGATCAAATTCGAGGATGTCGTGCTCCGGCTGGAAATCACGCCGCACGTCATCGACGGACAAAATCTGCTGATGAAGATCCTCGTGAAAAAAGACGAGGTTCACCCGACAAAAAACGTTGACGGCAACCCTTTCATCATCAAAAAGCAGACCGAGACCACCTTCATCATCCGGGACGGCGAGACCATCGTCATCTCCGGTCTGACGAAGCAATCGGGAACGGACGCGGTCAGCGGCGTCCCCGGCCTGAAGGATATCCCCGGCCTGGGATGGCTTTTCAAGGGTGAGGCAAAAAACGAGACGATGGAGGAGGTCCTCATCTTCATCACACCGAAGATCCTCCCCGTCTTGTCCAGGGCGGAAGCGCCGACCCGCGAGACCGGGTCGAGCAAACCCGCTAAGTAATATTGTTATCCCTGTATGGACTACTTTAAGATCCTCAGCCTGAACCGGGAGCCCTTCTCCAACTCGCCAGAGCCGGAGTTGTTCTTCCTGTCCACCGAGCATCTGGCCTGCCTGCAGCAGTTGGAGCTGGCGATACGTCTGCGCCGCGGTCTCAATGTGGTCATGGGCGATGTGGGGATGGGGAAGACCACCCTCTGCCGACAGCTCATCCTTAGGTTCACAGAGCCGGAAACCGATGCCGGCGAGGTACAGACCCACCTTTTGCTCGACCCTTCGTTCAGCAGCCCCAGCGAGTTTCTTTCCACCGTCGCAGCGACCTTCGGCATCCCCGGTGCGGAAACAGCGGATAGCGATTGGCATCTGAAGGAAGAGATCAAAAATTATCTCTTCCAGAGGGGCGTGGACGAAAAGAAAACCGTGGTCCTGATCATCGACGAGGGGCAGAAACTTCCCGGATTCTGCCGCGAGCTTCTCCGCGAGTTTCTGAACTATGAAACCAACGAATGCAAACTCCTCCAGATCGTAATATTTGCCCAGAACGAATTCAGGCGGATACTCAAACGTCATGCCAATTTCGCCGACCGTGTGAACCAGTGCTATTTTCTCAAACCGCTCAACTTCCGGGAAACGAAGGCGTTGATCCGCTTCCGGCTTTCCCGGTCCGGCCGTCCGGCGGGAATGCAGGCCCTCTTCACGCTCCCCGGCCTGTGGGCGGTATATCTCGCCACGGACGGTTACCCGCGCCGGATCATCACGCTGTGTCACCAGATCCTGCTCACGCTGATCATTCAGAACAAGACCAGCGCCGGATGGACCGTTGTCCGCTCCACCACCAGAAGGCTGCTGCCCCGCGTGACCCGGAAGAGCCGGTGGGTCACGGCCGGCCTCCTCTCAAGCCTGGCCCTGGCACTGACCGCGTTCGCCTTTTTTCTGCATAAAGCGCCGGACACGGGCAGACCTCCGGCAACAGCGATGCAGCCGATTGAAGCCGCGACAATATCGAAAGCTTACGTCGGGTCGGCCGTCGTGGTCCCGAATGACAGCACCGCGGAGAAACCGCGACCCCGTCCCGATACAAACCGGACTGCGAGCCTCCCGGCGACCGCCACGGCGCCACAAGGGGAAACCATACAGACGAAAGCACCGGGGGCATCGTCGCCCCAGGCTCCCCCCGCCCTGCTCGGCAGCCTGAAGGTCCGCGAACGCGACCAGGTTCTCAGATTGCTGCTGGAGATTTACGGCAACACCGAAAGCGCCCGTTTCCAGGCGGTTGTCCGCGCCAATCCCCACATCGTCGATATGAACGTCATTAAGCCGGGGGTGACGATCCACTTTCCCGCCATACCGGCACAGGCGCAGATTTCGGCGACGTCGGGATACTGGGTGGCGCTTGCGCACAAAGGCAGCCTCGAAGAAGCGTACCGGATCTTCAAAACCTACCCGCAGGAACAGCTCTCGATCCGATTGATTCCCTCCTGGACTAAGAAGAAGGGCTTAGCGTTTACGATTATCCTGAAGCAGGCCTTCCCCAGCGAGGAAGCGGTGCAGGATGCCATCCGGGATCTTCCGACGATATATGCCACGAATGCGGAAATCATGAAGCGACCGGAGAAGGATACGATCTATTTCGCTCATTAGGGAGAATGAACCGGGCAATGACCGGATGACAAGAGGCCTATCACCTATGATCGTCAAAAAAAGACTGGGAGAAATGCTTGTCGAGAGCAAGCTCCTCACCGAAGAGCAGCTCAAGCTCGCCCTCGTCGAGCAAAAGAAAGCCGGCCTCAAGCTGGGGCAATATATCAGCCGCCAGGGGATTCTCAGCGACGGCATGATCGTGGATGTGCTGAGCAAGCAGCTCAAGATCGAAAAATACCGCCCCGATCTCTATCCTATCGATATGACCCTCTCCCACCTGATCCCCTTCGAGACGGCCCAGAAATTCATGATTGCGCCGCTCCGGAAAAAGGGGCGCCTCCTTACGGTCGCCATGACCGACCCTCTGGACATCAACGCCCTCGACGCCATCGAGGTGATGACCAACTCTGAAGTGGAGCCGGTGGTCTGCACGGAGCGCGAGTTCAATCAGTTGATCAGCAGCATTTACGGGATGCAGACGGGCGTGGGCGGCGTTCTCGAAAAAATGGACATCGAGGCCGAACCCGAAGCGTTACCGGCCAAGGAATCGGCCGCGGAGGAGATACAGGTCGCATCCCTGCAGGACATGGCCGGCGAGGTCCCGGTGATCCGCCTGGCCAATTCCATCTTTGCCGCAGCGATCCGCGACGGGGCGAGCGACGTCCACATCAGCCCCCAAAAGACCAGCACCCAACTGCGCTTCCGGATCGACGGGAAGCTCCACGACGTTCCCTCACCCCCGAAGTCGCTCGGCCTGCCGCTGGTCGCCCGGATGAAGATTCTGGCCGACATGGACATCACCGTCACCAGAATACCCCAGGACGGTCGGTTTACGCTGAGGATGGAAAAGAAGGAAATCAACGTCCGCGTCTCTTCCCTGCCCACGATCTACGGCGAGAATGTCGTCCTGCGGCTTTTGGACATGAGCGCCGGGGTCTATTCCCTCGACCGCCTGGGAATGATCAAAACGGACCGCGACAAACTCCAGACGATGATGCGGAAGGCTTACGGCATGATCCTGAGCACCGGTCCGACGGGAAGCGGCAAGAGCACCAGCTTGTATTCGATACTGAACGAACTCAACCAACCCGATACGAACATCATCACGCTCGAAGACCCCGTCGAATACCGGATCGACAACATCCGACAGGTCCAGCTCAACCGGAAGGCGGGGATGACTTTCGCGGGCGGCCTGCGTTCGATCCTCCGACAGGACCCTGACATCATCATGGTGGGCGAGATCCGGGACTCCGAAACCGCCTCGATCGCCATCCAGGCCGCGCAGACGGGCCATCGCCTTTTGAGCACCCTCCATACGAACGACGCGGCGGGCGCCATCACCCGCTTCATCGATATGGGGGTCGAGCCGTTTCTCGTCGCGTCGGCGCTGCTGGTCTCCTTCGCCCAACGGCTGGTTCGGACCGTCTGCCCTTACTGCAAAGAACCCTACAAACCGTCGGAAGCCGCCCTCGCCGCCTGGGGCCTCGCTCCCGCTGAAAATGCGAATTTCCAGCACGGCAAGGGTTGCTATCAATGCAAGAACAGCGGTTACAAAGGACGGACGGGGATCTTCGAGGTGCTGGTCAATGACGAGGAGCTCCAGGAGATGATTCTGAAGCGCAAGACGGCGCAGGAGATGACGCGGACGGCCGTGGAGGCGGGAAAACTCCGGACCCTGAAGGAGGACGCAACCCATAAAGTCCTCCAGGGAATCACGACACTCGAAGAGGCCGCCTCGTCGGTGATGGTTTAGGCGCCGAAGGCATAGCGTATGGCGAATTACTCCTATCTGGCGATCAACGAAAAAGGCGGGAACGTCACCGGGACGCTCGAGGCCGATTCGCCGGAGATGGCTGAAAATATCCTCCTCTCGCGGGGGCTTATCCCTTCCAAAGTAACGGCGGCCCGCATAGCGGGAAGCGCCGGATCGCTCTTCGCCAAATTACAACCGGGCATGAACAAAGTCAAAACAGGGGATCTGATCCTCTTCACGAAACAGTTTCGGTCGATGATGCAGGCGGGGGTGCCGATCCTGAGGCTCTTTCAGGTCCTGGAGAATCAGACTCAGAACAAGACATTGAAAGACGCTATCGCGGTGATCTGCAGGGATATCAAGGCCGGCTCAACCCTCTATGAGGCGATGAAGCAGCACCCCGCACTCTTCTCTCCCCTCTACCTGAGCATGATCAACGCCGGCGAGGTCAGCGGCACGGTCCCCTCCATCCTCGAGCGCCTGATCTCGATTATCGAGCACGAGGCCAAGATCAAAGCGGATATCAAATCGGCGCTCCAGTACCCGATCATGGTCCTGGTCGCGCTGGGCGTTGCATTTTTCGTTCTTTTGACCTTTGTGATTCCGAAATTCGCGCAGATTTTCGCCAAGTCGGGGATTGCCATGCCCATCCCCACAAAGATCGCCATGCTGCTCTATCAGGGGCTTGCCGATTACTGGTTCCTCCTGATCGGCGGCGTGGTCATCCTACTCTTCGGCCTGCGAATCTACATCAAGACCGACAAGGGCCGCTACGCGCTCGACGCTTTTCTTCTGAAACTCCCCCTTTTCGGGCCGCTCTTTCAGAAAGCGGCGATGTCCAGGTTTGCAAGCATATTCGCGATCCTCCAGGCGAGCGGCGTTCCCGTGATGCAGTCGCTGGCCATACTCACCGATACGATCGGGAACAAGGCGATCTCCACCGAAATAGAAAGGGTTCGCGACCGGGTCCAGGAGGGACAGGGGATCTCCGGCCCCCTGCGCGCGGCCAAATACTTTACGCCGATGCTCGTCGACATGGTGGCTATCGGGGAGGAGTCCGGAAATATCGACGAGATGCTGGGCCAGATATCCGTCCATTACGACGACGAGGTGGCCTACGCCGTCAAGTCGCTTTCGGATATGATCGGTCCCATTCTGATGGTGGGTCTGGCCGCGGTCGTCGGTTTTTTTGCCCTGGCGATCTTCCTCCCCATGTGGGACATGACGAAAATGGTCAAGTAGCGATACTCCCTGCCGACCGGGCGGGGTTTAAGGCGCTGCACTCCCGGTCAAGCATAGGCGCCCGGATCCATATCGGTCCGCCGGCGTGGAAAACAGTATAAACGATTTGAAACCAGCCTTGCAGGGGGTCTCGAATCGTGGTATAGTGCTAAAACAGTAGGGAGCAATTCAGATGTCCACCAAAAAGAAAAGGAGGCCCAAGATGTTTAGAAATCAAAAAGGTTTTACGTTGATCGAAATCATTGCCGTTCTCGTCATCCTCGGTATACTGGCGGCGGTGGCCGTGCCCAAGTATTTTGATATGCAGACCAAGTCCCAACAGAGCGCCGTCGCCGGCGCGGTGGCCGCGTTGCAGTCGACGGCGACCCAGGACTACGCCAAGAATCTACTGACGACACCCTCGGTCACCTCGTATACGCCCACAGCGTCTTCCGTTGTTGTCGGGGATTTTACGGGCACGATCGCGAATTCAGCCGGCGTCGTCACCGTGACGATTACAGGCGGACCCTCCTGGTGGAGCACCTCCGTCTCCGGCAACTCCAAGAGCTTCACCTTGTATTAACCTTCGCGGGGGTCGGGGATCGTTCGTACCATCCGCCGGAAGGTCAATAAAAGAAGCGTCGCTGCCGTCGATAAGAACAGGGGATGACGGTTACATAAAGTTCGGCGGCTTTGCCAAACGGTCATCCTTCCGGGGTGTTGCCCGGCACAGTTTGCGGAGCGCTCCCCTTTTCGTGACCGGGGGCGCATCCCGCGGGTCCCGCCATAGGGGCGGGCGGCTTTACTTTTAAGACTTTCGGCGAAGCAGTCAAGCGATAGCTGATCACAAAATGGTCAGCTATCTTTATTTCATATGTTCAAGAACGCAAAAGAACCTTTTACCCTGCCTTCCCTGTTCCCCGGTGCCGTCATTCTATGCGCCATCATCGGTCTGACCCTGTTTGTCTACTGGGATCTCCAAAACCACCAGTTCCTTAATTTTGACGACAACACCTACGTATCCACCAATCCCCGTGTGAAAAACGGGTTCAGCGCCGAGAACATTCGGTGGGCCTTTTCCTTCACGGATGTGTCCTACTGGCATCCCCTGCCCCTTCTTTCCCACATGCTCGACAGCCAGCTCTTCGGTATCAAGCCAGGACCGCATCTGCTGGTCAACCTTGCGCTGCACATTCTCAATGCAATCCTTCTGTTTCTCATCCTGCAGCGGATGACCGGCGCCCGGATCAAGGCCGCCCTCGTCGCCCTGCTCTTTGCCGTCCATCCCCTGAACGTCGAATCCGTCGCCTGGCTCGCGGAAAGAAAGACCGTACTGAGCACCCTGTTTTTCCTGGCCGCGATTCTTGCCTACGTTCGTTTCACGGAAAAGAAGAAAAAGTGGCTGTATGCCCTTATCCTTTGCCTCTACGCCCTGGCCCTGATGAGCAAACCCGCAACCCTTGTCCTGCCTGCCCTTCTTCTGGTCCTGGACTACTGGCCCCTGAAGAGATTCGCTATTCCCGGCGCGCGCCGTTCCGACGGCAAGGGCGCTTTCGCATCTTTTCTCGAGCGGGTGATTTCCTTCTGCAGATCCGCCGACCGTCGGCTCGTCCTGGAAAAGATACCTTTATTGATCCTGTCGCTACTCTCCGTCTCCATCACGATGGCCTCGGTTTTGTACCATCACATCGTGGTGGATACCCAAGCGGTACCGATCACCCTGAGGATAACCAATCTTTTTGTTTCCATCGTCCGATACCTGCGCAACATGGCATGGCCAGTCGAACTATCCATCTTTTACCCTGTATCCAAAGCGATTGTCCTTTTGGATTTTTTCCTGGCCCTGTCGTTTGTCCTTATCGTTACCCTCGTGACTTTCCGTATGAGAGGGAAAAGACCGTGGCTTATTTCCGGTTGGTGCTGGTTTCTGATCGCCCTGTTGCCGGCCGGCGGTCTGGTGCAGGCGGGGCTTTGGCCGTCCATCGCCAACCGCTTTATGTACATCCCCATGATCGGCCTGTTCATCATGGGGATCTGGGAATGCGACGAAAGGCTGAAGGGCCGTTACTCCCACGCCTTGAAAGCGATCCTGTGCGGCGCGATCCTGATCTATTTCGCCTCGCTCACCAGGGTCCAGAATATCTATTTTTCCAACAGCTTCTCTCTATTCAGCCGATGCCTGGAATTGGTGGGGGAAAACGAACTTGCCCTGAATAACCTGGGTGAGGCCCTGTCGTCTCTGGGCAGACACGAAGAGGCCCTCGACTATTTCGGCAGGAGCATCAAGCGCAATCCGACACAGGCGAATGCATACCATAACTACGGGGTCTGCCTGGTTGCGAAGAAAGACGAGACCAACGCCATTCCCTATTTTGAGCAGGCGATCGCCATAAACCCGAAGCATGTCAACGCCCGTATCCATCTGGGTCTCATACGAAGCCAAAGGGGCGAGATCGATGCGGCGTTGGAGCACCTGGAGGAGGCCCTGGAAATCGATCCAGACAATCTGGATATTCACAACAATTACGGTACGATCCTCTCAACCCACGGAAGATTCGACGAAGCCATACCCCATTATTTGTTTGTACTGAAAAAAGACCCTGTCCATGTGCCGGCCATGATCAATCTATCCCAGGCATACGAAGAGGCCGGTCGCTACGACGAGGCGATGACCGAGTATCGAAGGCTCGAGAAAACAGTCATGCACAAGAAAGGATACATCTATTACCGTATGGCACGGGTTTACTCGCAGCAGAAAAAATTCGCGGAATGTGAAAAATATTTGGAAATGGCAGCGAACGACGGGTTTAACGTGTTGGAGCTAATCAAATCCGATAAAGGGTTTGTCCAGTTTAGAGCCACAAAGGCGCACCAACGTTTCTTGGAAAAAAACAAGATTTGACGACCTCATCAAAAATTCTTAATGGTCACGAAAATGGGGCGGCTTCGTAAAAAGGCCGCAGGCAAGGCGCGCGAATCCTGAGGAATGAGGCGTACTGTTGCGTACGCTGCAATGACGAAGGATGAAGCGCAACGCAGCATCCGGCCTTTTTACGTAGCCGTCAAATTTAGATGCGTCTTTTGCAGGATAATCTGCGCAAACATCGCCAGACGGGGCAGGTAAGGCGTGAACAATTTCTCAAGAAAACGAATCCATCGGTAGAACATGCCGGGCAAGAAACCGCGCAGCGAGACTCCCCCGGATATCAGATAGGCAAAGGGCATCATCAAGCGGATCGCCTCGATCCGCAATTGACCGAACTCCTTCAAGAATTGCATCCTGTCCCGGGAAAAAACGATCCACGGCAGCGCGCCGTTCGCCCCGGAAAGAGGGCCGCCGGATGCAAACTCCCATTGCTTTGCCTCGGGAATAAACGGTTCGTGGTGGAGATGCCGATACACCCAGCGCGACCACGGGGTAACCCATGGTTCGATCATGATGATTCTTCCCCCCGGCCGCAGACTCCGGGTCGCATCCTGTAAAAAGCTGCGCACCGCCGGAAGGTGATGAAAGACATCAACCGTCACGACGGCCCGAAGGGAGGAGGCCGCAAAGGGAAGCCTCTGACCGTCG
>Ga0233425_10003232_pt1 | contig 30161 bp, 26 predicted proteins | sample Watercolumn_Towu_2_FD_181712 | JGI IMG/M metagenome (GOLD analysis project Ga0233425, IMG submission 181712) | Freshwater microbial communities from Lake Towuti, South Sulawesi, Indonesia - Watercolumn_Towuti2014_140_MG | ecosystem: Environmental > Aquatic > Freshwater > Lake | place...
GTGAAGTGGATTTTACCGGTGAGCCCAATAGTGTATAATAGCATAATTATGACGATAAATCAATGTGTTACGCCATATAATCGCATCGGATTGGCTTGCGCGGGTGCGCTAAGTAAATGACATTGGTAAAGCGCCTCGCCTCTATGACTGCGGGCTTAGTACCATAAAATAATAATTTATAAAATTCAATAACTGCACCACATCCGGTGTCCGCTATTGACATCCGACCTCAGACTCCGAGACAATTCTGAAAGCGGCCGTCATTTTCCGGAGGTAGCATTGCCTAAACGTGATTTCTACGATGTTCTCGGCCTCAAGCGCGACGCCGGCAAGGACGCAATCAAGCGCGCCTACCGGAAACTTGCGCGCAAGCATCACCCAGATCTTAACCCGAACAACAAGGACGCCGAGAAAAACTTCAAGGAGTTGAACGAGGCATACGAAGTTTTGAGCGACGACGCAAAACGCTCTCAATATGACCAGTTCGGCATGGCCGCATTCGATCAGGGTTTTCAGCAGCCTCCAGGCGGCGGTTTCGGCGGTTTTGGCCGTCGCGGCGCAGGCGGCGGCCAGACGAGTGGCCAGACTGGCGGCGGTTTCGGCGGTTTCGGCGGTTTTTCGTTCGACTTCGGCGATCTTGGCAGAGGTGGAGGCGGCTTCGAGGACGTTTTTTCCGACATCCTTGGCGGTGGTGGTGGACGCGCCGGCAGGCGAGCCGGGCGCGGCCCGGACATGGAAATGGCGATGGAAGTGACGCTGGAGGATGCTGTAAACGGCGTTACCCGCCCGATCGGCTACGAAAGGGATGCAAACTGCCGAGCCTGCGGAGGCTCCGGCGCGGAGGACGGCAAGCTGATCACCTGCCCGTCGTGCGGAGGCGGAGGCCGGGTTCAGGTGGGCCATGGCTTCTTCAAGCAGGCCCGCACATGCCCCAAGTGCGCCGGAACCGGGCGGATTCCCACCCGTCCGTGCGTAACCTGCGGCGGGCGCGGCATGATCCGCACAACCGACACCGCGAAGGTAAAGATACCGCCGGGCGTGGACGACGGATCAAGGCTGCGTCTTCGCGGCATGGGCGGAGTTTCTTCGGGCGGCGGCCAGCCGGGCGATCTGCATATCGACATAACAGTTCTGCCGCACCCGGTTTTCCGGCGCGAGGGATCGGACATTTTCGTTGATGTTCCGGTAACTGTCGCGGAAGCGGCGCTTGGCGGGCGGATAGAGGTTCCCACGATAGACGGCATGGCGGCGGTCACGCTTCCGCCGGGAACGGATTCCGGCAGGAAACTTCGGCTGCGCGGCAAGGGCGTGAAGGCATCCGGAGCCGGAACCGGCGGCGACCAATATGTTATCGTAAGGGTCGTGATGCCGCGCAATCTGACGGATCAGCAGAAAAGGGCCGTTGCGGAAATCGAGCGCGCATACGATGGAAATCCCAGGGAAAAACTTTATGCCGAGGCAATGAAACGTGGCAAATAAAAAGGAAAACATGCCGGACGCCATACGCGAACGGGTGGACGATTTAAAGAAGAAGGTTTTTTACGAAATCCTCGACATCATCGGGAGGGTTTTCGTGGTTGTCCGCTATGCCGACGATGTGATGATCGGATCGCGGGGCTTTCTGCCGGAGGAGAAGGAATCCGGTCTGGTGCTGGTGTTCAACCGCAAGATGAACTTCGCATGGCCCGGCGACGCAATCGAATGCACCCTGGTTTTCGGAACATCGCCGCAGCAGTGCTACATACCGTCCGAGCATATCGTTGCCATCAGCTCTCCCGAACTCAGCACACAGCTCATCGTTGCCCCCTACCCGGCCGCCGCCAGACAGAAGGCGGCTGACGAGCAACCAGCCGCTACGCAGCAGCCGGTTGAGGATCAGGGCGGAAACGTCGTTCAAGTGGATTTCAAACGAAAAAAGCGTTGATTCATATCACGCGCTTTCGTAACGGATTGGTGAAATGAACATAACATGGCTTGGACACGAAGGATTCCGCATCGAATCCGCCAAGGGCGTGATCGTTCTGATCGACCCATGGCTCGATCATCCGCTGGCAACAAACGCCGTGCGCTCGCTTGACAGGGCCGACATCATCCTGCTTACGCACGGACATCGCGATCACATCGGCAGCCTCGAACCGCTTGCCCGCAAGACCGGCGCGAGGATCGTCTGCATCCACGACATCTGCCTCCACCTTTCAGCCAAGGGCTGGAAAAACGAGATCATCGGCATGAACAAGGGCGGAAGCATCGTTTCAAGCGGCATACGGATAACGATGGTTCACGCCGATCACAGCTCGACCATCAAGGAAGGAGATGCCCTCCTGCCCGGCGGCGAGTGCGTGGGGTATGTCGTCAGGCTCGAAAACGGTTACTCGATATACCATTCCGGCGACACCAACGTGTTTGGAGACATGGCCATCATCCGCGAGCTGTACGCGCCGGAACTTGCGCTTCTGCCCATTGGCGACCGCTACGTGATGGGGCCGCGCGAGGCCGCGTACGCAGTGAAACTTCTGCGCCCGTCGCGCATAATTCCCACTCATTACGCCACGTTCCCGGCGCTCACCGGCACGGTCGAGGATTTTCTGGCCGCGCTGGCCCCGGAAGACCGTGGAAAGGTGACGCCGCTTGAGATCGGGCTGAGAGAGACTCTGGCGTAAAGCCGGAAACGATTCTGTTATACTTCATTAGAGGTTTGCAATGTCCGCCACAGCCATAGAGCGTCTCAAGGAAGAAATCGAGGATCTGCCGCCGGATACGCAGGAGATTATTGTCAAGCTGGTTCATTTCCTGAAAGAGGAGCTTTTGATCGAAAAAGTCCGCAAACCAGCAGGAACGGACAACATACAGTCTTTAATCCCCATGCTTGATCTGGGCAATATTTCTACTACGATGCGAAGGGAAGACATGTACGACAATGCGCGGTAGGGCAGTTGTGGACACAAACATACTTGTTTACATCTCCAACCAGTCGTCACCATTCCACTTAAAAGCATTAAACGCGTTCGTTGAAATCAGGAATCATTACGAGCTTTGGATTTCACGGCAAGTCTTGAGGGAGTTTGCCGTAGTTGTCAGCAGACCGGATTTCGCGGAACACCCTGCCGATTCGGACAGCTTAATTTCGGCATTAACAAAATGGAGCAAGATATTCCTAGTGGCCGATGAAACCGATGCCGTCACTCAAAAACTTATTCAACTAATCTCCGATTACAATATTAAAGGCAAACGAATCCATGACGCCAACATAGTTGCAACAATGATGACAAACAAGATAGCCAATATTCTCACGATGAATGCAGCCGACTTCAATGGTTTCAATGAAATATCCGTCATGAGTCTTGCTCTTTAGCCGCAAACACTTGAAATCATCAGGCAGTTTCCAATACTTGGACAAGTGACCACTGGATTGATCGCCCCGCCTCGCCCCCGAATCTCCACCTTCGGCGATTACATGCGCGCGCGTTTTGGCGCGGGCGTGTCGAAGGTGAACGTGGACGCGGGCTTCACCTGCCCTAACCGCGACGGCACGGTTGCGCGCGGCGGATGCGTGTTCTGCAACAACGACAGCTTTCGCCCTGAAGCCTGCAAGCCTGCAATCGCGCTGTCCGAGCAGATAGAAAACGGCATCCGTTACACGGCCAATAGGTACAAGGCCGATAAATTCCTCGTTTATTTCCAGCCGTTCACGAACACGCACGCGCCGGTTGCAACGCTGGAACGGCTCTACCGCGAGGCGCTGTCGTTCGACAACGTGATCGGCCTGGCCATAGGCACGCGGCCCGACGCCGTGGACGAGGAAAAGATCGCCATGCTTGCGGAGCTGGCACGGGAGAAGTTCATACTTGTCGAATACGGCCTTCAGTCGATCCACGACCGGACGCTTCTGCGCGTGAACCGCGGGCACGACTACCGGCGTTTTCTGGACGCCGTGTCGATGACAGCCGGACGCGGAATCCATATCGGCGCGCACCTGATACTGGGGCTGCCGGGCGAATCGCGCGAGGAGATTCTTGAGGCCGCCGGCGAAATGTCGGGGCTGCCTGTTGAGTTCCTGAAGCTGCACCAGCTTCAGGTTGTCGAAGGCACGGCTCTCGGAGTCGAGTATAAAAAAACGCCGTTTCCGGTGCTGGGATACAAGGAATATATCGCGCTTGTCTGCGATTTCCTTGAACGCCTTTCGCCGGAGATATACATTCAGCGCTTTTGCGCAACCGCGCCGCATGATATTCTGATTGCGCCGAGGTGGTCTTTAAGCCGCCATCACCTGCTGGACGACATCAGAAAGGAGATGTCGCGCCGCGACAGCAGACAGGGAAAACTTGTAACGGAGAAACATGGAAGCCAAATCGAGGGATGAACTGATCAGGCGCTTTGCCGAATATCTTGACAATCATGCCGGAGGACACGCCGGACACGGTAATCACGCCGGTTTCACCGATGACAGCACGGACGGAAGGGTGTACGCCGACCTCTATCTTGTGCTTACGGAGCTGGCATCGCTGAAGAACGAGGTGCGCGAGGAAGCGCGCACATTCAGGGGATCTCTCGATCATGCCAATGTTCTGCTCGACACGGTCAGTTCGAGCAATACGGTGCTTCGCGAAGAGCTCGAGCGAAAACGGCTGGACATCGAAAACGCGCGCATCGACGCGCTGAAGCCGGTGTTGATGGACGTGATCGAAATCAGGGACGGCATCGAGTCTGCCCTGCGCGCGGCCGAGGCCTACCAGCCGGCCGGGATGTCGAAGCTGATCGGCGGCGAGCAGGTGATGGTTGAGGCGATGCGCGAGAGGCAGCGGCTGATACTGCGCCAGTTGGATCGATCGCTGGATGCGTGGGGCGTTCACGAGATCCGCGTGGTTGGCGAGAGATTCAGCGGCTTTTCGATGCGCGAGGTTGAGACAGTTTGCGATCCGGCGCACGAAAACGAGATTGTGACGGTTGAAGCCCGAAGCGGTTATATCTGGAACGGAAACGTTATCCGCACAGCCGAGGTTGTTGTGAACCGGCTTGGGAGATAGCCGGGAATGGATGCATGTCCTGTCTGCGGCGTTCCCGGCAAATCGGCCGGAACATGCCGCAACTGCGGCACGGATTTGATGCTTCTGCGTTCCACAAGCATGATGGCCGCCGCAATGGAGCGAATCGCCGTTACGCGTTTTGCCGCAGGCGACGATCGAGGCGCGTTTGACGCGGCGCGGCGGGCGGTATTTCTGAGGCGCACGCCTCTTGCGGACGCAATTCACGGATTTCTGCTGCGTGAGATGAAACGTGGAAAGTCCAAAATCTGATTTATTGAAAAGGAGAAGCGACATGATTAGTTCCAGAACATTTGCAATGACAGCCATGGTTGCATCGCTTACTTTCACAGGGGTTTCGCTGGCCGCCCATCACACGCCTGAAGAGCGCGGCAAGGCGGCTTTCAACAACACCCGCCTTGGCGGCGGCAAGGCCGCGAAATCCTGCAATTCCTGCCACGCCGGCGGCAAGGGGCTTGAACATGCGGCGGGCAAGAAGGAATTCAACCTGATGGGCAAGAAACTCGGCTCGCTGGAAGATGCCGTCAACGTCTGCATTGAGATGGCGCTCAAGGGCAAGGCTATCGATGTGAAGTCGGACGAAATGAAGGATATTGTGGCCTACATCAAGTCTCTGGGCGGAAAGAGTTCAGCTCCGGCGGCTGCTCCCGCGAAAGCGGCGGAAAAACCAAAGAAGAAAAAGGCGGCGGAAGGCTGCTGATCAATCAGGCAATCCCACCCTGCCCCCTTGAATTACGCCGCATGGCAAGCCATGCGGGATGAATTACGCCGCATGGCAAGCCATGCGGGATGAATTACGCCGCATGGCAAGCCATGCGGGACAAGGTGGCAGGGTTTGGGAGGGGTATCGAGCACGGGCGCGGCAAGCAGCGCCCCTACTTCAATCCCTTTGCCTTGTCGGCGTTTAACACCTTGTCCATGTTCTTGGCGTCCGTCAGAGTGGCTCCGGCGAAATCGGCCCCCTCAACGTCGGCGCCGGACAATTCAACGCCCTTCATGTTGGCCCCCCTGAAGATCGTCCCCTTGAGCTTCGCGCCCGGAAAGTCGGATATTTCCATATGCGCCTCGCTGAAATCGGCTCCGGAGAGATCGGCTCCATCCATGCCGGAACAGTGAACATACGCCTTGACCGCCTTCACGTTCACAAGCTTCGCGCCCCGGAAGTTTGCGTTCATGAGGTTTGCACCGATCAGATCGGCCCCGGTCAGATCGGCTCCTGCAAGCTGAGTACGGTACAACTTCGCCTTTCGCAACTTTGCATTGACCAGTTTGGCGTTGTCCAGTTTGGCCTCGCTCAGATCCACGCCCGAAAGATCGAGTCCGCTCAAGTCCCTGCCGCTTAAATCCTTCGTGGTTTTCAAAATCTTGCCGACCTTGCCCTTGTCCAGACCCTTTTCGGCTCCGAAAGCCGGAGCCGCGCCGATCAACAAGCCGGATAACGCGATGACAATGGATGACAATAATACCGGTTTAATGCCGAACACTTTACGCATATCAGAAGACCTCCAGTTAGTGACGAATTCTCCAACGTAATCATTCTACACTCAATTCCCGGCTATATCGACGCGAGATGGGATCGGAATATGAAGAACACCGCTCCAAGCAGGCATAGCCCCGCCCAAAGATAATCCAGCGTCGGCTTCTCGCCAAGATACAGAAGCGAAAACGGAACGAACACCGAAAGCGTTATCGCCTCCTGCAAAATCTTCAACTGCCCCACGCTCATCACGTTGTGGCCTATGCGATTGGCCGGAACCTGAAGCATGTACTCGAACAGCGCGATGCCCCAGCTTGCCAGAGCGGCGAAAAACCATGGCCTGTGCGACATGTTCTTCAAATGGCCATACCACGCGAACGTCATGAAAACATTGCTGCATCCAAGCAGGATCACGGTAACGAGAAAACGATTCATGCCCGCCCTTACTCCATCATCATGAGCGTTGTGTGGCTTTCAGGCATGAAGCCGATGCCCCAGAAGTACATTATGGCGGTGGCAAGGGCAAGAAGCACCATAATGGCCATCTTGTTGCCACGCCAGTTCATCATCAGCCTGAAATGCAGCACCAGCCCGTATGCAAGCCAGCATACCAGCGACCATGTCTCGATCGGATCCCAGCCCCAGTAGCGGCCCCAAAGCTGGTGCGCCCAGATCGCTCCCGCGATTATCATCAATCCCTGGCATATGAAGCCGAAGAGAATCTGCTTCACCATCAGCTCGTCCATGATTTCGCGCGACGGGAATTTCGCAAGGAGCCGCCCCTCGACCCTGCCCGGACGCTTCAGCAGATACGCGCCCGCCAGCACAGCCGCAACGACGAAGCATCCCCACGCGAACCACGCGAAACCGATATGGATGAACAGCCAGTTCGAGCGAAACGGCGGACGCATCGGGTCCATCGCCGAATAGGTGTTCATGCCGACGCCAAGCATTATCAGCATTACAGGTACGGCTCCGAGCGCGGTGATTCTCATCTGCCGCCACGCCAGCCCGCCGATCACCATGGCAAGTCCGATGAACCACGAGCCGAGCTGATAGTGCTCGTAGCTCACCATAACCGGAATGCGCCCGCTTGCATGCCATCGCCACAGAATCGAGGCGCTCTGGAAGGCGAAGCTTGCAAGAAAAAGCAGCCACGCCCGCCGTTCGAGATGTTCCTTCCGGAACACCGCCGACATAAGGTACATGATGAAAACCGCCGTGTAGCCGAACATGCCCGGCCAGAGTAGAAAACCTTCAATTCGCGACATATATCACTCCAGATAAGCCGATTATTTCAGATGCGCCTTATCCATACGAAATAACAGCCGCGAATTCACACACCTTCACGAAGAAGCAACAACGCTTTCTCCAAAGGCACAGCCTCATCGGGATTGTTTCCGTGAGCCTCCAGACGCCGATCGAGTTCGCAGCGCTGCGCGGCAGTCAGCCCTATCTCATCCGGATGCGACGCTATGCTGTCCCGGATGTCTTCAACCAGTTGAATCCGCTCCGGAACGCTAAGGGATATTATTTCTTCAATGCGGACAGCCATGAACTTATTTTACTTCATTTGATGTTATTGAGGCCCGGAAAATCTTCACCCCTGCCCTCCGGCAACCACCCGCATGAACACATTCTCAAGGCTCATCGTCTCGCTTTTCAGTTCCACCAGCCCCGCGCCCATCGCAAACACCGCTTCGGCCACGGCCTCGCGCATGTCAACATCGGCGCGGGTTCCGATAATCCAGCTTTCCGGCGCGGTTTTCTCCACCGACACAACGCCTTCAACCGCCTTCAACACCGCCTCATCCAACAATTGCGGACGCGCAACAGAAAGATGTATCCGGCGGCCCTCGCCCACCCTTCCGGCAACACCGCTCATGCTCTCCTCAAGCAGCAGCCGCCCGTTGCCGATTATCGCCACCTTCGAGCAGACGGCCGTCACCTCGCTCAGTATGTGGCTCGAAAATATCACGGTGCGGCTTTCGCCAAGGTCGCGTATCAGATCGCGGATTTCGATTATCTGGCGCGGATCAAGCCCGCTTGTCGGCTCGTCCAGAATCAGCACTCGCGGCTCATGCACAAGCGCCTGCGCAAGCCCCACCCGCTGCTGGTAGCCCTTCGACAGGCTCCGGATGAGCTTGTTCAGCCTGTCCGTGACGCCGCATACCGACGCCGTGCGCCTGACCGCGTCGTCAATCGAACCTGAAGCCACGCCGCGAATCTCGGCAGCGAAGTTCAGATATTCTCGCACCGTCATGTCCGGATAGAGCGGCGGGCGTTCCGGCAGATAGCCGATGATCTTCTTGATGGCCGCCGGATGATCGTACATGTCCAGCCCATCTATCTTCACCGCGCCGCCGGTTGGAGGCAGGCTGCCGGTTATCATGCGCATGATCGTTGTCTTTCCCGCGCCGTTTGGCCCAAGCAGGCCAAGCGACTCGCCCTCGCGCACGGTGAAACTGACGCCGCGCACGGCCTGGAAATTGCCGAACTGCTTTGCGAGATTCAATACCTCTATCATTCGCTTATGGAAATCTCCTTCGCGCTTCTCCTGTCAACAAGCCATCTTCCGGACGATTTGACCAGTTCGTACCTGCTCTCGTATGCAACCTCGCGAAGCGGGCTGATCTGTTTTCTTGTGCGCTCATCGACGAAATGGAATTTCCACTGCTCCTTCGCGCCAACCTGCGCCGTCTTCCTGTCGGACAAAACCTCGGTGAACGTAAACTTTATGTCAACCAGTTCGCCGATCAGAAGCCTGTGGTCTTTCTGTATGAACATGATGTACGAGCCGATGCGCGTGATTTCGTCCGGCGTAGCGAAGAACTCCATTACCATGGCGTCAGGCTTCGAAAGCGCCTCCACCGACATCTTGTTGTAGGCCGTCACCGTGTTTTTCAGCTCCACGGCGTCGTCGGCGCAGGCGGCAAGCAGAAACACCGCAAAGGCAATCGGCACAAGCAACAGTCGATTACGAGGTGGCATAATCTATCCTCTCACAACCTGAAATCGCCGGTAATCGGCCGGAACGGCCTCGTCTCGTGGTTAATAAATGCGTTGAATTGCGTAACGAATTCCAGATAGGCGTCAATCGCTACAAGTCCGTCGGCGGCAACAAACGGATTATGCCTACGCCCGGCAACCACCCTCATGTCGTCACACAAGGCTGACGATGACGCCATTTCACGTAACTCCGCCGCCGCCGCGTCAGAGAGTTCCATATCCGGTAATCTCCCTGAGTTTGCCGAAGGTGTCTTTCATGTCGAGAAGCTCGTTCAAAACCGCCTCGAAGTTCATACTTCCTCTTTCCCGCGCGGCCTGAAGCCTATGGGCTTTTTCTTCGCTTCGGGCGGTGTCATAAGCTGCCTGATGGCATCGAAAACGATCCTGAACTGACTGTCGTATTTATTTTCCATTTCGGCAAGTTTGCGTCTAAGTTCCGCATTGGAGTCAAGCATCTGCCGAAGGCGAATGAAGGTTCTGACAACATGAACGCTTGCTTGAATAGCAACAGGACTATTTAAAATTGTGGCAGCCATTATCGCCCCGTGCTCTGTGAATGCATACGGCTGATTCGGCGAGAATTTCAATCCGATGAGGTGGTCACAGTTTGTGACCACCTCGTTTTTTTCTTCTTTTGTAAGCTGAAACATGAAATCGTGTGGAAAGCGTTCCATATTGCGCTTTACGGCCTGGTTAAGCACTTTAGTCGCAACCCCGTATATCGCAGCGATATCAGCGTCAAGAATTACCTTCTCGCCTCGAATCAGCAAAATCTTCCGCTCAATCATCGCAACCGGTATCAAATCCTTCATTCCCCCCACCTTCAATAATGTCCCCACGGTCAATTCAGCCTACGCCCCGCATACTCCGCAAGCTCCTTCGCCCTCTCGTTGATAAGCCCCGAAAAATGGCGCGAATACGGCACTATCTCAACCCTCACGCCGCCCTCCGCGCTGTCGATGAAAACATACAGCCGCTCCTCCGGGTCGATCACCCGCACCAGAACGCCGATCAGGCCGATGAACGAAACAATGAAAAAGAACCCAATGCCCGGCTCGCCCACCATCTCCATCAGCACCCACCGCCGCATCTCCGGAATCACTACCGAATATCCGCCGATAATCGCCGAGCCGCCAACCGGAATCGCGCCCTCGAATATCACGCGCCCCGCGTCGGCAACCCTAAGCCCCACGAACGGATTCCGAACCTCGCGCCCCCGCGTCGCGGGCCGTCCGTTCTCCTTCTCGTAGTAGTCCGGAAATACCTTCGCCTCCACCGTGAGCGCGGTTCCGGCCACACTGAAACCGTCCATGCGGTCATCCGGCATGTTCTGGAGGTTCACAAACGAATCGCGAAGAACATCCGCGCCGGCCGACATGACAAACCTCGGCGCGAAGCCTCCGGTCTGGAGCAGAATCTTCTTGCCGCCGATCATGAGCGGCTCGTTTATCTTCACCTCGATCTCGGATGTCTCGCCCGTGCCGCCCTGCGTAACCCTGAATTTAGCCACATGATCGATGGCGTTCCACTGGTCGCCGGGCGAATAGACCGAATACTGCCTCACAAGGCCAAGCGTGACGTCCGGCAGATCAAGCCCCCAGACCGGCTTTCTGGTCAGCGTTGTAAAGTTTTCCTCCGCCAGTCTGTACGATTGCCCCTCGGTGAAAGTGAGCGAGCCGCGATACGCGCCGAAATAAAATACAACCAGCCCGAAGAGCGCGGTAATAAGCACGAAGTGGAAAAAAACAGATCCCCAGAATCCGGCCTCGCCGCGCACGCCCACAAGGCCGGAACGGGAATCGCGGGCCGCATCGGCCGCGTTGACGGATTCATCCGATCCGGCCAGCTCGGCAAGCCGCCACCTGTGAAGCTTCAGCCGGTTCGAAAGATTGCGTTTCACGGCATCCGCGTCGCGGTTTTCGACGAGCACCGAAATCCGCCCCTCGGCAGCCGCGTCCGGCGGAAGATCAAAACGTCTTTTCCCGCGCGCCCGGTATCTGGTAATCAGCCTGTCCACGCTGCAAAGGCTGGTGGAAATTATCAGGAATACGCCGATCAAGCCGAAAACGTAGCCTGTTGCCATCTTCTGACTGTTGTAGCGCTCGCCCAGCATGAAAAGAAATGGTTTTGAAACGCGAAAGGCTTCCCTGTCGGCGGGAGACAGCAGCTCCGGATTCGGCAGTATCGCCCCGGCGGCCAGCGTCACTGTAACCACCGCAAGAAGCACGATCGCCACGTTGCGGGAGGTCATGAAATCCCAGATAAGCGAAGGGATGCCGCCTTTATTCATTTAAGTTCGTCCGCAAGCTTCGTTATGATTTCGATGTCGAGAGAACTTACAACAGCTCCCCTGTCGACAGCGGTGCCGCGCGCGAAGAAGAAATCGACCTTCTTTCCCTCGCCCTTCTCACCGGACGGAAGCCCCAGACCGCCCGGCGATATTTCGTGATCCATGTTGAAGTTGGTAACATCCACCCGGCTTGAGCCGCGACGCGTCGTAATCTCCACCGAAAACTGCGTCCTGCCCAAGTCGCCGCTTTCATCGAGAAACTTTTTCGCGCGCCACGACGCCAGAATATCCACAAGCTCCGCTGCCTTTCGATCCCTCACGGGTTTGCCGTCGAGCCGCCAGCCGAACGATGTTTTCTCAATCAGATTCGTCTTGCCGTCGGTTCTGACAATCCTCATACGGGTGATCTCGTCAGCTTTCACGCCGAACAGATTTCGCGACATGAATGACGACGGGTCGGCCTCCAGCATGTTCCAGAACTCGCGCCTCATGCGGGCAGCCTCCGACGAGCCGCCGCGATGAACCAGTATGCCCTTGTACCATTCGGAACCCCAGAAGAACAGCTCGGCCAGATCGAGCCTGGCCATGTTACGGTCGTAAAGCTCCACAACCATGCGGCGGGGCAGACTTTCATACTCGCGGCTCCATACCTCGAAGCCCTCCGCGCGCTGAGATGTCAGCGTTTCGAGAAAACTCTCCATTTCGGCCTCGCCAGCCCGGCCCTTCGTTGGCGACAGGATTTGCCAGTCACCGCCTGCGGCGTCGGAACCGGCGCCGTCGCGGGCGATGTCGATAGAGCCGCCCTCGCGCCTGATAACCACGCGCCCGATCGACTTCGGATCGTACAGAAAAAACCGCTTTTCCCTAAGTTCGAAAAGGCCGAGTCGAAGTTCCTTCGCCAGTGAGCCGCTCACCAGAAAAATCTTTCCGATGCTTTCGGCATAGGCGTAGTTGCCGGTTTTGGCCGGATTTTCGGCGCCGATCTCCAGTCTGTCCGAACCGATCCTGGTGCCTAGCGTTATAGTAACCGGAGGCTTGTCGAAGCCGTATTTCCGCCTGTCCTGCCTGCCGCCAACAACCTTCAAAGCCCGGCCTGTCGAGAGGGCCTCGAAAAACTTGCCGATGGCAGCCTTGTCAGGCAGATACCGCCCGCCCACGATCCAGGCGTCCTTGTCGTCGCGCGCCAGATCGGTGTTACCGCCGTCGAAGCCGATGCGGACAAGACGCAGCTCGTCCTGATTCGCCCTGAAAAACCTCTTTTCAAAATCCTCGATAGCCTGTTTTTCGAGCCTCGCGGGTTTCAGATGCAGGAAATAGAACCCGCCCACGAAAGCGGCTACGATGAAAAGAACCAGCGTTGTGCGATATCTCAAAGCCTGCGCCTCCGGAACCATACGGCCAATCCCGCGGACGCAATCAGAGCCGGTATTCCGATCGCGCCGAACGATCGCACCATGCGCGCCTGATCGTCGGTGACGAACATCGGGATGAACGCCTTCGACGCATCGGAAGACGGAGCGGCCGATGAAACGGCCTCGCCCGCAGCCAGCCATTCGACCGAGTTGAGGAACAATCCGGCGTTCGCCTCGTTCACGACATACGCGTTCGACGCGAAGTCGGCGTCGCCGAACACAACCGCCTTCGGCTTTCCGTTCTTGCCAAAGACAGCGGCGGCGATATTGTAAGACATCGCCTTCTCGCCGTTATCGCGCGCGCTGTTGCCGTCCATGTCGAGCCAGCTCTGATCCGATGTTGCAACAACCGGGCGGAACGAGTCGTCGCCCGGAGATCCGGCAAGCGCATGAACGCCGGGGAATATCGCGCCGGAGACGACTCCGGCGGAGACAGGATTTCCGGGATACGACGTAATCATCGGCGACGAAGGCCCGGCCCCCGGCGCGAACATTGCGTCGCTTACGGCCTTATCGCTTATCTGCACGCCGTACAGCGACAGCACCGGCCTCGAAAACGCCGCGTTTTCGGCCAGCACCAGAAGCCTGCCGCCGGACGAGACGTACTTCTCTATCGCCGCCATCTCCGGGGCGAACAACGGCGAAGACTGGCCGGCGATCACGACAAGTTCAACACCGGCGGGAACTCCGCCCGATACGGAAATATCGAGCGGCCTCACATCGTAGCCGATTCGCCCAAGCCTGTCGGCGGCCGCTCCGAAGTCGGCCCGCTCCTTTCCGTCGGGCCGGCGTTCACCGTGCCCGGCAAGAAACGCGATGGACGGCGTCTTACGCCGCGCGGCCCGAACCAGCAGCGTCGTCACCATGTCTTCGCTTGCGCCAACCGCATGGTAACGGCGTCCGCCCGACACCGCCACCAGAGTGTTGTACTGCGAAACCCCCAGCTCGCCGGCAAGTGCGGGGGCGCGGTCCAGATCGTGGATTTCGCAGGCGACTTTTCTGTTTGCATAGCGGCAGCTTTCAAGCAGATCGCGCATTCGTCCGAATTCCGGCGAATTTTCGCTCCCGAAGTAGTAGAGCGCGGCATCGTCCGCCAATGCCCTAGCCGCGGCCTCGCCCCTGGCCGATAGCGAGTAGCGGCCGGTGGCAGACGCATCGAGCCGAAAATAGAACTGCCTTGCTATCAGGTTCACGAGCACTATGATGAAAGCCGCCAGCGCAACCATAACGGCGGAATTCACGCGCTGATGCGCCGAACGCATCGAGAATATATCAACCAACCCGCGGAGGGGATTCATGCCGCTACCACCTGCCCGATTCCAGCGAACGGTGCGACAGAAACAGCATGAACACCGAATAGCTGACAAGCACAACCAAGTCGCGCATGTCGAGCAGGCCGCGCGTCATGTTCTCAAACGGCGCGTAGAGCGAGACATCGCGCAGAAACGTGGTTACGCGCAGATTGGCGGCGCCTATGCCGCCGCCGATGAACCAGAGCGTAACGAGAATACCGATGGAAATAACCGCCGCCACAACCTGCTTTTCGGTGACCGTCGACGCAAAAAGCCCCACCGCCATCATGGCGCCGCCAAGCAAAATCAGCCCGGCATATCCGGCTGCCACATGCCCCCAGTTCACCTGCGAAAATATGCCGAGCGCGACCGGCATGTAAAGCGTAGTCATTATTATCGCAACGTAAACCGTCATGGCGGCGATGTATTTGCCAAGCAGAATGTCGGCAATCGACAGCGGAGAGGTGGTCAGCAGCTCAATCGTTCCGGCCCGCTTTTCTTCGGCTATAAGCCGCATCGTGATGAGCGGAACAAGCAGAATAAAGAGAGTGCCCATGCTGAACCACATGGACTGCATTATGATGGTTGTGGGCGTGAACGCCTCGGCCGGCATCCCCTTGCCCGACATCGCCACAACGTTGCGAGAGTACGTCACGAGCGAATTATAGAAAAAAAACCCCAATATGGCATGAAACACCCCGGCAGTGATGTACGCGATCGGGGAATATACAAACTGTCGGAGTTCCTTGCGAACGACGTGCATCAATGCCATATCATCTCATCACAAGCGGAAACCGTTCAGGATGCTCGATTATCTCGGCAGACAAATCAACATCCAGATCGGGCCAGTGGAAATGACCGGGATGAGGCTCCAGCACATTGAGAATTTTGCCGACAGGCGCATCCCTGAACCACGGGAAATCGGCATACGAGATAAACAACTCGCCGCGGGCGCAGAGCACCCAAACACCCTGAGCCGAAATATGCGTCACCTCAATCTTGTCCGCGTCTTTCCCATGCGCCACAGAATTCATCACGATGCTCCTCGATAATATCCTCGATCTCTTTTAACTGTATCCTCGACAACCCAATATTTCGCGTCAATTCGAGTTCCGGCTTCAGCCAAAACTTGGCTTCGCCATCGGCGCACGACACATGCACATGCGCGCGTGGCTCCTCACGCGAGAAGAAAAAGAACCTGTAGCCACGCTGCCGGTAAATCGTTGGACTCATGCGCAATTATAACGCAATACGCCTCGCCCCGCCCCCTCACGCAAAAGGGCGGCCGTTACAGGCCGCCCTTTCAGCTTGCGCGCCTTGCACGTGCTAGTTCATGTGCGTACCCTTGTTGCAGTTGCTCCAGGTGGTGGCGCCGGTGTTGCTGGCATAGCAGCCGGTGTTGGTGGGCTGCTGAGACCACGTGTCACCGTTAACAAAGCCGGTGGAAGCTCCGGTCCATCCCGTTTTAGGTGTGCCGGACACCGCCGACACGGGTCTGCTCGTGCCATGCAAGTTGCCTGGGCCGCGCATACCGCCGTGACAGTTGTAGCAGCCCACACGCTGACTGTTACCGGTTCCGCCATCGGCCTGTGAACGTCCGCAAGGATCGCCGGCGATCGGGAACACAGAGTAGTGCTGAATCGCGCTCAACGAACGGTTGGCGGGAACCGTGTTGAAACCGGTTGCGCCGCTGCCAGTGCCGTAAACGTCGGCGCGGTGGCAGTTGATACAGAGGTTTTCACGCACCGTGACATTTGTCGTGATGCCGGCAAGAGTGTTGTTCGGACTGCCCATCGCCGTGCCGCTCTGCGTCGTGTTGATGGTGTTATTGACGTATCTGAGCAGATAATAGGTATCCGTTATGCTTCTGCCGGACTTATGGACGCCAAGGCCGTCCGGGCCGTTGGTGTCGTGACAGTCGGAGCAGGTCATTACGCTGTCCTTCGTGACCGCGCCCATCCACGGGTTGGTAACGAACAGTATCGTGCCGGCCGTGATCTTGGTGGACTTTGGCGTAACGGTGCCGGCTCCTGCAACACGGTGAACGCCGCCGGTCTGAGTCGTCGGGTTGAACTGCGCCGGATAGACGCCCGGAGCGCCGGTTGCGGGAGATGTTGAATCGTGGCAAGCCTCACAGCTTCCGGATGACCCGGCGAAAGCCGCGACAGGCAGCGCCGAATCGGTAAGGCGGTGCGTGGCATCGTTCGCATGGCAAGCGCTGTCGCAGCCGAAGTTTGTCGAGTTGTAAACGGTCGTCGAGTTCATCTGAATGTTGCCGTCACGATGCATGGTGGCCGGATTATATGTAGCATAGGGGGCGTGCGTGCTTGTTCCGCTGTCCTTGGTGCCGTGACAGGTGACGCACTGGTCGTGCTGCGATGTGATCGCCGCGCCGCCATCCGCGAAGTTTGCGTGGTTTACGGGCGTCGCACCGGAAGCGTGAGATGTCAGGTTTGTTGGCGGATAGCCGTGGCACGAGTTGCAGGCCGTGGGCGCATCGCCGGCAACAAGCACAACCGTCTTGCCGGAAGCGGAAGGCAGGCGATGGGCCGCGTCGTCCGCGTGACACGCGCCAGTACAGCCGCGTGTTGTCGTATTGTATCCGACGCCGGAATTCATCTGAATGTTGCCGTCGGTATGCATCGTCGTTGCGCTGTAATTCGCGTGCGACTGATGCGTGCCGGTTCCGCTGTCCTTGGTAAGATGACACCATGTGCAGTCGCCGTGGTTGGCAAGAAGCTTTGCGCCGTTGTCGGCAAAACCGTGGTTCACCACGCCGGCGCCAACCGGCGGATAGCCATGACACGAATTGCAGGCGAGCGGCCCGGCGGTTCCCCAGGCGGGACTTGCGCTGTAGTGGCATACGGTGTTGTTGCATGTGCCGGTTACCGGATTCGAAATCTGCGCAAAGCTCACGCCCTTGCTGTACGAACCGCTTCTTATCGCGGCCGCCATCTCGACGTTCGTGTTCCTGTGGCCGGTCGTGTAGCCGGTGCTATTGATATGACAGTCGTTACAGGTGAGGCCGAGCGTGGTCACATGCTTCGAGTGCGAACCCACAACCGCGCCGGTTGTCGCATTGCGCGTTCCATCGGTCGGCGGATTGGCGTGGCAGCCTGTGCATGTGGTTATGGTGCAGGGCGGCGCTACAGGTGTATACGGGCCGGCGGCCAGACCGGCGGACGAGTAGTTCCCGCTGGTGTCCCTGGCGAATACCTTGTAGTAATAGGCCGTGCCGTTGGTAAGCCCTGTATCGGTAAATGCCTGAAGCGCGCCCGCGTACACCACAGTGCTCGCGCCGATGACCGTGGGGGCCGTGTAAGCGGTTCCCTCCACGGGTATATCGGTGATGGCGGACAGAGACTTGCGGAGAACAACTACACCGCTGAAATCGGCGTCAGCCGGATTTGTCCAGGAAAGGGCAACCTGCGCGTCTCCGGCTGTGCCGGTGAGGCCGGTCGGATTCGACGGAGAGAGGTTGTCAACCGTAACGGTCGCGCTTGCCGTGTCGCTGTATGTCTGGGTGTTCGTGCTCGTAAGCGAGGTCACCGTTCCGGTAACGCTGTACGAGCTTCCGGGCACGGCGGGCATGTTCGCGTGGGTTTTCGGCGTGACTCGCACCTTGTACTGTGTTGATGTGGTCGTGGCCGAGATGCTGGGCGAAAGCGTAATCGCCACGGTCGTGGAGGCCGGATTGGCGGCGGAACCATAAACCGTGGTTCCGGCGTCGTTGGTTATTTCAACAAGACTGAGGGCGGCGTTCGTGCCCGCGGCCAAGGTTACGGTTGCGGCGGTCACGGTATCCGTTCCGGCCGATGTCTGAAGAGTGAAGGCGTCCAGCATTGTTGCCGCGCCGCCCGGAGCCACGCCAGCGTTCGTCGGATCGGTTCCGTTACCCACGGTGGTTGTGTTGCCGCTGGCTGTCTCGGTCACGGTGATATACACATTGCCGGAAGGCGTGGCGCTGGACGTCTGAGCAAGCAGAAGCGACGGACGGCTGGAAGACGTGGTGGTCGTTATCCTTACCTCCAGCCTGCGTCCGGAGGCGATACTGTACGCGGTATTGGCGAAATTGCTATTGAACGACTGAAGCGTCGTGCTCGATGGGGTCATCGTAACCGTCTGCGTCGTGCCGATCTGTGTACCGTTTCCGGAAGCTCCAGCCGGGTCGTAGTCGTAGAGGCTGACGCCGAAGGACGCGCTTGTTCCGGTCGTTCTCATGTATGCATCCACATGAAAAGTGATGTTGGCGGACAATGTCTGCGCCGACGTGTACGCCGGAGTGTAAAATCTCATCAATTCCAGGTTGGTATATGTTCCGGATGCCGTGGGGCTGCAACGATAGCGCGTTGTGCCGGTTGGCGCTGTCGTGGTCGTACCCATCCTGTTCACGTTGGTTCCGGTAGCGGTGGTGTCGGCAAGAGCTGTCCATGTTATGGCTCCGTCGGCTCCGACACCCCAGGTGGATGCCTGCGACGTCACGTAGTACGTGTTGGTCGCGGCAAGCGCGTTATCCGTAAACGCAGCCGAAAGCATCATGGCCAGCGCGAGGACGGCCATGAAGACCTGCCGGGCCAGACTCCTTCCCGAAGAAAATATTCCAATCCGTCCCAATCCCTTCATTTCCTTCCTCACCTCTTTTCCATTCATGCTCTCAATGCCGTTGGCCATTATAGTCACCTCGTAAGCCTGGTTATCCGTGTTGTTGTTAGCAGTAGCCATAACCATCCCCCTAGTTACATTCCCACTTCGGAGTGCCCTGGAAATGGCAGCTTATGTTCGAGCACGTTCTACTCACGCTGCTCCATGCAGGAACTCCGCCGTCAAATGTCCTTCCGGGCGAAGGCACTATCGACTTCGTCGGATCGGTATTACCCATCGAGTGGTTATTGGTTGTGCTCATGTCATGACATGTGGCGCAGACCGGATGCGTCGCGGCATTCCATGTCGGCAGCAGGAAGTCCATAACCATGCCCGGCTCTGCCGAAATATTCGTCGTGTGCTTCGAGTGCGCTCCGGTTGCGGGCGGGTAGCCGTGGCAGGAGTTGCACTGACCGCCCGCGCCGAATGCCGCAAGACTGATCGTCCATCCGGAATCGGCCAGCCTGTGATTGACGGAAGCGCCGCCATGACAACCGGCCGAATCGCAGCCGAAGTTGGTCTGGTTGTACGCGGCGTCGCTGTTCATCTCGATGCTTCCGTTGCGGTGCATGTTCATGTTATACGCGGTCGCCTTGTCGGCGGACGAGTTGAATCCGTGACATGTTTTGCAGCCGGTATGATTCGATGCAAGCTCCGGCGTGGCGTCGGCGTCCCAGTCCGCATTGTGGTTCGGAACCACGCCGGCAGCCCAGCCGCCGGTGAATGTTCCGTGGCAGCCCACGCATTCCGTGCCGTCGGTGGCGGCAGACGCCTCATGCCACAGCCTGCTCCACTTGGCGTTGTCGCTATGACAACTTGTCGCGCATGTCGGTGTTGTTCCATCGACAAATCCGACGCTCGCGGCAAACTGAATCGTGGGTGAACTGCTCTGGTACGTTCCGTCGAGATGAGCCGACGACGGCGTTGACGTATGACATATTGCGCATCCCTGCGCGTTCAGCGTCTGGTCGTGAATGGTACCGGACGTGGACGGCGTTGTATCGTGAAGTCCGGTTACGGGCATCGCCCCCTTGGTATCGGCGCTATAACCGGTTGCGTGACAATCGGTGCAGGCCAGGCTGCCGCCCGCCGTCCAGTCGCCCGTGGTGTTGGCGATATGGCAGGAGTTCGTACATGTCTGTGTTGCCGATACATACGTTACCGTGTTGCTCACGCTTCCATCCTTGTGACCGGTCTGCGTTCCGGCGGTCGCCCCTGTTCCGTGGCAGTCGTTGCAGTCGTTGGGCACATATGTGTTGCTTGCAAGATGCACCGCATGTTTTGCGGTAGCAGGCGGATAGCCGCCCTGCGTCATGCTCTTGCCGGCCGCGTCATGACATTCCGCGCATGTGAGCGTTCCGATGGCTGTCCACGCGCCGGACGTTACAGCGAGATGGCATGAGTTCAGACATGTCTGCGTTCCGCTTGAATACGACGTGATCGAGGCGGAGTAGTTCGTGCTGCCGTTTTTGTGGCCGGTCTGGCCGCCGGTCTGGGATCCCGCGCCATGGCATGTATCGCAGCTTGCCGTCACATATGCGGTATTCGCCACATGCAGGGCGTGGCGTCCGCTCGTTGGCGGATATTCGCCGTGATTAAGCGACATTCCCGCAGCGCCGTGGCAATCGGTGCAGGCCAGGCTGCCGCCCGCCGTCCAGTCGCCGGTCGTATTGGCGGTATGACAGGTGGTTGTGCATGTCTGCGTTACTGCGGCATAGGCAACAGTCGTCTGAACCGTTCCGTTCTTGTGGCCGGTCTGGGTTCCGGTTGTCGCCCCTGCTCCATGACAGGCGTTGCATGAGCCGGTCACATAGACCGCATTGGAAATATGAATGGAATGCTTCGCTGACGAGGCCGGATAGCCGCCCTGATCCAGCAGCTTGCCGCTTGCCGCATGGCAGTCGGCGCATGTCAGGGGACCAAGTCCGGTGGAAGGACTCCATGTGCCGCCGTCGTGGCAGGTGTTGGCGCATGTGCCCGCCGCCCAGCTTGTCAGCCTGTTGGCCGTCGTGAGGCTGCCGCCCTTGTGGCCTGCGTGATCGCCTGTCGAAGCGCCCGTGCCGTGACAAATGTCGCATGAAGTCACATAAGCCGTATTGTTCAGGTGGGTGGTGTGAGCCGCGTTGTACTGATTCTGATGGCATGTCGCGCAGTTCGCGCTTACATCGAGCGCGCCGTTCATGTGCAGCGCCGGGCTGCCGGTTCCGTCGTGATAGTGGCAACTGTTGCAAACGCCGGGCGACGCAACCGCATGATCATAAAGCAACGACGTTGTGGGCGGGTTGCCGTGGCAGACGCCGCAGTCGGCGCCTGTTCCGCTCAGATACGACAGGTTCGTCCAGTTCGGCGCGGTGTTCGAACCGCCTGGAAGCCCGGTGCCGTGACATGTGGCGGTGGAACAAACCTTCGTTGCCGCGCTGAACCCGACGGAGGCGTTGACATCAGCCGTTGTACTGTTCAGGTGTCCGTCGGCGCCGGTCATGTCAATGCTCGCCGGAACGGTGTGGCAGGCGCTGCAAGCCACATCCTGCGAATAATTGTTGCCCGACTGCAAATGCGTCTGATGGGCATTCGTTTCAGGCGCGTTGTTGGCCAGAAGCGAATTGCCATGACAGCGATAGCATAATGCAACCGCAGCCAGGCTTGAACCCCACTGCGGGGAATTTCCGGCTCCGTGGCACGCGGTGTTGGAACAGGTTCCCAGATCGGTCAGAGCAACGCTGTTGTTCTGCGGGATCGAAACTCCGCGGCTGTATGCTCCGCCTTTGATCGACACCGCCATGTCTATTATGCCGTTTCTGTGTCCGAACTGACCGGCATTCGGCTGAACATGGCAGAAACCGCAATCTATTCCGGCATATGTGGCCATATGAGCGGTATGCGAACCGATTATCGCATGTGCCGGGGTGTTCCTGACCGCGCTCTCGACAGGCGGCGCGGGCGGCTCGTTGCCGTGACACGCTATACATGCCGTGATCGGCTCCATTTCCAGAGCGCTGGAGACCGGCACATTAACGAGTGTAACGCATATCGCGGCTGCCATCAGGCCCAATGCTCCAGATACGCTTTTGAATCCGCGCATTCCTATGCCGCGGGCTTTACCCGGGCGCCCTCCATCTGCGGCATTAACCATTGCAAGCAAGCTCCTCTCGATACTTCCGTATAGTTCCGCTATATTCATCATGGTCTTCACCCCTTGCCTGCCTTACTGACATTTCCACTTTGGCGTCGGCTGGAAGTGACAGTTCACATTCGAACACCTCTGGCTCACGCTGTCGTAGGACGGCGCGCCGCCGTTGAAGCTGTGCGGGGCATCCGGAGCGATATAATCCGTCGTATCCTCATGATTTACAACCGTGCTCATGTCGTGGCACACGGCGCACGCAGGATGCGTGGCTGCATCCCATGTAACGCTGCCCTCGTTGAGGGCCTTGCCCTCAACGGTGTTCAGATGACTTGTATGCTTGGAATGCGCTCCGGTTGCCGGCGGATACGCATGACAGCTTCCGCAAGCCGCTCCGAGTCCGCCCCAGCTTCTGGATACGGCGCTTGAGTGACACCCGCTATTGGGATCGGTACAGTCTCCATATGCGTGAGCACCCGGAACTATCGTGCCGCCGAGGGAGTAGTTGAGCGTTCCCTTCAGGTTGATAGTGCCGTTGTAATGGTTCACGGTCGGCGTGGTGGTTGGCGGTGAAGCCGCTGTTCCCGCCGACGCGCCGTCATGACAATCCGCACATGTTGCACCGTAGTTGGTCAGATGGTTGGTATGCTTGCCGGTAGTCGGAACCGCAGCGTGGCAACCGCCGCAGGTCGGCAGATGGCCGGTGCTCCAGTTGGGGGTGGTGTTCTGCGATCCCGCCGTAGCGGACATGTTATCGGCGCTGCTTCCCTGCACTGTGGAGTGACAGGATGCGGTAGAACAGCTTCCGGCGTTGAACCCGAGGTCGCCCGGATTGACGTCGTACACTTCCTTGGTTCCATCCCTGTGACGGGCGGGAGCCGTTGCTCCCTCCACGGTCGCGTCGTGACAGTTGCCGCATGTTGCGCCGTTGTTCAGGTGCGCCGAATGCGCTCCCGTGGCCGGACGTTTGGCATGACACTCGGAGCAATCATTCACCGCGCCGGCTCTCCAGTCGGGAGTCAGCACAAGAGTGCCGAGTCCGTCGTTGTGACAGCTTGCGTTCGAGCACTGATGAGTTGTGCTGTTCCAGACAATCGCGCCGCCGTCCACGTTCGAAACACCGTTACGATGGTTAAGCGTCGGCGGAGTCGATCCCTGCACGGCTCCGGCGTGGCAGTTGGCGCAGACCGCGCCGCTGTTGAGATGCGCCGTATGGGCGTATGTGGCGGGAGCCGCAAGATGGCATTCCGAACACTGAGGCACTGTCGAACCCCATACTGGGCTTGTAATCTGTCCCACGCCGTTGTTGTGGCAGGCGGAGGAGCATGAGCCGTAGGTGCCGTTTCCTGGCAGCGTGTCTCCGCTGTAACCCAGCGACGCGGCCACTTCGATGGCTCCGTTCACATGCGTGCTTCCGGTATGGCAGTTGTCGCAGACCGCGCCGGTGCTCAGATGATCGGTATGACTGCCGGAATTCATCACGGAAGCGGTGTTGCCGTTGATTCCGTCACCGTTGTGGCAGTCGCCGCACACTATGGTTCCGGTCTCCCAGTCGGGCTGCCTGTAATCGGCGGTTCCCATGGTGATCGGGCCGCCGCCGTTCGTCTGAACAATCGAGTGGCAGTAAACGGCGCATGTCTGTCCGGTTGCGGTCGGAGCCGCAACAAGCGTGCCGGCATACGTGTAACCGGCATTCAGTGTCGAAGCCGCGCCGTCATAGAGGCCGCCGGTCGCGTTGGCCGTGAAGCTCACGGTGATAACATTGTCAGGTGTCGGCATTCCGTTGTTGTTGTGGCATGTGTTGCACGGAATTCCGTTGGTCACGGCATGCTGCTGATGCTTGCCGGGGCCGTGGCCCGTGGCCGGATTCACAAGTCCGCCGGATGTAAGCGGCACGCCGGAGGCATCGTCGCCATGACATGTTCCGCAGCTTGCCAGTGAGTCGCCCCAGCTCGGCGAGGTTCCAAGATGGCAGCTCACATTCGAGCACGTCTTCGTGCCGGCCTTGTCATAGCTCGGCACGCTAGATCCGAACTGGTACGCAAGCTGATCGGCTATGGCCGTAGGCGCCGGATAGAATATGTTTCTGTAACTGCCGTTGAAGCTGCTAGATCCGCCGTGCCAGCTCAAGGACGTTGCGTTATGACACACGCCGCATACCGGATTGCCGACATAACCGGCGGGAGCCTCTACAAGCCCCTTCTGTGCCGCGATGTTGTTTAGATGCTTGGTATGCGGGCCGGATGTTGCCGGGAAAGGATGACACGCATCGCAGCCTGTCGGCTCGAACGCGGGATGCCTGTGGCAGTCCTTGCAGCCCCTGCCCTCGAAATGCCCGGTGTTATAGCTTCCGGCAACATTCGGATACGTGTCGTACCGGTAGAAATTGGCTATACCGGTGGATGACTCGTGACAGGTCTGGCACACTCCGTTGAAATTCGGGGACGGTTTCACGAAGTCCGTCCATGTCAGAGAACCGAGCGTGCCAGTGAAGTCGGTGTCGATCGTGGAGACCTTCGTGGGCTTGCCGTCGGAATCGTGCGCAAGCCACGGGCGCTTGTGGATGGATGCGATCGGCCCGGAGGCGGCGCCTCCCCTGTCGCCATGAGGATCGTGGCAATCCCAGCAGACGGTTCCGCCGTTATACGCCTCGTTATGCTTCACGCCAAAATGGAGCACGTCGTCCACCACAGGCGCGGCGGGATAAGAGGGATTCAATCCGCTGTGGCAGTTCATGCAGAGGCTGTTGTTCGTGCTTGTGAGCCTGAAATAGTTGCCGGCCGTATTATGCGCAACCGCTCTCGTGTGGCATGTTGTGCAGTCCATAGCGGCCCTCGATGCGCTTCCGTGAGCCGACACACCCCACTCGTCGCTGCCGATCTTGGCCGCAATTCCGTTTTTGTAAACGAAATCGTCGATGTCCGACGGATCGGTGTGGCAGTCGCCGCACGAAACAGTACCCGCCACATCGGAACGTATCCATGCCGCGCTGTTGCCGTCGTGGCAGACGATGTTGCTGCACGTGCCGTAACCGTTGCCCACGCCGGCCGAATCGTAAGAGGCGATCTTCGTTGTTCCGCCGCCTACCTCGACAGACTTGTTGGCATGGCCGGATGCCGGAGCAACAGAGCCATTGCCCGCGCCGTTATGGCAGTCGCCGCAGACCGAGCTCGCGCCGGTGATATGCAGATTATGCTTGCCCGTGGCGGGAACAGCCGCGTGACAATCGCCGCAGACAATCGCCGTCCCCCAGGCCGGGGTCTGCTTATACTGGCCCGGCAGGCCGGTCACCGGAGTGCCGCCGTCGATCTGAACAACCGAATGGCAATACACATTGGCACAGCCAACGCCGGACGTATAGGTTCCGCCGTATGTTGCAGACATGCTTACATTGATGACGCCGTTCAGGTGGATTGTGCCTGTAATGCCGGTTCCTGTCGTAGTGGTGCTGTAATGGCACTTCGCGCAATCGGACGCAGCCGCGACATGCTTTGAATGGCTGTTCAATCCGACATAATCCGGCTCGCCGAACAGCGACGATGTCGCTCCGTGGCAGCCATTGCAGCCAAGATTCGTTCCGCTTGTCCACGCAGGCGGCGCGACGGAGGTTCCATGCCCGTCCTTATGACATGCGGTTGCACAGTCGACAGGCACGTTCACGGTTCTGTTGACATGAACGGTTCCGGTTATATAACGGTCATTCCCGCTGGAAACCGTATCGTAATGGCACTTGCTGCAATTAAACGTCGCCAAATTCACATCGGCGTTGGCTATGTGCGCGGTATGCGCGCCGGTGGTAATCGGGCCTTTACCCGCGTCGTTTGTGGATGTCTTGTTGCCGCCGTGGCAGGAATCGCACTCAGCCGTATCGGGCAGCGTGCCCACGCCCCAGGTCGGACTGACAGTGCCGGTGCTTGAAGGATCGTGACAATACACATTCGAGCAGCCGACGCCCTGTGCATATGTGCCGCCATACTGTGCGTCAAAATTCACATCAGTCGCGTTGTTTAAATGAGCCGCGCCGGTTATGGATGTGCCGGTTGTTGATGTGTTGTTGTGGCACTTGCCGCAATCGGCCGCTGCCTTTACATGCTTGGGGTGGCTATTTGTGGACAGGTAGCCCGGCTCTCCAAACAGCGAGTTCGATGTTCCATGACATCCCTTGCAGTTGAGCGTCGTTCCGCTCATCCATGCGGGCGGAGCCACAGAGGTTCCGTGTCCGTCCTTATGGCAAGTGGTGCAGGCGGTCGGCACGTCAACCATCATGTTCACATGACTGGCAGGGCCGGTAATCAGGCGGTCATTGCCGTCGGTAACGGTTGCCGCATGACATTTGCCGCAACTGAACGAACCGAGATTGGCGTCGGTATTATTGATATGCGCGGTATGCGCACCTTTTGTCATGGGGCCGTTACCGGCGGCATTCGTGGAACTCCTGTTGCCGCCATGACATGAATCGCACTCCGGCTTGTCGGGCAGACTGCCGCCCCACGCAGGAGTCTGAATGCCGATGGTTGCGGAATCATGACAATAAACATTCGAGCAACCCACGCCCGGCGTATATGTGCCGCCGTATCCGGATACAAACACTATATCCTTGACCTTGTTGGCATGTTTCGTCTTGTCGGCTATCGTGATTCCGTCACTGGTAGTTGCGTTGTGACATGTCGTGCAGTTGGCGCTTACGGTGTGCGCATTGTGGCTGCCGGTTCCCGGCGGAGTCAAATGGCAAGAGTCGCATGTCATGACGGTAACAGTCCATTCGGGATTCACGCCCCCCGCCCCGCCGTTGCCGTTGCCGTGGCAATAGACATTCGAACACTGCCCGGCAGAGTAATCGCCGCCGTAGACGGCGGAAATAGCCACGTCCTTGACATCGTTGACGTGCCTTGAATAATCGATAATCGTGGTGTTGCCGCCGGCCGTGAGCGAATGGCAGTTATTGCATGTATATGCGTAGCTTACGGTATGAGTGTCGTGGCTTGATGACCAGCTGCGCGTCGCATTGCCGGGCGCGCTATGGCACGAGCCGCACGTCATTCCAGCGACGTCGTTCCATACCGGTGAAGCGTACACATTCACACCGCTCAACGGCATGGCGTTGGAATGGCAATAAATTCCCGAACATGCCAGGGAACCCGTGGATGTTGTCGAGGTGAAGCTTGTTGCGTCGTATGTGACCGTGGTCTGTCCGTCGTACGAACCGCCATCGTAATGACCGTTAAACATGTCGAAACCGATCGTCACGGTTCCGGCGTCGTGAGTTGCGCCCGTACCGGCGCTTCCGCTATGACATGTATCGCAGGCGATACCCCTGACGTTTGCGTGCGTGTTATGAGCGCCCGACGTTCTGGACCCGGTCGAGCTCGGATACGTGAACCCGGCAAGGGTGTTGTTGTCTATCGGGGGATTGCCATGACAGGAATCGCAACCCGAACCACGGAAACCGGTGTTGTGCCGATGGCATCGCGTGCAATCGCGGGCATTGTTATGATCGAAAGCAACCTGGCCGGTTGTATCGTACCTGTGGTAGCTTGTCTGGCTGTGGCACACCTCGCACACCTTTGTGGAAGTAAGATGCGCACCCAGATCGTTGCCGTAATCAGAAACGCCGTCCCTTGTATCCAGAGCCACAACCGAGCCGCCGGGAAATATATCTGTCGGAGCATTGGGAGGTGTCATAACAGACTTCAACGCCTTAATGTTGACAGCATTCGGCTCATGACAGGTTGTGCATGTAAATTCACCATACTTTCCGCCTGCCACGCCCCAGAGACCGCCCCATTTGGTTGAACGGGTTGTTGCGGAATTATGTATTAGCTGGTTCGATGGAATAATGTTTGCAATGATAGTAATTGCGCTACCACCGATTATTCCATCGGTATCCAGAAATGTTACCCGCACCCTATAGGCTGTGCCGTTTGTCAATCCGCTTATTGTGTAAGAATACGGATTTGACGCATGGGTCAGCGTCTGCGATCCCATTGAATAATCCGCCTGACCCCACTCTATCATGAGTGAGTTGTTGCCATTCGTATCATCCGTATAAGAAGCGCTTACATCTATGCCGCCATCGGCCGATACCGCTGCAACCGTCCCGGCAGTTGTTCCATTAGCAGCTTCAGCATAACCGGATACCACACATATACACGATACCGCTAAAATCAAGGCAAGGATCGCAAAGCGGATCGCCCTGCCAACGAAGCCGGCGCGCAACCCACCAAACAGTTTTATAAAGTCCTCTCCCATTATTTGAGCCCTCACCTTTTCCACGTTTGCAAAGTTTACATGCAATGCGTCTATTACCATGTGCCTCACCACCTCACCTACTGAAGATCCACATGGCAACTGCCGCAATTCAGACTGGTGCTGTTCCAGGTAGCCTGCTGGTTGTTGTGACAAACAACAGCGCATGTAATGTCTCCTGTCTGACCGTTTCGATTGAATATGCCGGCACTCAAAGGTTGTGCCGATATATCGTATGCGCCTGCTGTCTTGTAATCACCTGCACTTAAAACGCCATCACCATCAACATCGAAACGATTCCATGCTGCAGGCTTGCTCGAGTTTCTGAGCTGCGCCTTAGACTTGATATTCACTGATGCGAACTGCACATCGGCAACACCATTCACGTGATAATCCCTGCTCAGATCAGCACTCGCTATTGCGTTAATGCCTGTTGTGTGACACGAACTGCATGCCGCATTCTTGTCGTTCCTCGACACAGTGAGCGTGCCGGCATGACAAAGGTTACAGTTGATGGTTGTGGACTCACCCAGGCCGTGAACCTCGGCAGGGGTAAGAAGCCCGCTTGTTCCGTTATAAATATTCGTATAATGAATCGTCACGGTATTTATATGAGCATTGTGCGACGTGCCTGCCGGTGCATTGGCGTGACAATTCGCGCAATAATCGGAAGCGGCGAATGAACCGGTAAACCATTCCGGCGAGCTTGCGTATCCACCCTTGCTGTCGGAGTGGCAATACGCGGCCGTACAGGTTACACGCTCGTTTCCGATCAGATTGAACCCTGTATCACCCGTGCGAATGTATCCATCCGTATCGGTTGCGACACCGTTTTGGGACTTGATCACGCCACCATCCGCGCTGTTAAGGCTAATATCGACAACACCATTCATGTGCTTGGTTGAACTTGCGGGATGGCAGTTGCCGCATCCGAATTCATACGAGCCGTTGGCCGGGTTGATGTTTACGCCCAACCACTGCGGATTCGTGGAACCATAACCGTTCAACGACACAGCACTATCCACAAAGTAATTACCGACATGCTTTGCGTGCGTTGCGTCAGGTGCGCTTCCGCCCGTGACACCACCGGCTGCGCTGTGGCAGTCTATGCAGGCGTCGCCGCCGCCTTCAACAACGCCGTTTATATGGTACGTTGTGTCGTTAAATCCTGTGCCGGCCGCATTGATTCCATAGTCGTGGCATCCGATACAATTCGTGGGCCCCTTGCCGACATGCGCGGAGATGCCCGCCGGAGGATAACCATGACACTGCGTGCAGTCGTTGGATGCCACGCCTGTAAGGATCGGCACATTCCATGTGGGAGCATAATCACCGGTTATCAGGCCTGCGCCATGACACCATGTATTCGAACACTGACGCGTACCCGAATTGTATGCCGGATTGGTAATGGCGCCAAGGCCAGTCGCACGCGCGCCGGAAATCGTTACCTCGGCAGGCAGCATGCTGTCGATATGACCCGCAGCCATCACATCGGCAGGCACGTTGTGACATGTGCCGCAAGAAACCGCCTGAGCATATCCGTGTCCGCCGGTAAGGTGCGACACATGCGCGCCCACCTGCATATCGGCATTGCCGGTATCACCTGCCGTATCGCGACCATCAGCCGG
>Ga0233425_10003233_pt1 | contig 30158 bp, 23 predicted proteins | sample Watercolumn_Towu_2_FD_181712 | JGI IMG/M metagenome (GOLD analysis project Ga0233425, IMG submission 181712) | Freshwater microbial communities from Lake Towuti, South Sulawesi, Indonesia - Watercolumn_Towuti2014_140_MG | ecosystem: Environmental > Aquatic > Freshwater > Lake | place...
AGTGCGCGCAGCAGCGCGGCCACCCCGGATCCTTCCGCGGGTCCCTGGTCGTAGGCGCAGCGGGAGCGGATGCACGCCCACGCCAGCTCCGGAGTCCAGTGCAGGTCGTCCACCGCGACGTCGAGTCCGGTCCTGCTCTCCAGGTCGGCCCTCAGCGCGTGGTAGAGCGGGTCCGTGGGGGCCCTGTCCGCGAGCTGGCGAGCCGCTTCCAGGGCGGCAGGCCAGTCCGACAGGTGGAGCGCTGCGGAGAGCCAGCAGGTCAGGGCGTGGCCCTGCACCGACTCCCATCGGGCCGAGTCCCTGCACAGGGTCAGCGCTGCCCGGTGGTCCCCGCCTTCCATGGCTTCAAGGCCGCGCTTGAGCGTGTACACGGCTGCGACCTCGGACTGCCCCCCGCACGAGCAGAGGGCCAGTGCGCAGGCAGCCCCGAGGGCGACGACGCTGCTACTGGAGCACTTCACGGATCGCCACCTGGCAGTTCTTGGCAAAGTCCCCTTTCAAGTCCTGTCCCATGCAGTAGGTCCGCGCGTCTGCTCCGCCTTCGTACTCGACCGGCACGACCGTGCTGCTGCCGCGTTCCATCATGCCGGAGCATACGGGCCTGGAGCGAAGCGTCCTGCCCGAAGGCTGGTGGAACAGTTCCACGTTGACGCACGCCTGGCCCGGGTCCCCGAAATTCTGGAACTGGCACTTGTCGTCCATGACCTTGCACGTCACCTTGACACGCGGAGTGTAGAGAGCGTCCCTGAGCTTGCGGCAGCCCGGCCCCCCGGCCGCCACGGAAAGCAGCCCCGCGACCAGCAGCAGTCGTTTCGCTCCCGTCATCCAACACACTATAGCAGGTCGCCCTGTGCGTGGAGTATTGAAAAATGTGGAGACAGGCATTACCATTCCTCTGCGGTTGGGTTCTGAAGGCCGGACTACCTGCCTCTGCTCGGGGTCAGAGAGATGCGCGTTCGTGCAAGCTTGGCTGCGTTCGTTGCGGTGGTGTCTGCTGCAGCTCCTGCGGCGGCCCAGGAATCGGGGTTCGACGCAGTGTTTTCGGGGGACACGATGCGTGTGGACTACCACCACTCCGGCACCTCGTCCACCGAGTCGCTGTCGCTGGACACGGTCCTGCAGGAGGGGCAGTGGGCCGGGTCCCGCACCAACCTCGTCAACTGGCCCGACTACGGCAAGTACCGGTTCGACGTGCTCGACAAGGCCGACGGTCGGCTGTTGTTCTCCCAGACCTACTCGACGCTCTTCGGCGAGTGGCAGACCACCGACGAAGCCAAGGTGTCCTCGCGCACGTTCGAGGAGACGGTCCGTTTCCCGTACCCCCGGGCGCCAGTGATCCTGAGGATCCTCTCGCGGAATTCGAAGGGGCGTCTCGTCCAGGTGTTCGAGACGTCCATCGACCCGTCCACACACCTCGTCCGGAAGACCGCTGCGGTCCGCCTGGCGGAGGTCGTCACGGTCAACGACGGGGGCGACCCGTCCCGGGCCCTCGACATCGTCGTGCTCATTGACGGATACACGCGTGAGCAGGCGGAGAAGGCGCGGCGCGACCTGGCCCGCTTCGCTCGGGTCCTTCTGGCCACGCGTCCGTTCGATTCGTATCGCGACCGCATCAGCATCAGGGGGGTGCTCACCTGGACGGAGGTCACCGGCCCGGACGAGCCCAGGAAGCGGCTCTTCTCCGGCTCGGCCCTGGGCACCACCTTCAACACGTTTGACTCGGAGCGCTACCTCACGACGGTTCGAAACCGGGTGCTCAGAGACCTGGCGGCCCAGGTCCCGTACGACACGATCTACGTGATGGTCAACACGAGCCGGTACGGCGGCGCGGGCATCTACAACTTCTTCTCCATCTTCGTCTCGGACAACGAGTACGACGAGTACGTGTTCGTGCACGAGTTCGGACACGGCTTCGCCGGCCTCGGCGACGAGTACTTCACGTCGTCCGTCGCGTACTCGGAGTTCTACCCTCCGGGCGTCGAGCCCAGCGAGCCGAACATCACCGCGTTGCTCTCCGGGGCCAGGGGGCTCAAGTGGAAGGCGCTGGCGACTCCCGGCACCCCCGTTCCAACGCCCAACGAGCCTGCGTACGACGGGCAGGTCGGCGCGTTCGAGGGAGCGGGGTATGCCGCCAAGGGACTGTACCGCCCGGCCCTCGACTGCAAGATGATGTCCAAGAAGCAGATCGACTTCTGCCCCGTGTGCATGGAAGCAGTAAAATCTGCGATACTTCTATATCTGGAGTAACTATGCTGGGTTCGAAAAAAGATGAATTGTACAAAATTGGCGACGAGATGGACTTCTGGTGCTCCAAGTGCCGTCTCAACCTTCACGGCACCGTGGCCGCGCTGACGGACGGCGGCAAGGTCGCCAAGGTCACCTGCAACACCTGTCGCTTCACCGTTCCCTACAAGGATGAGAGGACCGAGGCGGAGATCCGCGGCAAGCTCCTCAAGCGCGCGCTGTCCATGCGCGACCGAAGGCAGCAGAGACAGGGGGACGCAGAGGCGGCTCGGGCTCCGTCCGGCGGAAGCGACATCACGCAGAGGTGGCGGAAGCTCACCGAGGACGTGAACTCGACCCGCGCCGCACTCTACGGGCCGGAGAAGTCGTTCAAGCTGGGGGATTCGCTCATTCACCGGCAGCACGGCCTGGGCATCGTCACCCAGGTGCTGCACGAGAACGCGTTCGTCGCCATCTTCCGAAACGTCGAGGTCCCGCTGGAGATGAACGGGGAGAAGCTTCCCCGGGGCGAGGAGTGACATGCGCGCTGCCTGTCTCTTGCTGGCTGTGTTCCTCGCTGCCGCGGCTCCGGCAGCGGCTCAGGAGCGCACTGACCCGGCAGCGGAGCTCATGTCGCGAACGTACTGCCTGGCCCCGCTGCCAGCGGGGCCCGTGGCAGCGGGCACGACCTTCGGCATCGTGCTGTTCGATCCGCCCTCTGCCGACGCCGCTGCCGCGGCCGCACCCCTGGGCGCTCCGCGGCCGGGGCTCAAGCTCCCCGACTCGGTCAACGACCTGCTTTACCAGGACGGCAGGCTCTACGTGGCCAACGGACCCGCGGGCCTCAGGGTCGTGTCCGTGGCCCCGGACGGGGCCTTGGCCCTGGAAGCCCACGTGCCTACCGAGGGGGCGGCAATGACCCTCACGCGGGACGGCACCAGGCTCTTCGTGGCCCAGGCGGTGATGGGTGTTGCGGTGGTCGACATCACGGAGCCATCCAGCCCCGTTCGAATCGCCACCCTGTCTACCGAAGGATACGCCCGGCACGTCGCAGTGCAACACACGGTCGGAGGCAGCGGCGGTGATGCCACTCTGTACGTCGCCAACGGAGACGGAGGCCTCGTGGCCCTCAAGGTGGACCAGGATCTCGCTTTGCTGACCGCTGCCGTCCTCCCGGTCAAGGGCGACGTCCGTCGGGTGGCGCTGGAAGCGGGGCGACTCTACTTCTCCCGCGGCAGCCGCGGCGTCTGCTCCATCCTTCCCGGCCTCGATCCCGCGTCCATGAGCTGCATCGACGTCAAGGACGTCGGCCGCGACCTCGTGGTCGTGGACGGCCGCGTGCTGGTCGCTGACGGAGGGGAGGGCGTGGCGGCCATCGACTGGGCTGACCCCGCGGCTCCCAAGGTGCTGGGCCGGTACAAGCCTGCCCAGGGCTCCATGAACCGCATCCTCGTGGTCGGGGACCGGATCTTCGTGGCCGCTGACTATGCCGGAGCGCTGAGCCTGCCTCTGGCCGACGTCCTGGCCCCACCTCAGAAGGTGCAGTAGCGACCTTGTGCGTCCGCAGCGTCCGACACGCGGCGGTAGAGCACCAGCGGGTACTTCCCGTCCAGGGTGAGCCACGGTTCGTTGAACAGGCCCACTGCCTTGAACGAGCGCCGGATCACCGGATGCGTGGCCATGTGCGAAGGCGTGAAGAACGACGCCGGCCCCGCGATGACGAAGCGCACCGGCGTGGCGCAGACCTTGCGCCACATCTCCTGCTCCGCGGCCACGGCCCTGCATGCTGCCTCGCCCAGATCCGGCCGCACCGTGCAGACCTGCTTCCACGCGTCCGGAGCGTCGGTGAGCCCGGCCTTGAAGCGCTTGGTGTTGGTGTCCACGTAGCCCGCCGCGATGTCCCTGCCCGACAGGAGCGACAGCAGCGGCGTCACGAGCGAGCTGCCGATGACGGTCTCCCCCTCCGCGCTGCTGTGGCGAATGACGTCCGCGATCTCCTGCGCCCGGGTAAACGCCCGCGTCTTCTTCCACAGGTAGTGATACACGCCGCTCTCCGTGCTCCCCCGCATTCGGCAAGGGGGCAGCAGCTTCTCGCGGATGACCCGGGAAAGCGGCGAACCGCTGGACCGCGGGAGGGTGTAGCACACGAGCTGGCCGGCGGCCTGCTGTTCCTCGGGGAAGCGCTCCTCCCCGACGGCCAGCGACACCGCGGAGTGCGAGGCCAGGCCGCAGCAGAAGCACACGGCCGCACCGGCCCCTGCCAGGCGGAGCCACCGGGTGGCGGCCGCGGTGGCCGCCACGTGCGTCCACGCAGCGTCGCACGCCAGTGCCAGGAGAATCGCGAGCCCCGGCAGAAGCAGGACGTAGTAGAATGTGTAGGTCTCCCGCAGCAGCGCAAGCTCCGCGAGCGCAGCCGCAACCACGGACGCGGCCGCAAGTGCGGGGATGCCCGCCGCCTCGCGAAGGTCAGCCAGGCGCGACAGGCCCGCGGCCACCGCTGCAGCGAAGAGCAGGAGGAGCGGGGCCAGGACGAGGTGCGTGTGGAAGTAGAGGAACTGGAGGAACTCCTTGCCCTCGACAAAGAGCAGGAGGTTCCGCGCCAGGGCTGCCAGGCCCGCGGGTGCGGGGCCTCCGTCCCCAGCCCCCGGCGTGGAGCCCGCGGGGACCGACAGCAGGAAGGCCCCCAGCAGGGCAAGCAAGGAAAGGCCCGCGGGAACCAGCACCACGCGTAGCCGGCCCCGGGCAGCGGCAGCGCCGGCTGCAGCCAGGGCCGCGAGGAACGCGGCACCGGCAAGGCCGACCGCAGCCAGCCCGGCCTCGCCAATGTCGACGTAGCCCGCGGTGCGCGCCACCTTCAGGAAATGGTATCCGTAGACCTGCACGAGGAAGTCGTTCCCGAAGAACGCGATGCACGGCAGGTTGATCGCCCCCGCGGTGGCAGCAAATGCGGCCAGGAACGCCAGGCCCTTGCGCCAGCCGCGGTAGAACAGCACGGCCGGGATGGCCAGCGCCGGGGCCGCTGCGTACACACCGGTGCACACCGCCAGCCCCGCGGCGACACCCGACAGGACCGGTCGCGAGGCCAGTGCCAGGGCCAGCGACACCGTGAGGAACATCACGGTCAGGTTGATGCCCGTGAGATTCGTGCTCGCCTGGAGCTGCTCCATCGCGAAAAGGAAGAACGTTGCAGCGAGGACCGGGGCCAGCGGGACCGATTCCGCCCGGCCGAGCCGGACCGGAGGGGAGCCCCCTGGACCGGCTGATCCCGGTTGCACTGCTACGGCCGGGTATCGCCCTTGTGGCGACGGCCAGCCGCAGCCAGGGGGACTGCCCCGCAGGCAGGCGGCGAGGCCGAGGAAGAGCGCTGCGCCGGAGACCATCGACGCGAGCACCGGCACCAGCTTCACCAGCGGGATGCTGAAGCCGAACAGGCCTGCGAGCAGCGCAGGGACCGCGAGGTGCAGCGGCGGGTGAGCGAAGAAGAAGTCACGGTACGGCAGGCGCCGCTCCAGCACCTCGCGGACGCCATAGAAGTAGATGTTCTCGTCCGTGGCAGAGTAGGACAGCGTTTCGAGCTTGAGCACGAAGTACGCTGCCAGGACGATGCAGATCGGGACCACGCGGAACGCCGCGGACAGCCAGCCGCGCACCTCGTCGGATAGAGACGACGGGCGGGACCAGCCGTATGCCAGAGCAGCCAGCGCCGCGGTCTGGAGGAACGCGGAGAGCGCCAGCCGCCCCATGCCCGCGGACTGGTTCAGCACGGCCTGCGAAACGAGGGACAGCCACGGCAGGAGCGCGGCGGCCGCGGTCATTGCACCTGCGGCCCAGGTGGAGAAGCGGCCCGCGGGAGGGGACGCCACGACCAGGACCGCAGGCACCAGCGCGGAAGCCAGGAAGAGCAGGGAAACGCTCGCATCGGGGCTTCCGGAAAGCGCGGATCGGACGGCCGACACCAACGGGATGCTCCACGTGCTGGCCATGACCATGGGAGCCAGCGCCAGGGCCGCCAGCCCGCAGCACGCTGCCAGCTCCACGACGGCAATCGCCGCGTCCTCTCGCTCAGGGGACTGCTCCACGACGGCAATCGACGCGTCCTTTGGCTCAGGGGACTTGCCCCGTGCGAGGAACCGCCGTGCCGCGGACGCTCCTGCCAGGGTCAGCAGACCCGCGAACAGGGAGCCCGGAAAGCCGGTGCGGATGAACGAGAACGGGTAGGGCGGCAGTGGAAGAATCAGCGCGTCGGCAAGGAGGATCGCACTTCCCCCGACCAATGCCGAAAGCCGAGGGAATGTCCGGGTGTCCGCCATGTTGGCAGGTGCTCCTGTGCCGACCGCTGTCGCGATGATAGGCCAGCGCACGAATCCTGGTCAAGCAGGCTGAGCCTGCACGCATTCAGGGGGCTCCGCCCCCTCCGCTCCCGTTGGTCGCTTCCCCCGCAGGCAGGCTGAGCCTGCACGCATTCTAAGCGAACTCGCGCACCCAGTCCTGGTAGCGGCCGAGAGTGGAGGACAAACGGACGAGCCGGTCCGCGTCCGCCGCGGTCGCGTGGGAAACGAGGTATTCCACGAGGGCCTCCTTCGCAGACACCGCGTTGGTCCGCACGCCGCCGGAGAGGCGTTTGCGCAGGAGCGCCAGCCTGCGGGTCACCGCGTCCACCGGGCCAAACGGTGCGGTGGCAAGCGGCGTGTTCCGCTTGGGCACGAACACCGACAGCGACAGCACGGCCGGCAGGATGCGGTGAAGGCGGTTGGCCGTGGCGGCCAGCTCCTCGATGTCCGCGTCGGACTCGTCCGGCAGACCCACCATGACGTAGACCTTCATCGCGTGGAGCCCCGCTTCTCGCGCCAGCGAGGCGGCCGCGACGAGCTGCTCTTCGTCCACGTCCTTCCGGATGCGGTCGCGGGCGGCCTGGCTCGGCCCGTCCGCTGCCACGGTCAGGACTTCTGCTCCGGTAGCGGCCAGCAGGCGCGCCACGTTGCGGTCGATGCGGTCCGCACGCAGGCTGGAAATCCCCGCCCGAATCCCCCGGGAGGCCGCGTGCTCCAGCAGGTCCTCGAGACCCGGATGGTAGCTCACCGCGGCGCCGATGATGCCAAGCCCCCGGGTGTCCGCAGGCAGTCTGCCCGGGATGGTGCCGATGTCTGCCAGCCTCAGCGGGCCGTTGGCCCGCGCTCCGATGCAGAAGGTGCAGGACTTGGGGCAGCCGCGGGAGACCTCGACGAGGGTCATGTCTCCCAGCGCGGCTTCGGGAGTCGATATCGTGGAGACCACGGGTAGGCTCGATGCCGGGGCATGGTACGGGACGCCGGCAAGCTCCGGGAGCCCGATGAGCGCCTCGCCAAGCTGCCCGCGGGTCCTCGCTCCCGCGGACACCGCGTCGCGCAGCAGCGACATGGCACGCTCCCCGTCGCCCGTCACCACCGCGTCGAAGAACGGGGTGAGGGGCTCCGGATTGGACCGGGTCAGCGGCCCGCCTGCGAGGGTGAACGGCGCGTCCGGCCCGCGATCCGCTGCCTTGAGCGGCAGGCCCGCTGCAGCAAACGTGCGCAGGACGTTCAGGACGTCCGGCTCGTGGGAGATGCTGCACGCCACGAGGTCGCAGCTGCCGACGGGAAAGCCCGAGTCGAGGGAGCAGGGCTCCGGGCTTGCACCGGTTGTCTCCGGTGCAGGGACGGCGAAGTAGCGCTCGCAGCCCATGACGCCGGGCACGGACAGCGACCGGAGGGCCCACAGGAACCCGAGGGAGGACATGCCGCTGTCGTACGTGTTGGGCCACAGCAGGCCCGCCGTCACGCTCTCCCGCACGTGGGGGTGCACGCGGCGCTCCAGCCGGAGGATGTCGGACCGCGACGCGGCATGCGAGGCGGAGCCTCGGCCTGTTGCGGAACGTGTCTTCATGGATTGGAGGGAAGATGGGGGGCGGTTGCCCGCCCCCCGGGAATGGACCCGAGCAAGACTATTCCGCGCAAGCGCCGGTCACCTTGGCAGCGATGGTGCCGAACTTCACGCCCACGGACGCGCCGTCCATCTCGTCGTCGCCGTCGGTGTCGACGTCCGGGACGATGAACATGTTGAGCAGGTTCTTGATCATGTCGATGGACACGGGCAGCTCGGCCAGCACGTCGGGCGGGAGCTTGTCCACGGCTTCCATGATCGCATCCTTGCGAACGGCCGCGCCGATGATGCCGTTCTCGATCTTCATGGCATCGTCGGCACCGGTGACGTCGCCGACCATCGATGCCATGTTGGCCACGATGGTGAGCATGACGCCGTCGCTGATCGGGACGCTGACAGCGAACTTCTGCTCCGGGCCGCCCGCGGTGAGCTTGCCGTCGCAGACCTTCGCGTTCGGGAACGCGATGAGCGGCTTGCAGGTGTCGACGACCAGCGACTCGGGCTTGTAGCAGAACTCGCACAGCGCGGTCTGGAAGTCGCAGACGGTCTTCTCGGCCAGGGCTTCGCCGATGAACATGTTCATCTCGAACTCGGTGCAGTCGGTCTTCATGTTCTTGTTCTCGGCCAGCATGATGAGGGAGCCCTCATCCAGGGCCTTTGCGATCTCGGCATCCGCATCCACGAACTGGGCCAGCTGGCCGAGCAGGCCGGAGAGCTGGTTGTTCAGTCCGCCCTCGCAATCGTCCGCGGGAGCGCAGGTGTCGGGGTCGCCGTCCACGTCCAGGGCCTCGCCCGGGTGGCCGCCCTTGCCGATGGCCATGGCGTTGACCTTCTGGGTCACGCTGCCCGTGAAGTCCCACTCAGCGCAGGCCTCGACGCACTTGGTGCCGTCGGGGGTGCAGTTCGGGGTCGGGTCCGCGCAGGTGCCGCACTCGCCGCCGCAGCCGTCGCCGCCGCAAGCCTTGCCGTCGCAGCTCGGGGTGCACTCGCACTTGTTGGCCGTGCAGGCCCACTGGTCGCCAGCGGGGCACTCGCCGCAGGGCTCGCCGCAGCCGTCGTCGCCGCACTCGAAGGCCTCGCCCGTGTTGGCATCTTCACACACGGACTCGCACTCGCAGGTGAACGTGGTTTCGTTGCAGGCAGCGGGCGCCTCGCAGGTGCCGCACGCGCAATCGTCAACCGTGCCGCACTCCTTGCCTGCGCACTTGTCCTCGCAGCCGGCCACGGCCGCCTCGCACTTGCCGTCAGCGGAGCAGGTCTCGTCGTCCTTACACTTGCCACACACGCAGCCGTCCACTTCGCCGCACACCTTGTCGCCGCACTTCTCGGCGCACTCGGCCGAGATCTCCTCGACGGTCGTCCCGTCTTCGGTGGCCACGTCCTCGGTGGTGTTGTTGTCCAGCGGGTTGGTCTTGCCGTCATCGCCACTGCTGCCACCGCAAGCGCTCAGTCCAACGGCCAGCAGCACACCCAGCACTACTCCCAGAAGCTTCTTCATCGTCCATCCTCCATTGCATTAATAGTTGTCAATAACGTCCGAATTGCCACGTGTCGGCCCGACCGATGTCGGTCAGAATGGGCGTATCTTAGTCAGATCGGCGCCCGCACGCAAGAGCTTTGTTGGCGAACGCATTCGACGAGTGACCGCAATCGTGGTAATAGGTGCCCTTGGGGGGAGGTGTCGCGACGATGTTGGCAGGAAAGAGCAGACGTGGAACACGGCGGGCGGTGACACATGTTGCCTTTGCAATGCTCCTGTGCGCTGGCACGGCGCGGGCACAGGATCCGGGGCAGGAGCCCGCAGGCGCAGCCGGCCAGGCAGCGGGGCAGCAGGGCGGAACCGGCGGGCCGTCTCTGGAGCCCGGAGGCGGCGCTGACGGGGGAACCCCCATCACGGTGAGCGTGGGCCCGAGCGCTCAGGCGCTGGACCCGGTGGCGGTCCCCGCCGCGTTCTGCTCGGGCAGCGCGGAGGTCTGCCAGACCGTCGTGGAAGTCATCTCCCGCGACCTCATGCTGTCCGGCTTCTTCAAGGTGCTGGACACGAACGCGTTCATCGCGGACATGGGGCGGGAGAGCCTGACCGCGACGAAGTGGGAGGACTGGTTCAACGTCGGGGCCAAGTACCTCGTCAAGAGCAGCGTGAGCGCGGACGGAAAGCGGGTGACGCTCTCGTTCAGGCTCTACGACGTGAACCAGCGCAAGGCGATCCAGGTGAAGTTCCAGGAAGCGTCCATCGGCAAGGCCAAGGTGAGGGGCGCGACGCACCGGTTCGTCAACGAGGTCATCCGTGCGATTACCGGGATGCCGGGGCCCTTCGGCGGCCGCATCGCATTTGCTGCAAAGACCGGCAAGGAGACCAAGAACATCTTCGCCATCGACGTGGACGGATACGGCAGCCATGCGCTGGCCAGGTCGGGCGGCGTCAACATGCTGCCGTCCCTTACCGGGAAGCACGTCGTCTACACCTCCTTCGACGCGGGCAAGCCCGACATCTTCCTGGACGGCGTGAAGATCACCAAGGACGACCGGGCGTACCGCGGAGCCCGCCTGCGCCCTGACGGGAAGATCCTCGCGGTGAGCGCGGACGAGGACGGGCAGTCGGACATCTTCCTCATGGACCTGGAGGGGAACCTGCTGGCGAACCTGACCAACCACTGGGCCGACGACGTGTCTGCGGTCTGGTCCCCCGACGGCGCGCAGATCGTGTTCGTGTCGAACCGGTGCGGCGGCCCGCAGATCTACGTGATGAACGCGGACGGCGGCGGGCAGCGGCGGCTCACCATGGCCGGGGAGTACAACTCGACCCCGGATTTCGGACCCGGCGGCATCATCGTGTTTGCGGGGATGGATGAGGCGCATTCCGACATCTTCACCGTGGACCTTGCGGGCAACATGACGCGGGTGACTCAGGACCAGGGGAACAACAAGGATCCGACGATTTCCCACGACGGGCGCCACATCGCCTTCGTGTCCAACCGGGACGGTGCGACGCGCATCTGGCTCTCCACCATCGACGGCCGGTACCAGTTCCCGGTCACGGAGAAGTCGCGTCCCTACTCGACTCTGTTCTGGGCGCGCTGATGCGTGCGGCCGCGGTAGCGCTGCTGGTCGTTGCCTCGGCCGCGGTCTACGCCAACTCTCTTACCAACCCCTACGTGCTGGACGACATCGCCGCGGTCAGCGAGAACCGCGCGGCGCACTGGCCCCCGGACCTCGCGGGCATCTTCGCGAAGAACTACTGGGGCGACCGGCCGGGCTACGAGTCGCTCACCATCTACAGGCCTGCAGCGACACTCACGTTCGCGCTGGTGGACCGCGTGTTCGGACCGGACTGCCCGGCCGCGCAGCGGGCCGTGAACATCGCGCTCCACGTGGGGTGCACCCTCGTGCTCTTCTTCCTGCTGGCGATGTTCCTGCGCAGCGTCCCTGCGGCTCTGGCGGCCGCGCTCCTGTTCGCGTTGCACCCGGTGCACACCGAGGCGGTCGTGGGAGTCGTGAGCCGGGCGGAGCTGATGGCCGCGTTCTTCGTGCTGGTGGGGACTCTGGCCTGGCTGGGATGGCGGGACAGGCCGGTGCGGCGTCGAACGCTCCGATGGGTGATGCCGGTCATCCTGGCCTGTGCGCTCATGAGCAAGGAGAGCGGCTTCACCCTGCTGGGAGTCGTGGCCGGTGCCGACGGTGTTGCGTGGATGGTGCGGCGGCGGACGGGCCGGAGGGAGGGGAGCGGGCCCGATTGGATCGCATACGGCCTGATGCTGGCCGTGTTCGCTGCGTACATGGGGTTGCGCCTGGTCGTCCTGCCCGGCGTCCTTGCCGGCGACCTGTCCGCGTCGGACAATCCGATTGTCGCCGCGGACGCGGTGGGCCGGGTCCTGTCTCCGTTCAAGGTGCTGGCGTGGTACCTGAGGCTGCTGGTCGTTCCCACGGGTCTGACCATCGACTACTCCGTCAACCATTTCCAGGTGGCCGCGGACCTTGCCGACCCGGCTGCTCTTGCTGGCGTGGTCGCGATGCTGGCCGCGTTGGCAGCGTGCGTGGCAAGCGCAAGGCGGGAAGGGGTTCTTGCGATGCTGCTGCTCGGCTTCTTTGCCACGTACAGCGTTGTTTCCAACTTCGCATTTCTCTCCACCATCGTGATGGCGGAGAGGCTCGTCTACCTCCCGTCCGCGTTCTTCGTGGCTGCGGTGGTGCACGCCGCGCGGCAGGCGGCGGACCGGCTGGTGGCCGGGGCCCGCGACTGCCCCATGCGAGAGCGCTGGATGCGCGCCGCGGGCTGGGGCCTTGCCGTCGCGGTGTCCGGCGCGTTCGCAGTGGGCACGGTGGAGCGCAATGCGGACTGGGAGAGTCCACTGAGCCTCTACTCCGCTGCGGTGGCGACCGCGCCCGACAGCGCCAAGGCAAGGCACCTGCTGGCCAACGAGCTGGCGACCGGAGCGCTGCTGGAGGACGCGGTGCGGCACTACTCGGCAAGCCTGGCGCTGGACCCGTCGAACTTCGTGGCCCGCACCAACTACGCTGCGGCGCTGCACCGCCTGGGCCGCGAGGACGAGGCGCTGGAGGAGTTGAAGGTCGTCCTGACCCGGACCCCGCGCTACCGGCCTGCGTTCGCGTTGGTCTGCACCATCTACCACGACACCGGGAAGCCGCGGGCGGCTTCCAAGTACTGTTTGTAAATTATTCGGTTAACACCTGATATTGGATCGACTATGCTATGCGGCGCACACGGGGCCCGAGCCCCGGGAGGGAGGCGACTGATGGGAAGCGCTGCGCTTGTTGGCCGGACCGCCGCAGTTGTGCTGGCGTTATGGGCCGTGCCTTCCGCGTGCACCTTCAAGGTGAATATGCCCTCTGTCGGGGACGATGCGGCTGAAGACGTGGGGACTGCGGACATCGGCCGCGGCGACGGCTCCTTCGACAGCGGAGCGGTCGACGGCCGGGGGCCGGACCAGGGCGGGACCGACGCCGGGACGGATGCTGCGGTCGACGTTGTCGAACCCGAGTGCCAGACCGACGAGGAGTGCAAGGTGAAGCTCGCTCCTGTTTCCCAGTGCATGGCCGTGGTGTGCAGCAAGGTCACGTGGACCTGCCAGGAGGCTCCGCTGGACGGCGTCCCGTGCAACGATGGAGACGCGTGCACCACCGTCGACACGTGCATGGATGGGCTGTGTGCCGGCGGCGGGGCTGTGGCGTGCCCCGGCTCCTTGTCGCCGTGCTCGGTGACTCAGTGCAACCCCTCGACGGGCGGGTGCGACGACGTGCCGGTGCAGGGAGCGTGCGAGGACGGGGACGCCTGCACCGTGGGCGACCAGTGTGCCGGCGGGGAGTGCAAGAGCGGCAGCAAGCTGAACTGCGTGGATTCCGACCCGTGCACGGACGACGGTTGCGACCCGGCGACGGGCTGCTACCACGTGCCCCACGTCGGCGAGAAGCTGTGCAACGACAACGACCCGTGCACCGCTCCCGACACCTGCCTTGGCGGCAAGTGCATCGGCTCACCCAAATGCGTGGACAAGAAGGCGTGTACCAAGGACACGTGTTCGGGCGGGACCTGCTCGTACAAGCCGATTCCCGGTTGCGTGGACTGCGCTGCCAGCGGCGGTTCCTGCGTCAGCATGGTGGACGGTTCCGTGTGCCCGCCGGGGACGGCTGCGAGTGCGGAAGCCTGCGAGGAGGGGCAGACCTGCTGCATGCCGCAGCAGCAGGTCTGCGACAGCGATGCGGGGTGCGGGCCCTGCGAAACGTGCGTGGGCGGCACGTGCATGGTTCCGGAGGAGCTGTGCATGGACGGGAAAGACAACGACTGTGACGGCGAGGTGGACGAGCCCGACTGCGTGCCGGGCGTGGTGTGCCCGATACCGGGAGGCTACGAGCCTGTCTCGATAGCGGTGCTCGTGAACCCGATCCTCAACGGGGCCTTCGACAAGAAGAAGGTCGCGGTGGACGGGATGACGACAATCAACAATGTCTCGTGCACCACGCCGCCGACGTGTACTCCGGGGACCTGTTGCCAGACATGTACCGCGGCCATCGCGATGGAGGAGAACGGGTTGATGGTTGCGCTCAAACCGTCGTTGACCAAGCCCAACGTGGGTTGCAAGGCCAACGAGTGCGAGCTCGAGACGAGCTGCTTCCCCCAGCCGAGCGCGGCCACGGTCGCCTGGGGCCTTTTCAGCGCGAAGAACACCGAGGGGAAGCCCGAACCCCAGATAGCGTTGCATGACTTCTGCCAGAACGGTTCTGTCATGCCGGGCGGTCAGCAGTAGGAGGTGTGGACAGTGGACTCGACGTTGATGCAGTATGTCCCGGTGGTGGTGGCCGCGGCCATTGCGCTGGGCCTGTCGGTGGGCATGCTGGTGCTCAACGCATTGTTCGGACCGAAGCGTCCCAGCCGTGTGAAGGAGCTGCCGTTCGAGTGCGGCAACCCGCCGACGGGAAGCGCACGGGACCGGTTCAACGTGAAGTATTACCTCGTGGCGCTGTTCTTCCTCGTGTTCGACGTGGAAGCGGTGTTCCTGCTGCCGTGGGCCGTGGAGTACCGGCGTCTCCTTGCAGATCCCGCGGTGGGGCTGCTGGCCCTGGTGGAGGTGCTCGTGTTCCTCGCGGTCCTGGCCGTGGGGCTCGTGTACGTTTGGAAGCGGAAGGCGCTCGAGTGGAAGTAGGAGCGAGGATGAGCCAGAAGGTCGTGGATGCGCTGAAGCGGCAGTTCCCGCAAGCAGTCACTGCAACGCACGCCCTGTGCGGCGATCACACCGTGATCCTCGGGGCTGCCCACCTGGTGCCGGTGTGCCGGTTCCTCAAGGAGGATCCGGCCATGGCGTTCGACATGCCGGTGGACGTCACGGCCGTTGACTACCAGGCATACCCGGGCGGACCGCCCCACGGGACGCGCTTCGTGGCGGTCTACCACCTCCGATCCATGACCCACGGCCACCGGATCTGTCTCAAGGTCCCGGTGCCCGATTCGGACCTCACCGTGGATTCCGTGACGTCGGTGTGGAAGGGGGTCACCTGGTTCGAGCGGGAGGCGTTCGACATGCTCGGCGTTGTGTTCCGGGGCCATCCGGACCTGCGCAGGATCCTGATGTACCCGGAGTTCGTGGGGCATCCCCTGCGCAAGGACTACCCGTTGCGGGGCTACCAGCCGCGCATGCCCATGCCGACGCTTTCCGGGGACCCGGTTCCCGGGCTCGGCGGAAGCGACGAGGAGTAGGGCGGGCCGCAGGCCTCACCCGTTTCCGGGCGTCTGCCCGGCAGGAGGACGAGGAGTGGAGATGCAGACCAAGAAGCAAGAGGTTCCCGGGCTCGCCACGCGGGAGATGCTCCTGCAGATGGGCCCTTCGCACCCGGCCATGCACGGCACCGTGAAGATCGACCTCACGCTGGACGGCGAGACCATCGTGGACGCGGACGTGGACATCGGGTACCTGCACCGGGGCTTCGAGAAGATGTGCGAGGCGAGCACCTACAACCAGTGCTTCCCCTACTCGGACCGGCTCAACTATGTGTCCCCTGCCATCAACAACGTCGGGTTGGCCCTGGCCGTGGAGAAGCTTCTCGGGATCACCGCGCCGCCCCGTGCGCAGGTCATCCGCATGATCATCAGCGAGATCGGCCGGATCCAGGACCACCTGACCGCGATTGCTGCCAGTGCGCTCGAGCTGGGCGGCTTCACGGCCATGCTCTGGGGCGTCGAGGCTCGGGACCACTACTACTACCTGTACGAGGAGCTTGCCGGAGCCCGCGTCACCCTGTCGTACTGCAGGGTCGGGGGCGTCGCCCACGATCTGCCCGAGGGGTTCGAGCAGAAGTTCGAGAAGTGTGCGAAGCGGACCGAGGAGCTGCTCGCGGACATCGACGCGTTGCTGACGAGGAACCGGATCTTCGTGGACCGCATGGCGGGCCTCGGCAAGGTGAGCGCGGCGGACGCGGTGGCCTGGGGATTCACCGGGCCGTGCCTGCGCGCCAGCGGCGTGCCGTACGACGTGCGCAAGGACGAGCCCTACCTGCTGTACGACCGGGTGGACTTCGACGTGCCGGTGGGCGAGAACGGGGACAACTACGATCGGTACCTCGTGCGCATGGAGGAGATCCGCCAGTCCATCCGCATCATCCGGCAGTGCTTCCCCCTGCTTCCCTCCGGGCCGGTGGGAGTGGAGGACCGGAAGGTGTACATGCCTCCCAAGCAGGAGGTGTATGACACCATCGAGGGGATGATCTCGCAGTTCAAGCTGGTTTTCGACGGGGTGAAGGTCCCGCCTGCCGAAGCCTACTGCTGCGTGGAAGGAGGAAACGGGGAGGTCGGGTTCTACATCGTGTCGGACGGGAGCGGAAGGCCGTACCGGCTGCACGTGCGCCCGCCGTGCTTCGCCATCATGCAGGCGTTGCGGGACATGATCCGGGGGGACATGGTGGCGGACATCATCCCCACCTTCGATTCCATCAACATGATCGGTGGCGAGATTGACCGCTGAGGTGGCAGCATGCCTGTTGTGACCATAGACGGCCGCAAGGTCGAGACCGGTGCGGATGCGACGATCCTGGCCGCGGCCCGGCAAGCCGGCATAGAGATTCCGACGTTCTGTTTCCACGAGGCGCTTTCCGTCGCGGCCAACTGCCGCATCTGCCTCGTGGAGGTCAAGGGGTCGCGAAAGCCCCTGCCTGCCTGCGAGGTGAAGGTGCGGGACGGGATGGAGGTCTTCACGCGCTCCCCCGTGGCCGAGGAGGCGCGCAAGGCCGTGCTGGAGTTCATCCTGCTCAACCACCCGGTGGACTGCCCGGTCTGCGACTGTGCGGGGGAGTGCCTTCTCCAGGACCAGTACCACCACTACAGTGCGACGCCCTCGCGCATCAATGTGCGGAAGATCCACAAGCCCAAGGCCACGCCCATCGGGCCCAACGTGGTGTTTGACGGCGAGCGGTGCATCAACTGCACGCGCTGCGTGCGGTTCCTGCGCGAGATCACGGGGTCGCAGCAGCTGGTGCAGGCGTGGCGGGGCAATCACACCGAGATCTCGCTGTTCGAGGGGCGGCCCCTGAAAGACCCTTACTCGCTGTGCACCGTGGATCTCTGCCCCGTGGGAGCGCTCACGTCGCGGGACTTCCGCTTCAAGAAGCGCGTCTGGTGGCTGCACTTCGCTGACTCGGTCTGTCCGGAGTGCGCACGCGGGTGCAGGGTCCGGGTGGACCACGCGGACGGGCGCATCTGGAGGGTGCAGCCCCGGTTCGACGCGGAGGTGAACCGGTGGTGGGCATGCGATGCGGGGCGGCTGGCGTTCCATCGCTTCGAGTCGAACCGCGTGCTGCGGCCGCGCCTCCGCGCGCTGTCGGGCCCGGAGCGGGAGGCCGACCTGGACCAGGCCGTGGATGCGGCGGCTGCGGAGCTGTCGGGCGTGCTGGCCTCGGGCAAGTCGGTTGCGTGCATCGTGAATGCGTCTGCCAGCCTGGAGGAGGCGCTGGCCCTGTTCCTGTTTGCACGCGAGGCGCTCGGCGTGCAGCAGGCGTTCCTTGCCCCGCGTGCCGACGGTCCTTCCGATGCCTTGCTCCGGGTGGCGGACAGCAACGCGAACGTCACGGGCATCCGCCTGCTGGCGGAGAAGGCGGGCGTGAAGCTGCTGGCGCTGGACGAGCTGTTTGCCGCGGGTTCGGCCCCGGCCGCGGTGGTGTCGGTGGGAAGCGAGTATTCCCTGCCGCGGCTGCCTGCGGGCAGTGTGCTGGAGAGTGCAGTGGTGCTGGCCGTGTGCCAGGACGAGGCTGCGCTCAAGTCCACGGTCCTGTTCCCCATGGCGGGGCACTACGAGCGCGGCGGCCTGTTCGTGAACTGCGACGGGAAGGCGGCTCAGGCCATGGCCGCGGTGCGGCCGCCTGCGGGCGTGACCGGGGCGCAGGTGGTGCTCCGCCGCGTCGCGATGAAGATGGGCCGGCCGGCCGGCCATGCGAACCTGCGGGAGCTCACCGCCCGGTGCCTCTCGCTGCTTGGGATCACGGTCGCGGCGGGGGCTTCCGGCGCGCCTGCGGCGGTGGGAGGCTGAGATGCTCTGGGTATTGATCTGGGCAGCGGTCAAGTCCGTCGTGCTGTTCCTGTGCGTGCTGCTTCCGGCCGCGGCGGTCCTGTCGTGGGTGGAGCGCAAGATGTCCGCGGTGATCCAGGACCGCGTGGGCCCCAACCGGGCCAACATCGGGCCCATCACGCTGTTCGGGCTCCTTCACCCGGTAGCCGACGGCCTGAAGATGATCTTCAAGGAGGACTTCGTCCCTGCCGCGGCGGACAAGCTGCTGTTCACGCTTGCGCCCGCGATCGCGTTCACGCCGCCGCTGCTCGTGTTTGCTGCCATCCCTTTCGGGCCGCCCATCGGCGGTGAGACCTGGCTGTCGGTGTCCGACACCTCCATGGGCGTGCTGTTCGTGCTGGCCGTCGGCTCGATGGGGATCTACGGGCACACGCTGGCCGGTTGGTCGTCTGCCAACAAGTTCTCGCTCATGGGTGGGCTGCGGACCTCCGCGCAGCTCCTGTCGTACGAGGTGGCCCTCACGTTTTCGCTGTTGGGCGTGTTCATGGTCTACGGCACCATTTCACCGTACCGGCTCGTGACGTTGCAGAGCCACATGTGGGGCGGAGTGCTCCCGAACTGGGGCATCGTGACGCAGCCGCTGGCGTTCCTGCTGTTCATGGCCGCTTCCATCGCGGAGACCAAGCGGGCTCCCTTCGACCTCCCGGAAGCCGACTCCGAGCTGGTGGCCGGGTACTCGACCGAGTACTCGTCCATGCGGTTCGCCATGTTCTTCCTCTCGGAGTTCACCGCGATCCTCGTGGTGGCCGCGTTCGGCGCGGTGCTCTTCCTCGGAGGCTGGCACGTCCCGGGGCTCTCGGGCTCGCAGTGGTGGGTCTATGTGCTCCAGGTGGGGTCGTTCCTGTTCAAGACCGGGCTGCTCGTCTACGTGCAGATGCTGCTGCGCTGGACCGTGCCGCGCATGCGCTATGACCAGGTGATGGACTTCGGCTGGAAGATCCTGCTTCCGTTCGGGCTGGGAAACCTCGTGGTGACCTCGCTGGTCGTTGCGTGGGTCCGGTAGCACGCAGGGAGGAACCGATGGCAGCGAAAGTGAAGAAGGTGGAGCGTCCTGCGATGAGCGTGGCGGAACGCCTGTACCTGTCCGAGGTGGTCAAGGGAATGGTCCGCACCAATCGCCACTTCTGGCGCAACTGGATACGGCGCAAGGACACGGTGACCCTGGAGTACCCCGACGTGAAGCGGCCGTACCCGCGGCGCTGGCGCGGGCTTCACCGGCTGATGCGGAGAGAAGACGGGAGCCCCCGGTGCGTTGCGTGCATGATGTGCAGCACCAACTGCCCGTCCAATTGCATTTCCATCGTAGCGGGGGAGCACCCGGACCCGGCCATCGAGAAGTATCCCGTGTCGTTCGACATCGATCTGCTCCGGTGCATCTGCTGTGGCTTCTGCGAGGAAGCCTGCCCCTGTGACGCGATCCGGATGGACAGCGGGGTCCACGCTCCGCCTGCGTACCTTCGCAGCCAGCTCATCGCACACAAGGAAGACCTGCTCGCCCGCGGGGATGCGTCCATCGCGCGTCAGGGAGGCAAGAGCCTGTAGCCGCGCTCGGTGACTTCTACTTCTTCTTTGTCTCGAAACCGGTGGAGGCAGCGTCCTCCGACTTGCCGCCCTTCTTGGTCAGCTTGCCGATGAGCCCCTTGAAGTAGTCGCCGATGGACTGCTGCCTGGGCTCCTGGCCCGCCCGCATCTCCATGAGGCGCTTCTCGCGCAGTGCGGGCACGTGCGCCTTGTTGACCTCAAGGGCCTTGGAGAGGTTCTTTTCCACTTCTGAGAAATTGCCCTTCTCCTTGAAGTAGAGCGCCAGGTAGTAGTACGCATCTGCGTTGGCACCATCGAGCTTGATGGCCGCGTTGAAGGACGAGCGGGCATCTTCGAGGCGCTGCGACAGGTCCTTGCCCTGGTTCTGGAACAGGCACCAGCCCAGCAGCATGTGCCCGGTAGCCGAGTCGGGCTTGAGCGACACGAACTCCCGGAAGCAGTCCTCGGCCTGTGCGAACGCACGGCGGTTGAGGAGCATCTTGCCCTGGTGGAGTGCGATCTTCGCCACCTCCTCCGCTGCCTTGCCCTTCTCCTCCGGGGTGGGAGGCTTGTTCTGCGCCCGCGCGGCGAGGTACGCGGCGCGGCGGTTGGGATCCGAGAGCACGTGGAAGGCTTCGGTCACCTTCTCGAAGATGAACGCGGCATCGTCCTTCCGCTCCTGGAGCGCCTGCTTGCGCAGCGAATCGGGGTGCACCATCCGCGCTGCCTTGAAGTACGCTGCCTTGATGGCCACTTCGTCCGCTTCGGGAGGGATGTCCAGGAGAGCGTAGTAGTCGCCTGCCTTGGCCTGCTGCACCTTGGCCGTGAGGACGTCCATCATCTTGATCGTGCTGTCCGAGGGCATCTACCAGCCTCCCAACCGTCCCGGCGACGTTAGCGCAGAGCGGAGTGAAATACAACTGCGAATATGTTCGCACGCGCGCCGCGCTTGTGGCCCGACGAGCTTCGTCGCTCAGGTGTTGACTAGCGCCCGCGCATGGGTAGACTACGCTTCTTCCCCACGGTGGGGGCAGAAGGCGGGAGGGAAACCATGCGGCTGTGCATTCTCGTTTCGTTGCTTGCGGTGCTGTCTGCGTGCCAGGGTGGGGAACCCACGTCGTCGGGAGGCGCGGGGGCAGGGCTCTCGGGAAGCCTCGAGCCCGCGTCGGACCCGGATGCGAGGCCCATGCTCCCCGCGTCCAAGACTCCGGAGGAGCGCAATCCGAACAAGGCCGACGCCTACGGAGACTTCAAGAACGCTCACCCCGAGTGGTATGGCATCACCACCGCGCCCACGGTGGGCGTGCGCCCTGCCGCGGAGTGGGAGAACGCGCAGCGCCTGCTCATCACCTACTCCTCGTCGACGCTTCCTGCGGGGATCAAGAAGAACCTGACGGACATCGTCAAGTACGGCAAGCCCGTGGTCGAGATCTACGTAATCCACGGGTCCGCCAACCTCAAGAGCAACTTCCAGACGCTCCTGCAGAATGCGGGCGTGCCTGCCACCGGCATCAACTGGGTCCAGATGGAAAACGACTCCATCTGGGTGCGTGACTACGGTCCGGTCTCGCTCCTGACGAAGGCGGACAACAAGGTCGCGTTCGCGGACTTCCGCTATTACCATCAGCGCATCTACGACGACGCCATCCCGGCCAAGCTCGCCACCCAGTGGAACGTCACCGACTACCGGGTCCCCCTGGACTTCGAGGGGGGCAATTTCATGTCCGACACGAAGGGCAACTGCTTCACCAGCCAGGGCCTGCTCATGTACAACGGAGTGTCCGAGGCCACGGTCAAGGAGTACATGAAGAACTACCTTGGCTGCACGGGCATGTACTTCACCAACAACCTGGACGGCGAGGGGACCACGCACATCGACATGGCCCACAAGCTGGTAAGCGACACCGCGGTGGTCGTGGGCGAGTACACCGCGAACCAGGATGCGGCCAACAAGACGATCCTCGACCAGAACGCGGCCATGTTCGCAGGCCTGGGCTACCAGGTCTTCCGCATGCCCATGCCGAGCAACGCGGACGGCAACTTCCGGACCTACATCAACTCGCTGTTCGTCAACGGCGTGAACATGGTTCCCACGTACTCCAGCGACAAGGCCAAGGAGACCCAGGCCATGCAGGTATGGCAGCAGGCCATGCCGACCTGGCAGCACGTCGCCATGAACAGCGACGACGTGATCACCTGGGCCGGAGCCATCCACTGCATCACCATGACCGTGGTCCAGGGAACGCTGGCCAAGACCGATGCGAACCCCGGCTACGTGTGCCCCGGCAACGGGTGGGACTGCTACCCGGGCCAGGCGTCGGGCTGCGGCGGCGTCACGTACGAAGGTTGCTGCGACGGACAGACACTGAAGTACTGCGAGAACAACCAGCTCAAGACCGTCAACTGCGGTCAGCAGCCCCAGTGCGGGTGGAACGCACAGAACTCCTTCTACGATTGCGGCACCGCGGGCGGCTCGGACCCGAGCGGAAAGAACCCGAAGGCGTGCCCCGGCGCCTGCACTCCCAGTTGTGCGGGAAAGCAGTGCGGCGGCGACGGCTGTGGCGGCTCCTGCGGGACGTGCGCCGCGGGCCAGACCTGCGACGCGTCGGGCAAGTGCATCGCGGGCTGCACGCCCAACTGCACGGGCAAGAAGTGCGGGTCCGACGGCTGCGGCGGCTCCTGCGGCACCTGCCCTTCGGGCCAGAGCTGCAATGCGTCGGGCCAGTGCGTTGCGGGCTGCACGCCCAACTGCACGGGCAAGAAGTGCGGGTCCGACGGCTGCGGCGGGTCCTGCGGCACCTGCCCTTCGGGCCAGAGCTGCAATGCGTCGGGCCAGTGCGTCCAGGCGCAGGACCCCTGCTCGGGCGTGACCTACGAGGGCTGCTGCCAGTCCCAGACTCTCAAGTGGTGTGAAGGCGGAGCGCTCCAGACTCTCGACTGCGCAGGCAATCCGAGCTGCGGCTGGGACGCGGGCAACGGCTTCTACAACTGCGGCACCGCGGGCGGCTCCGACCCGAGCGGAGCGAATCCCAAGACCTGCGGCGGCTCCTGCACGCCCAATTGCACGGGCAAGAAGTGCGGCGACGACGGCTGCGGCGGCTCCTGCGGCACCTGTTCGGCCGGCAGCACCTGCCAGGCCGGTGCGTGCGTGGCCAACTGCACGCCGAGCTGCGCGGGCAAGAAGTGCGGCGACGACGGCTGCGGCGGCTCCTGCGGGACCTGCCCCGCGGGCCAGATCTGCCAGTTCGGCGCGTGCCAGGCCGTGGCGGACCCGTGCCTCGGCATCACGTGGGAAGGCTGCTGCGACGGCGCGGTGCTGCACTACTGCGAGAACGGCCAGCTCGTGTCGGGCGACTGCGCGGGTGCGGGCTGCGGTTGGAACGCGGGGCAGAGCTTCTACGACTGCGGCTTCCAGGGGGCCGACCCCAGCGGCCAGCACAAGATCGCGTGCCCGGGCGGCACGTGCCTGCCCAACTGCACCGGCAAGACCTGCGGCGACGACGGTTGCGGCGGCTCCTGCGGCACGTGTGCTTCCGGCCAGCTCTGCGTGCTGGGACAGTGCCATGCGCAGAACGCATGCGGCGACCTGACCTACAAGGGCAAGTGCACCGGCACCGTGCTCTCGTGGTGCCAGGACAACGCCCCAATGTCTTTCGACTGCGTCCTGCTCGGGCCCACGTACGTGTGCGCTCTCGAGAATGAAACGGTGGGGTACAACTGCATACCCAAGTCCGCGTGCACCCCCAACTGCACGGGCAAGGATTGCGGGGACGACGGCTGCGGCGGCAGCTGCGGCAAGTGCCCCGACGGCTCCACGTGCCAGGCGGGGAAGTGCTCCCAGGACCCGTGCACGCCGAGCTGCGGCAGCAAGGAGTGCGGGGATGACGGCTGTGGCGGCTCGTGCGGAACCTGTCCTGGCGGCTGGTTCTGCGACAGCGGTCACTGCAACACCGCGTGCTCGCCGGCCTGCACGGGCAAGGAGTGCGGTGACGACGGTTGCGGCGGGACGTGCGGCACCTGCCCCGCGGGCAAGAAGTGCGTGGCGGGCAAGTGCTCCGCGGACGCGTGCACCCCGTCCTGCGCCAACAAGAAGTGCGGCGACGACGGGTGCGGCGGCTCGTGCGGAGCCTGTGCGGCCGCTCAGCAGTGCAAGGACGGGCAGTGCGTGGCCGTGTGCCAGCCGAACTGCGCGGCCAAGGAGTGCGGCGACGACGGTTGCGGCGGCTCGTGCGGAGCGTGCCCGCCTGCCTTCTCGTGCGACCCGTCGGGCACCTGCAAGCAGGGGTGCACGGCCGATTGCGCGGGCAAGGAGTGCGGTGACGACGGCTGCGGCGGCCTGTGCGGGTCGTGCCAGGCCGGCAAGGTGTGCACGGCCGGCAAGTGTGCGGACGCGTGTCTTCCCAACTGCGTGGGCAAGAACTGCGGCCCGGACGGTTGCGGCGGGACGTGCGGCACCTGCCCCAAGGAGTTCTCCTGCGACAACGGCAAGTGCGTGGAAGCGCCGGACGGATGCGGCAACGTGACATCCGCGGGCCAGTGCGTGGGCGCGGTGCTGAAGAAGTGCCTTGCCAACCAGGTGGTGGAGATCGACTGCGCTGCCACGGGCAAGGTGTGCAGCTTCATCCCGTCGTCCGCGACGTACGACTGCGTGGACTCCTGCGTGCCCAACTGCGCGGGCAAGCAGTGCGGAGACGACGGCTGCGGCGGCACGTGCGCCAGCTGTGCCAAGGGGTTCGAGTGCAACGAGAAGTTCATGTGCATCGGCATCGAGACTCCCTGCGTGCCCGAGTGCCTCGGCAAGTCGTGCGGAGACGACGGCTGCGGCGGGTCCTGCGGAGAGTGCGGCGACGGCCAGACGTGCACCGACGGAGCGTGCGTGGAAGGTGGGGAAGCCGGCACGTGTTCAGACGGTTACTCCTGGGACGGTGACGCCTGCGTCGCTGCCGAAGAGCCCAGCGTGACCGGCGGATCCTCGGGCGGGTGCGCGGTCGCCACCGCTTCCGGGCCGTCGGCCCAGGCCGTGCTGACCATGGTCCTGCTGCTCGTGCTGGCAGCGGCCCGCATGCGCAGGACCAGGGCGTAGGAGGCCGACTTGCCTGCATCCGCCACCTACCGAATCGGACGCAACGTCGCCTGGCGCCTCGTGGATGGCGAGGTTTTTGCCATCACTGCCAACGGCCTGACCCACGAGATCGACCGGGCCTCCGGCGTCGCCGCGTGGAAGCGTCTCGACAGCGGCCCGGCTTCGCTCGACGACCTCGTGGACGTGCTGGTCGCTGAGTTCGAAGTGGACCGGGACACGGCCCGGAAGGACTGCGCCCAGTTCGTGGAAACGCTGCTTGCCAGGGGCCTGGCGGTCCGAGACTGACTCCCGCAGCGTGCGCGCGCCGCGATGAAGGCGCGGGCAGGCACTTGACGCGCAGCCCCAACTTCCATAGAGTGCGGCCGTCTCTGGGCTTGCAGAGGTGCTCCAGTGGGCATCATCGGAATCCGCAAGGAGGACAAGAGCCGGTGGGAGCGAAGGGCGCCTGTGGACCCATCCACGGTAGCGGCCCTGGTGCGCGACCTCGGGATGGAGGTCCTCGTGGAGCATTCCGCGGTGCGTGTCTTCACGGACGACCAGTACAGGCAGGCCGGGGCCCGACTGACGGACGACGTCTCCCGCGCAGACGTCATCCTCGGGGTCAAGGAAGTCCCGGTCCGCAAGCTCGCGGCCGGACGGACCTACGTCTTCTTCTCCCACACCATCAAGGGGCAGAAGCACAACATGCCCATGCTGGCCCGCCTGATGCAGTTGAAGTGCTCGCTGCTCGACTACGAGAGGATCGTGGATTCGAAGGGACGGCGGCTCGTGTTCTTTGGCTACCATGCGGGCCTGGCGGGCATGATAGACACCCTCTGGGCCCTGGGCTACCGTCTCAACCGGGAGGGCGTGGCCACGCCGTTCGTCAAGGTGCTCAAGGCGCACCAGTACGACGACCTGGCCCACGCGATGTCCTGCATCGGCGACGTCGGCAACGCGTTGCGCCGGGTCGGCCTGCCGCCCCGTCTCGTCCCGCTGGTGGTGGGATTCACCGGGTCGGGAAACGTCTCCCAGGGGGCGCAGCACGTGCTGTCCAACCTGCCGGTTACGGAGGTGGGAGCCGCCAACCTCGAGTCGCTCCACGCAAAGGGCAAGGCCTCGCCGCACACCATCTACAAGGTCGTTTTCAACGAGCCGGACATCGCAGTGCGAAAGGGTGGGGGAGAGTTTCATTTCAAGGAGTACTACGACCACCCCACTCGCTACGAGGGCACGTTCGACAAGTACCTGCCGTTCGTGTCCGTGCTGGTCAACGGCATCTACTGGACACCGAAGTACCCCCGCATCGTGACTCGCGAGCAGGTCAAGTCGCTGCACGCTCAGCGCAAGCTGCGGCTGCGCGTGGTCGGAGACATCTCCTGCGACATCGAAGGGTCCGTGGAGCTGACGACCCAGGCGACCAACCAGGAGCAGCCGTTGCTCGTCTACAACCCGGAGAACGACACCACCGTCCTGGACTCGGACGCTCCCGGCATCGCGGTCCTGGCCGTGGACAACCTGCCGTGCGAGCTTCCCGCGGACTCCACGCGCCACTTCGGGCGGAGCCTCCGGCCGTACCTGGCAGCGCTTGCGGCGCTGGATCGCTCCAAGCCCTTTGCCGAGCTGTCCCTGCCACCGGAGCTGGCGCCGGCCCTCATCCTGTGGAACGGGGAGCTGACGCCCGCATACCAGTATCTCAGCCAGTACCTGTAGCCATACCCGGAGGTTTCCCATGAGCAAGAAAGCGCTGGTGCTCGGAGCCGGGCTGGTGGCAAGACCGTTGGTCCGCCATCTGCTGTCGAGCGGCGTGCACGTGACCCTCACCGACCTGGACCTCAGCCGTGCCAGGAGCCTCGTTGAAGGGTCCCCCAACGGCCGGGTCGTTGCCGCGGACCTCGGATCGCAGCAGGAGCTCGACGGCCTGGTCGAGGACTCGGACCTCGTGGTCAGCCTGCTCCCGTACACCCTGCATGCGCAGGTGGCCCGGCGGTGCGTCGCGGTGGGCAGGCCCCTCGTCACCACGTCCTACGTGAGCAACGAGATGCGCGAGCTGTCGGCCCCTGCCAGGGAGAAGGGCGTACTGCTCCTGAACGAGCTGGGCCTCGATCCGGGCATCGACCACATGTCCGCGATGCGGGTCATCGACCGGTTCAGGGACGAGGGCGACTTCGTGACGCGCTTCCGCTCCTGCTGCGGCGGGCTTCCGGCCCCGGATGCGAACGACAACCCATGGGGCTACAAGTTCTCCTGGAGCCCGAGAGGCGTCCTGCTGGCCGGACGGAACTCCGCCCGGTTCCTGGACAGGGGGGCGGTGCGGGACGTCGATGCCCGTGATCTCTTCGCCACGGTCTGGGATGCCCGCGTCGACCGCGTGGGGCCTCTGGAGATGTATCCGAACCGCGACTCGCTGCAGTACATCGGCATCTACAGCCTGGACCGCGTCGAATCCATGATGCGCGGCACGTTCCGGTACCCCGGCTGGTGCCGCATGATGAAGGCGCTGGTCGACATGGGATGGCTTTCCCTGGACAAGCCGCCTGCGGGGGCCGGCACGCTGGGCCAGGTGACCGCGGCCCTGACCCGGGCGCCCAAGGGGTTGGCGTCCGAGGCCGACCTTGCTGCCCACGTGGCGTCCCGGCTCGGAATGGACCCCGGGGACGATGCGCTCGCCCGCATCCGCTGGGCAGGCCTGTTCGGCGCTCAGGCCCTGGACCCACACGCGGAAACCGTGCTCGACGTCCTGGCGGCCCCCCTCAAGGAGCGGCTTTCCTACAAGCCCGGGGAGCGGGACATGGTCGTGCTCGTGCACGAGTTCGAGGCCGCTTCCGCAAGCGGTGCCAGGCGGAAGGCGACCTCGACGCTTCTCGATTTCGGAGTTCCCGACGGCGACAGTGCCATGGCCCGCACCGTGTCCCTGCCCGCGGCCATCGCAGCGGTGCTGGTGCTGGAAGGCCGGATCGACCTGGCCGGAGTCCAGATCCCGGTGGACCGCAGGATCTACGAGCCGGTCCTCGCCCGCCTCGAGAGCGTGGGGATCCATTGCAGGGAGACATGGGAATGAAGACCGGCTGTTGTTCCCTGGTGCTGGCCGGCCTGGCCGCGCTGGCGCTGTCGTGCGCGGACGGGAAGACGCAGGGCGACGCGGGGCAGGGGCCGCAGGCGGCTCCCGAGGCGCTCAGCGAGTTCAAGGTCGTGTCCGGCTCGCCCGACCTGCTCTTCCAATACTTCGACCCCACGACCGGCAAGCCGGAGACCACGCAGGATCCTTCCAAGGTACCGGAAGGTGCGCGCAAGTCGGTCATCGTGTTCAGCAAGGCGCTCAAGAAGGGGGATCTGCCGGCATCGCAGATCATCGTGGCGGACCTCACGTCCCCGGGCCCGGACGGGTCTTTCCCTTACGCACTCGTGAGCCGCTACAGCGTTGCCGCTCCGGCAGCGGCCGGGCCTTCCGGCCCCGCTGCGGGCGGGCTGCCCGCAACCGGACCCGCCGCGGACACGGTGCTGGTGTTTGCCACCCAGTGGTGCCCGCATTGCAGGGAAGCCATCCAGTGGCTTGCCGCGAACAACGTGCCGTTCAAGGAGATGGACGTGGAAGCCGATCCCTCGGCCCGCGCGCTCCTGTCGGACCTCGGCCGCAAGAGCAACACGCCCGAAAGCATGCTCTCAACGGTGCCCATCCTGTACGTCAGGGGCCAGCTGGTCCTCGGTTTCAACGCAGGCCAGGTCGCGGGGCTGCTTGGGAAGTAGGCGGGGCGGTCCCAACCGGCCGTCGAGTCCGATCATTCCTGTGGGGGAGCAGGAGGCTGGGGCGCTGGCCCTTCCAGGCGCCCGTCTTCTTCCGGAGCGACGTCCGCGTCGTTCGGGTCGACCGGCGTGTAGGGGCCCTCTCCGCCCTCGTCGGGCACATGGTAGAGCGGAACGTCCGTCTCCGGGGGCACGTCGTACGCGGGGTCATAGGGGAACTCCTCGGGGGGCGGTGCGCTCCGCATCTGCTGCCACGCCAGGCCTCCGGCGATGAAGGGAAGAGCGAGCCCCAGGACGCTTCCGGGATTCGTCAGCTCCAGGGTCACGCGGAAGGTCTTGTCGTTCTTCGTCACCTTGGCCTTGCCCGCGAAGCGCTTCTTGAACCACGCGGCAAACTCCAGCACGGTCTGCTCGTCCGACGCGAGCCTCAGCAGCTCGGCCGTGTCCTCCTCAACCGGGATGAGCGGGGCCAGCCCCAGAAGGCCGTAAGCTGCCGCGTCCGTCGCGGGATCCATGATCCCCAGCACGGCGGCCGCGGACTTGTTCAGGTAGTAGACCCGCTGCGCCTGCTGCGCATTGTTGGCCTGGAGCACACCCAGCCCCTTCTTCGGGCCCGCGGCCCACAGCACGTAGTCCGTCCCCTTGAGCAGCTCGAGGAACTGCTGGAGCTCGGGCTCGAATGCGAGGAAGGCCAGGGTCCACTCCGGAAGCGACAGGTACATGAACGTCTCGATCCCCGCTCCGGCGACCGAGGCGATGCGCTGGTTCACCGAGTCGGCCGCAGGCTTGCCCCGCTTGCCGGACAGCGCTTCCTCGATGAACGCCCGGTCTCCAAGGAGGATGGTCGTGTCGTCCACGAAGCACACCACGTTGTCCTTCACCGACGCGTCGTCAGGCATCCGGTAGATCGTGTACTTCCCCAGCGTCTCGGTGGAAGCGGCTTCCTTGGATACCTGGTCCTTGAGCTTGGAATTGGCGAAGTTGCCGCGGGCCCGCATGAGCAGCTTGAACTGCATCCCCTGGTCCAGGCGCATGCTGAAGGTGATGTTGCCCACGTCCTTGGCAAGGTCCAGCCCCAGCTCCTCGTTGGGAGTCTGGAGACCGTTGGTCACCTCGGTCTTTATCTGCTGCAACCCCTGGGACAGCTCCTTGGACCCGGTCACGACCTTGAGCCTGGCCACCTCGTCCAGGAGCGCCAGCGTTCCTTTGAGCGACGCCTCCACGTTGACGTGGAACGCGATGTGAGCGTCCGGAAGGACCCACGCGGATGCCTGCTGCGCGCTGTCTCTCGGAGCGACCAGCTTGCCCGTGGGAAGCCCGAGGAATCCTCCGAAGAAAGCGAGCAGGAACCATACTGCACTTGTCGAGGCCATTCTGTCTCCTTGTTCAAGAAGGTTGGCTTCCGATCACTTCTGTCCAGGCTTTCTCGGCTGCGGAACCGGGGCCGAGTCGTAGCACTGCACAAACAACTCCGGTTTCACGTCCTGCGCCGCACCCGCGTCCGCTGCGGTGTTTCCGCCCCCAGCCTCGGGCGCTGCCACGTCCGGCATCGCGGGGTCGTAGCACATGGGCTGCATGTCCTGCCCCGCGGCGTCCTGCGGCAGCATGTCCAGTGCGACGAGGTAGCAGGTCGGCGTCATGTC